>Ga0163152_10005127_pt1 | contig 15654 bp, 13 predicted proteins | sample OliLakLV19MP8IB2_FD_148635 | JGI IMG/M metagenome (GOLD analysis project Ga0163152, IMG submission 148635) | Freshwater microbial mat bacterial communities from Lake Vanda, McMurdo Dry Valleys, Antarctica - Oligotrophic Lake LV.19.MP8.IB-2 | ecosystem: Environmental > Aquatic > Freshwater >... | reverse complement strand
CCGCGCGCGATCCCACCGGCGGTGCTCGTCGGATCCGGCCTGCTCGTTGGCTCCGGCACACGGCTGGGGAACGGCTGTACGAGCGGCCACGGCGTCTGTGGGCTCAGCCGATTCGCGGGCCGCTCGCTCGCCGCGACGTTGACGTTCATGGCGACGGCGGCGACGACCATTTTCGTCGTGCGCCACGTCGTCGGAGGTGCGTGGTGAGCCGCCGCCTTTCGCTCCTGAGCGCGTTCACGGCGGGCGTGATTTTCGCCGTGGGGCTGGTCCTGTCCGGGATGGTGCGTCCGAGCAAGGTGCAAGGGTTCCTCGACGTCGGAGGGATCTGGGATCCGAGTCTCGGCTTCGTCATGGCGGGCGCGATCGGGGTGCATGCGATCGCGCACGTGTTCGCGCGGCGCCGCAGCGCTCCTCTCGCCGCGCTCGGATTCCCGACGTACCTGACGCGGCTCGATACGCCGCTCCTCGCCGGAGCCGCGCTCTTCGGGGTGGGCTGGGGACTCTCGGGCTACTGCCCGGGACCGGCGCTCATCGCGGGAGGTGCGGGAGTCCGCGAGGCGATGTGGTTTCTCCCGGCGATGCTCGGAGGCATGTGGCTCCACGCACGGTGGCGCGCGGTGCGGATCAAGGTGCCCGCGACAACCGTCGACGCATGAAGCCCACTGGTCAGTCTGCGTCGAGAGTTTCCGGATCGCATTCGCAGAGGTGGCTCTCGTGCCGCGGGCAGAACGCGAGCGCCTCCAGCAAGCGGCGGCGCAAGCCCGCTCGCGCGCGGAAGAGCCGGACGCCGCCGTTGCTCACGGTGATGCCCGCCTCGTCTGCGAAGTCGCGGACCTTCCGTCCCTCGAGCTCGACGCTCCGTAGCGCCGACGCGTAGTGTGGTCGCAGCGTTCCGAGCAGATCCGCGAACGAGTCGAGGACGGCGGACGTTGCCGGAGCCCGGTCGAGTCGAAGAGACGCCGCCAGGAACGAGGTCAGTCGTTCGACGAGCGTCTCGCCCTCCTCGAGAGTCGATCCGTCGCGCAAGCTCCGGGCGAGTGCGAGCGCGGCGCGATTCGCGGCGGCCTCATCTCCCTGCCCGCCAAAAAGCGCCCGCATCCGCCGGCGGACGCGGGAGAGGGGGCCGGGCTCACCGGCCATCTCACCCCTCCACCTTCCACGGCCGCGTCCCCTTCGGCTGCGAGTACCAGCCGGGATCCTCGTACGTCGTGATCCCATCGCGTACTTTCATGATGGTGAACATCCCGCCCATGCCGACCATGCCGTACGGCCCCAGGCCTCCCATCATCGGCGGCGTGTTGCGCGGCCCCGGCATCTGCATCATGGAGTGCTCGTGCATGCCGGTCTCGCCCATCGCGTGATAACCGGGGACGAGGGCGCGGATGCGTTCCTGCACGCCACTCTGGTCCACGCCCATGAGATTCGGGACGTCGTGATCCATCGGTCCCATCGTGTGGTGACTCTTGTGGCAGTGGAACGCCCAGTCGCCGTTGGCATCCGCGACGAACTCCATGTCGCGCGTCGTGCCGACGGGCACGTTGATCGTGGTCTCCGGCCACCACGCCGATTTCGGGACAAGCCCGCCGTCCGTCCCCGTCATCGTCCACTGGTGACCGTGGAAGTGGATGGGGTGGCTGTCCATCGAGAGGTTTCCGAAACGCACGCGCACGCGCTGACCGCGCCGTACGACGAGCGGATCCACCGCAGGAAACACCTTCGAGTTGAACGTGAAGGTGTTGAAGTCGGTCATCACCGAGGGGTTCGGCTTCGACGAACCCGGTTCGATGTACCACTCGTGCAACATGATCGCGAAGTCGCGATCGGCGCGCGTTCGCGCCGACGGATCGCGGGGATGGATGATGAAAAATCCCGACATGCCCATCGCCATCTGCACCATCTCGTCCGAGTGCGGGTGGTACATCTGCGTGCCGTGTTGCCGCAGCGTGAACTCGTAGGCCCACGTCTCGCCCACCGGGATGTGCGGCTGATTGAGGCCGGCCACGCCGTCCATCCCGTTAGGGAGCAGGATCCCGTGCCAATGCACGGAGGTCACTTCGGGGAGCCGGTTGGTGACGAGGATGCGCACGCGATCCCCTTCGACCGCTTCGATCGTCGGACCGGGCGACTGTCCGTTGTAGCCCCAGCAATCGACGACGAAGCCCGGCGCGAACTCCCGCTTCACCGGCTCGGCGATGAGATGGAACACCTTCACGCCCTTGTCCATCTTCCAGGGGAGCGTCGATCCGTTCAGCGTGGTCACCGGCGTGATGCCAGGCGGAAGCGCGGCGCTCGCGGCGGGCGCATCGAAGAGGACGGCGCCGCCGATCGTGGCAGCGGTCGTAGCGAGGAAATCACGGCGCGTGGTGGTCAAGGGCGTCTCCTTCCGAAGCGAGGTCGAGGGAACCGCCGGACGCTCGTTCGAGGTCGATGCGGGCGAGCCAGTAGTCGTGATTCGCTTCGATGGCGGTGCGGTACGCGTCGATCTCGTCCTGCTTCGCTCGCAGAAGGTCGAACGGTCCGAGCAGCATCGCGTCGTGGTGCAGCTTGGTGAGGCGCACGATCCGCTCGCGCAGCGGGATGAGCGTGGTGCGGCACCAGTCGACGCGCGCGCGCGAGCGCAGCAATCGATCACGCGCCTCGCGAACCTCCGAGCGCACGCCGACGGCGCTGGCGACGAGCTCGTTCTCCGCCTGACGGAGCTGTGCGTCGAGCCTCGCGACGCGCGTCTGGCCCCAATTGAAGATCGGCAGGCCGAGCTCGATCGTCGGGCCGGCATGCACGACGCCGTCCGCTTCCTTCTCGACTTCCACGCCGAACGTCAGACCGGGGATGAACCGCCCGAACTGCGTGGTGCGACGCGCGCGAGCGATGATCTCCGCGCTGCGGCGGTCGGCGGCAAGGTCGAGACGCCGCCGGATCGCGACGCTCTCGAGGTGTTCGAGAGGCGGCTCCGTCGTCGGAAGCGCCGGCAACTCCTTCGCGAGCGCGAATCCGATGTCCGCTCCCCAGACCCCGAGCATGCGGATGAGCCGCTCTCTCGTGGCGAAGAGCTCCGCTTCGGCGTCCGCGACGTCGAGCTTCGCCTGCTCCGCGAGGTCTTCCTCGATGGCGAGCGTCAGGTCGCTGATGTTTCCGGCGTCGTGTTGCCGCCGAGCGAGCTCCGCTCCGGCAGAGGACGCGCCTTGCACCTGGCGATACATCTCGGCCACGAGCTCTGCCGCCTTCGCGTCGAACCACGCGGCCCGCGTGTCCGCCGCGAAGACGAGCACCCGCTGCGTAACGCGCAGCTTTGCCTGCTCCCATTCCGCGCGCGCGAGGCGCTTACGCATCGGGAGCGCGAGGATCGAGAGGAACTCCTGCGCGATCGAGGCTCCGTAGATCCGCTCGCGGTTCCCGAAGCGCACACTCCCCGCGAGAACGGGATTCTCGAGCAGGCCCGCCTCGACGAGGTCGGCCTGCGCGACGCCGAGCTCCTCGTACACCGCCTGCATCGAGCGGTTGTGAAGCAGGGCGATTTCTACCGCGGAATCGGCCGTGACCGGCGCCACCAGAAGCTCGCGCACACGTTTCCGCGCTCGTTCGTCGGCCTCGGTCCCCTGGTCCCAGTGGACCGTCGTGACTCCGCGCTTTCCGGCTTCGGCGTGAACGTCGTCGAGCCCCTTGCCGCGCGTGACGAAACATCCGCTCGTCGCGAGGGCGACGACGAGTGCGAACGCGACCCTCACGACCTGCTCCGCTGATGATGTTCGTGCCCGCCGGGCGCCGGCGTCGGCGATGCCTTCGGGCTCGTGCGCGGAGCCGGCGTCGCCGTCGGCGTCGCTTTCGGAACGACGAGCTCGAGCGTCATCCCGCACTTCGGGCACTCGCTCGCCTTCGTGTCGCGCACGTCGGGATGCATCGGGCACACGTATTCCGCGGGCGCCTTCGCGGGACGCGGCGTACCCGCGGGCGTCGCTGTCGCCTTCGCCGGTGTCGGTTCAGGATCGGCGAACGGTGGTGGCGTCGGCGCTACGCCGTGCCCGGAGTGGTCCGTCGCTCCGCGCGTCGGAAGCGCTTGTCGATGGCTGCGTGGCGGCTCCGAGGCGAAGACGTTCGGTGGAGGCGTGAAGGCGGACTCGGCCCCCGACGGATCGGCGACGGCAAGTGTCGCTCGGGGAAGGGACGGCGTGCGGGCGCAGCTTGCGAGGGACAGGGTTGACACCGCGATCGCGGTGCGAAGAAGGCGTGACATGGAGTCTCCGGGAGAAGGGCACGGCGCAGGAAAACGGACGACGCGCGACCGCGGACGCGGTCGCGCGAACACCGTGTGGCCTACACGCGGAGAGGAACGGCGGCGCCCCGGAAGGGCGCACGTGGGGGGCCGCTGTCGATCGCGGCGGCAACGGCGAGTCGTGAAGCGACGGCGAGAGCTCGAACGATCGGAGCCTCGACGCCGCCCTCGACGGGAGCGTGTGCGATCGCGCCGCTGCTCGCGGGGACTTCGAGCGGGGCGACGACGCAGCAGGCGCCGGTGCCTTCGCCGGGTTCGTGAGGTTCTTCGCCAGCGTCAGCCGACGGCGGCTGCGCATGGCAGGACGGAACGGCGGCCGCCGACGCAACAGCCACCGAGGGCGTGCAGTGGAGGACGCCGCACCCGAGCTGCAACATCGTCGAGATCGCGAGGAAGCCCGCCGCGAGAGCGGTGGTCAGTCGGCGGCGATTGTCGCGGCGACGCATCCCTCGTGGCTACCACACGCGGCGTGCGCCCGCCAGTCCTCCGGCGACCCGGGTGTAATGGTTACTAGCGTTCCGCAATCTGATTCATGTCTGCCTCCAGGCGATCCTCAGCGCGCAAACGCGTCGACGCGATTACCGCTGAGACCCGCTGGTACGCGCGCGCAACCTGCCAGCGCGACAGCGAGGGCAAGCGCGGCGTGTACGCGATGAGTCATCTCTTCAATCTCCGGGCGGAGTTGGCGAGGAAATCGAGGAGCGAGCAGGCGTGCTGCCTGCCTCGCGCTTGCGGAACCATGTCTGCATCTGGGGCGCGAGGCGTGCGCTTCTGCGCTCGCAGGCGGCGATCGTCTCGAGCGTCTGATCGAGGATCGGTCATTCCTCCCGAGGGACCGAGCGCTGCCACTCCGGCCTGTTTGCCCTCGAACACCTGCACCTCCGTGAAGTCGCGCCCGTGCAGACGGATCTGCCGCATCGGCCGGTCGAGACGCACGCGGATGGACGCCCGCCCCTCGAAGCCCGACTCGGATGTCGGATCGATGTTCAACGCGATCGAGTAGGAAAGCGGTGCGACGCCATTCGGAAGGCGAGTGTCGCCGGTCTCGGCCACCTCCGGACGCGCAACTCCCGGAGCGCCGGAGCGGACGCATGCAGAGAGGCACAGCGCGGAAGCAAGGAGCCAGTGGGAATCTCTCATAAGTCTCCGAGCAGATGTCATCGACGTCGTTCGAGCCGCGACGCGGCTCTTCGCTCCGACACGTTACGTTGGAAGCGCCTGTGCCTGAGCGGAATTTACGTTTCTGGCGCGTGCCGGGTGGTGCCGAAACTCAGGTCGGCGCGACCAGTTCGCGGAAGAAAGTGCTGGTGAGCACAGCGGCCGACCTGGGTGTACTGACGCGGTTGACATCATAGGTCACCGTGTTAGGTTGCCTATATGGGTGCACGTAAATCCAAGGCGGTCTTCTCCGCCGATCCGGAGCAGATGAAGAAGGTCGAGCTTCTCGTGAAGGAGGGCAGCTACCGGAGTCCATCCGAGTTCGTCCGCGAGGCGATCTCGGAGAAGCTGGTCCGTCTCCAGCAAGCTCGCCTCGCCCGCCAGGTCGAACGCCTTTGCGCGGGTGGAGGGGCCGGGGACGGCGTGGACCTGATCGAGTGGCAGGCGTTCGAGGACGTCTGATGCGTCGCGGAGAGCTGTGGTGGGCGACGCCTCGACTTCCCGGTGGCAGCCGGAAGCGTCGCCCCATGCTCGTCGTGTCGAATGACGCGTTCAACCGGAACGAACGCTATCTCAAAGTGCTCGTGGTGCACGTGACCTCGGTGCTCCGCGATGAAGCGTTCGACTGGGAAGTCTCCGTTCCGAAGGGGACAGCCGGACTCGAGCGCCGCAGCATCATCAAATGCGCCGAGGTCTACACCCTCCTCCGCGAACAACTGACAGAGCAAATGGGCACATTGCCGCGCGAACGGATGCTCCACGTGGACCGCGCCCTCGCGCTCTCTCTCGGACTTGCGACCCCCGTCACCGGGTAGCGGTCGCCTGCTCGATGGAGTACTCGTCCTCCACGCGGATGTCCCGGAACGTATCGTCCTCGACGAAGTCTAGGCAACGTATGAATACGGTTGTCCGCGAGTAGAGCCACAAGCGTGACACTCGGATGTTCAGGTTTGCTTGTGCGCGCGCGACGTATCGCCATCCAAACGTGCGCGAGGTTTCGAGCGTCTCCGCGTCGACGCCGAAACCGGGGTCAATGCCCGGAGGCGATGCGCGTATGCGAAGGCAACGGTCTACCTCGAGCGTATCCCTGTGGACTCGGCGTGAATCCATTCCACCGCGGCGACCAGATCGTCGATCTCCGTCTCACGAAGATGCTTTTCGAACGGCGGCATCTTGATGGGCTGGCGATCCAGGAAGAACGCGGCCGCCGGATTTCGGGAGAGCCTCGCGACGTTTCCATCGCGGATCCACGCTTCGACTTCTTCACGATCCTTCGCGAGCTCGCGAAGGTCGTTGCCGGAGAAGCCCGGAATGTAGCCCTTGAACGAACCAGGGTTGGAGATGCCACCGGAGCCCATCGGTCCGTGACACGCGAAACATCCGTTTCGTCGCGCGAGCTCCAGACCCCGCCGCACGGCTTCGTCCGGTGGTGGCTCCTTCGGAGACAGTGCGACGACGTACGCGACGAGGTCATCGGCTTGCTCGTCGGTGACGTGGTCCCGGAACGGCGGCATCTTCATGACACCCGTGTGCTCGTGCGCGCCCGCGCCCGGTTGCGGCGTCGCCGCGCCGTGCGCGCCGTGATCATGGCGAGCCTCGCCGCTCACCGTACTCGTGGTCGCCGGCGTGGGAGTGGCGTCGTCATGTTTCTTCGAGCCGTGCGCGAGGATCGGGACGACCATCGCGAGCGTCGTTCCCCGCGCGCGGTCGAGCCCCGCACTCTTCTTCCCCTTCGCATCGCCCCAAAGGATCCAGTTGCGCAGCTCGTCGGTGTTGTCGGCGAACTCCCACGGGACTCCGCCCGTGAACGCAGGGACGGGATCGGGAGAACCCGGATCCGGGACGCCGCCGACGCCGCCCGGTCCGTGACAGGAAAAACATCCGAGTTGCTCGGCGAGGAGCCGTCCCCGCGCCGGTGCGCTGATCTCTGCGGGAGCCACGGCCGAGCGCCAGACCATCGGAAACATCCACGGAGTCGCGGCGGCAACGATGGCGAGGATCGCGAGTGCGACGATCCAGCGTTCACGTTTCGTCATGCCGCACTCTTACTCTGCGCGCACGACACGCGGAAGCTCAGACGTTCTCGAGCATTACAGCCGCGCCAGCGGAGTACCCCGAGAAGTCCGAACAGCTCCTCGAATGCGAATCAGGGGTCGATGCGCACCAGCTCGTCGGAGGAGCTGTCGACGTACCAGAGTGTGCCGTCAGGACCGAGCGTGAGGCCTGCGATCGCCAGGGCGGGCGTCTCCAGTCGGCCGAGCGGCTTGCCGCCGTCCGCGAGGTCGAAGACGGTGATGGCGGAGGATCCGTTCTCGGAGAGGAAGAGTCGGTTGCCGTCGAGAGCAAGCCCGGATGGCACGGAGAGCTCGCGAGCCAGTACTCCCTGCTCGACACCCGTCCACTCGGTGTACTCGTCAAGCGGCTCGAACGACTGCGAGAGGTTGCCCTTCTCCTCGCCGGTGTTGGTGTCGACCCACAGGATCCGATCCGTCCCAGAGTCTGCGATGTAGAGGATCCCCGTCGCGTGATCGAGGACCATGTCGCTGGTCACGGACGGGATGCGCGTGAGCTCGACTTCCGTGAAGCGCCGGACGATTCCGTCAGAGTGGTCGTCGTGTCCGGGTCCATGGTCGGTGCCGAAGTCGTAGAAGACGAGGTTGGCGTTCTGTCCGTCGAAGACCCAGTACCGGTTCGCCTCGTCCCACGCGATGCCCATGCAATCCGGGCTCTGGTGGAGCATGTCCAGGTGGGTTCCGAGCTCGCCCGATCCGGGCTGCGGAGGCTGTGCGTAGATCGCGAGGTCGGCGGGCCACAGCACGGGGCCCATGAAATCGTTGCCGCCGTTGGTCGACTCCTGGCACGTGGCGAAGGTGTTCGCGGCACCGAAGGCCATCGAGCTCACCCGGTCCATGAAGTGGCCGCGAGCCACGTCACGGCGGTCCTCCGAGGTCTGCCCGACCTCGCCGGCGTTGAAGTAGATGACGGTCGCGTCGGTCTCGCGATTGACGGTCCAAAGCTCGGTCGGACGGTCGGGATGGAAGGCGAGATCGCGCGGCCCGTTCAACCCCTGGGCGGAGGTGCCGAGCACGTTGAAGGTGCGACCGTCACCCCCAAACTCCGCGACGCCCTCCGGTCCGAGGCTGCCGGGAACGGTCACGCCATCGGGACCGTCGTCCTTTCCTCGGGAACAGCCGACGACGAAAACGACGATGGAGAGCAAGGTGGCGGCGCGTTTCATCAGAACCTCCGTGGAGAATTGCCGGAGTTCACACCAAATTCGCCCGATCGTGCAGCGAAAAAAATGACGCGCCACCCCAGCCTTCGCGCTACTTCGCCATCGGATCGCCCAGCGCGACCGTACCGCCCTTGGTGGTGCAGGCGCTCTCGCCGCCATCGATCTCGATCCAACCCTTCGCCTTGCAGTCGTTCTTGCCGGCGCAGCCGTTCGATGCCGACGCGCACGCGCCCTTGCCGGAACATTCGTTGATGCCGGCGCACCGCACCTTCGTCGAGGTCGATGTCGCCTTTTTCGCGTCGGGCGTCGTCGTGGGCGTGCCCGCGCGGCTTGCGGTCTCGTTGCTCGTGCAGGCGGCGGCAAACAGGCCGGCCGCGAGCGAGGCGATCAAAGCTCCCGTGTTGCGGTTCATGAGTTGGGCTCCTCTTGAAGTAGCGGTTTCGTTCGAGCCAAAAGAGCGTTCCGTCGACTCACCGACACTCCAGCACACTTCGATCTTCGCGTGTGTCTACAGAGCGGCGTGTGCGCCGCAATAAATTCGCCTCTCGAATGCCTTTCGGGTTTGTGACCCACACCGCGCAAAGTGTCGGAGTAGAATTCCATCGGATGTTCCGAAGACTCATCGCCGCCGTGACCGCTCTCCTGCTGCTCGCCATGTGCTTCGGCGGCATGATGCGCGATCGTTGCCTCATGGGTGCGTCCTGCTGCCCGCCGCCCGAGCTCGCCTTCGTGAACACGGATTCGTGTCCGGATTGCATGGCGCCGGGCGGCCCCAAGCTCGCCGATTCCGAGGCCTCGCGCAAAGAGGAAACGAGTCCGGTCTTCGTCGTCGTCGCACCGATGGCGGCGCTCGGATTCGCGAACCGCGGCTCACGCGCGCTCATCCGGCCCGCTCGCGTTCGCGAGGTCCCTTCGCCCCAGTCGCCGCAGATCCGCGTCCTGCGGATCTAGTCCCCGCGAAGCTGAGGAGGGACGCGCACCCGCGCGTTCTCTTTCCCACAACTTCTTCGCGGAGCGTGTCTCGTGATCCGGTTTTCTCGGGCCCTTCGGGCCTTGCCTCTCGTCTTCGTTTTTCAAACTGCCAGCGCTGCGCCCCTCCGCGCGGCGGACGTCGTCCGCCGCATCGAGGAGGCCAACCCGGAGATCGCCGAGGCACGCGAACGAACGCTCGCGTCTTCCGCGAGAGCGCGTGGTCAGGGAAGGCTTCCCGATCCGACCGTCGGCGTTCAGTTGTGGAACGCGCCCGCCTCAAACCCCGTCGCCGCCGGAGAGGCGGAGATGGTGATGTACGGGATCGAGCAGAACCTGTCGTTGCCGCCGAAGTTGCGACTCCAGCGGTCGGCGGACGCGGCGCTGGCGGGAGCGACGGGAGAGGAGCGCCGGCGGATCGGTAACCGGGTGCGTCTCGACGCGCTGCGCGCGTTTCACGAGTACTGGCGCGCGACTCAGGAGCTGTCCGTCCACGCGGAGCACCTGGAAATCGCGAAGCAGGTGCGCGCCACCGCCGAGAGTCAGTACGGCGCGGGCAGGGCGCGCCAGCACGACGTTCTGCGGGCAACGGGTGATCTCGCGAAGCTGCACGCCGACGTCTCGACGATTCGACAGGAAGTCGCGACGGCGTCGGCCGTGTTGCGCGCGTTGATGGCATTGCCGGGGGAGGAGGAGCTCGGCGTTCCCACGATCGAGGCGGCGCTCGCGGACGTTCCGGAGCTCGTGGCGCTCGAGAAGCGCCTTCCGGAGACCCGCCCGGAGATCCGCGCGGCCGGACGCGCGGAAGAGTCCGCCGCGGTGTCGCTCCGACTGGCCCGTCTCGACGTATGGGTTCCGGACGTGATGGTGGGTCTCACCTGGATGGACATGCGCGAGGGCGATGACGGGTGGATGCCGATGATCCGCGTGAACGTGCCGCTCGTTTCGCGCGGTCGGTGGGATGCGCGTTCCGCGGCGCGACACGATCTCCTGGCGGCGCGATTCGGGAGGTCTGCGGTCACGAACGCCGCGCTCGCCGAGCTCCGCGACGCGCACGCGCGCTCGACGGGCGCTCGTGACGTCCTCGACCGCTACACGAAGGAGATCCTCCCTGTGTTCGAAGCGAGCCTCGAGTCCGCGCGTGCGGCCTACGTCGGTGGCAACGGGGACTTCCTCGACCTGCTCGACGCGTCGCGAAGTCTGCTCGACGCCCGGCTGTCGAAGGACCGGGCGCGCGCCCGCTACGAGAGCGCGCTCGCCGATCTCGAATACGCACTCGGAGAACCCCTTTCCGAAGATTCCGAAGGAGGACGCTGATGCTCACCGACAAGGGCGTGCCGATTCACGAAGCGGAAGGGGACGAGCCACCGCCTCCCGGCGTGCGGACGGCGTCGATCGTTCGCTGGCTGATCATCGCCATGGCCGTCGTGGCCGCGATCTGGAGCGTCGCGTCGTACGTGGGCTCGCGCCGTTCCGCACGGTCGAGCGGCGGCTCGACCGCGAGCGCGACCGGCGAGACGTACCAGTGTCCGATGCATCCCGCGATCGTGTCCGACCGGCCGGGCGACTGCCCGATCTGTCACATGAGCTTGCAGAAAGTCGAACAGGAAACGACGACCTCCGCAATGACCGGCAGCACCTCGCAGGTGGCGGGACTCGCGACGGTGACGTTCACGGAGGACAAGATCCAGAAGGGCGGTGTCCGCACGGCGATCGTTCGACGCAGCACGATCTCCGATCCGATCCGCACCGTCGCGCTCGTCGCCGCGGACGAAGGGCGCCTCGCGAAAGTGCAGACGCGCTTCTCGGGGTGGATCGAGCGACTGCGGGTGAACGAAACGGGGCAGAAGGTCGCAAAGGGCGAGATCCTCGCGGACATCTTCAGCCGCGAGCTCTTCACGGCGCAGCAGGAGTATCTCAACGCGATTCGATGGTCGGCCGGCGGAGCCGACGTCGGGGATGGCCTGAAGGCACAAGCCCGGCAACGCCTCGACCTCCTCGGGATCGCCGCGCAAGAAATCCAGGCGATCGAGGCGTCGGGAAAGCCGATCCGGGCTCTTCCCATTCGATCTCCGTCGAACGGCTACGTCCTCTTCAAGGGCGTCGTCGAAGGGGGCTTCGTCGACCCGGGCACGGAGCTCTTCGAGATCGTGGACCTCTCCCGACTCTGGGCGTGGGCCGAGATCTACGAGCGAGATCTCGCGCGCGTCGCGGTCGGTCAACGGGCGACGCTGACCGTCGCGGCACTTCCGGATCAACGTTTCGAAGGGAAGGTCACGTTCCTGCAGCCGCTCGTCGACGCGCAGACCCGGACCGTTCGCGCCCGAGTGGAGATCCCCAATCCCAAGCTCCTCGTTCGTCCCGGGATGTACGGCGAGATCGAGATCGTCGCTGCCGCGCGCGAGGGCCTCGTGGTTCCGCGCGACGCGCTCGTCGACACCGGTGAGCACCAGTATGTGTTCGTGGAAGTCGAGCCGATGCGCTTTCAGCCCCGCCAAGTGAAGGTCGGCGAGAGGGGCGAGTCGGTGCTCATCCTCGAGGGTCTGGTCGAAGGCGAGAAGGTGGTCGCCGGCGGCAACTTCCTCGTCGATTCCGAAAGCCGCCGGCGCGCGTCGGCGATGGACGCGGTGAGGTCGTCACCATGATCGAAAAAATCATCGATTGGTCGGCACGCAATCGCTTCCTGGTCATCCTCCTGACGGCCTTCGCGACGGCGATCGGTTTCTGGTCCTACCGGACGACGCCGGTCGACGCGATCCCGGATCTCTCGGACCCGCAGGTGATCGTGTTCACGGAGTGGATGGGGCGGAGCCCGACACTCGTCGAGGACCAGGTCACCTACCCGATCGTGTCCGCGCTTCTCTCGGCGCCGCACGTGACCGACGTTCGCGGCTTCTCGATGTTCGGGATGAGCTTCATCTACGTCGTCTTCGAGGAAGGGACCGACATCTACTGGGCGCGCACGCGCGTGCTCGAGTATCTGAGCACGATCCAGCGCACACTACCGGAGGACGCGGCGCCGACGCTCGGGCCCGACGCGACCGGGATCGGTTGGGTGTTTTCGTACGCGCTCGTCGACGAAAGCGGGGAGAACGACCTCGCAGGGCTGCGCACCTTCCAGGATTTCTCGCTGCGCTACGCGATCGCGAGCGTTCCGGGCGTGGCCGAGGTCGCGACGGTCGGCGGCTACCAGAAGCAGTACCAGGTGACGGTGCATCCCGACCGCCTTCGCGCGTACGGGGTGACGCTCCCGGAGATCACCCAGGCGATCCGCCGGAGCAACAACGACGTCGGCGGACGCATCGTGGAGATGAGCCAGCGCGAGTACTACGTTCGCGGGCGCGGGTACATCGAAAGTCTCGCCGACGTCGAGAACGTGGTCATCAAGACGACCGAGGGCGGAACGCCGATTCTCGTCCGGCACATCGGGAACGTGGAGTTCGGGCCCGACATCCGGCGAGGACTTGCAGACCTCGACGGCGAGGGCGAGACCGTTGGCGCGATCGTGGTCATGCGCTACGGCGAAAACGCCCGTGACGTCATCGAACGCGTGAAGCAGAAGCTCGAGGAGTCGAAGTCGTCGTTCCCGAAAGGGGTGAAGGCCGTCATCACTTACGACCGATCGTCGCTCATCGACCGAGCCGAGGAGACCCTCAACCACTCGCTCCTCGAGGAGCTCCTCGTCGTCAGCCTGGTCATCGGACTCTTCCTGCTCCATGTGCGCAGTACCCTGGTCGCGGTCATCGCGATCCCCATCGGAGTGCTCCTCGCCTTCATCCCGATGCGCCTGCTCGGGTTCTCCGCGAACATCATGAGCCTCGGGGGTATCGCGATTGCGATCGGCGCCATGGTCGACGCCGCGATCGTGATGGTCGAGAACGCGCACAAGAAGATTGAGCACGCGCCGCCGGGCGCGAACCGGCAGGCGGTGCTCATCGAGGCGATGAAGGAATCCGGTCCGGCGATCTTCTTCTCCCTGCTCATCATTACGGTCGCGTTCCTTCCCATCTTCACGCTGCCGGGGCAGGGCGGCCGTCTCTTCAAGCCGCTCGCGTTCACGAAGACGTCCGTGATGGCCGCCGGCGCGCTGCTGTCGATTACGCTGCTGCCGGCATTGATGGAGCTCTTCATCCGCGGACGGATCTTCCAGGAACACCGGCATCCGGTTTCGCGCTTCATCATCGGAGGCTACCGGCCGTTCGTGTACGTCGCGCTCCGAAAGCCGAAGACGACGGTGCTCATCGGGCTCGCCGCGCTGATCTCGGCGATTCCGCTTTTCATGAGGCTCGGAAGCGAGTTCATGCCGCCCCTGAACGAGGGGGACATGCTCTATATGCCGATCACCTACCCGAACATCTCCATCGAGGAAGCGAAGAACCAGCTCCAGGCGCAGGACCGGCTGATCAAGGACACGCCGGAAGTGGTGCGCGTCTTCGGCAAGGTGGGTCGAGCAGAAACGCCGACCGATTCCGCGCCGATCACCATGGTCGAGACGGTGGTCCAGTTCAAGGATCCCGACGAGTGGCGCACGACGCACGTGGAGCGATGGTGGGCGTTCCTGCCGGCGTTCCTGGAGCCGCCGTTCCGCCTGGTCTGGCCCGACGAACGAAGGATCACGTGGCAGGAGCTCATCACCGAGCTCGACGCGAAGATGCAGTTTCCCGGTTGGACAAACGCCTGGACCATGCCGATCAAGACGCGCGTCGACATGCTCACCACCGGCATCCGCACGCCGATCGGGATCAAGGTCTTCGGAAAAGATCTCGAGGAGATCGAGGAGATCGGCATACAGCTCGAGAGCGTCCTCGCCCCGATCGAAGGAACGCGCAGCGTCCTTTACGAGAGGAACCTCGGCGGTCTCTACATCGACATCGTTCCGCGTCGCGATGCGCTCGCGCGCTACGGCCTGACCGTGAGCGACGTGCAGGACATCATCGAGGCCGCGATGGGCGGCAACACCGTCACGACGACCGTCGAAGGGCGCAACCGGTTCAGCGTGAACGTCCGGTACCCCGTGGACCTTCGCGACGACATCGATCGCATCAAAGAGATCCTGGTGCCGGTCGGCGGAATGACCTCGGACGCAATGCCCTCCGCGATGCCGCGGTCGGGGATGAACACCGGGATGGACGCGGCCCCCGGTATGGGAGGACGCAGCGGGCGCGCCGCACAAGCGCGCACGGGTCCGGTCCACATTCCGCTCGGCCAGCTCGCCGACGTGAAGATCACCGGCGGCCCGCCGATGGTGCGCGACGAAGACGGATTGCTCGTCGGCTATGTCTACGTGGACATCGACACGGCCACACGCGATATCGGCGGCTACGTGCACGAGGGGAAGGCCGCCGTCGCCGCCGCCGAAGCCGATGGCCGGATCACGCGCCCGAGTGGCTATTACCTGAAGTGGACGGGGCAATACGAGTTGCTGGAGGAGATGGTCCGGCGGATGCGACTCGTCGTGCCGTTGACGTTCGCGATCATCGTGCTGCTCCTGTACCTGCACTTCCGGAACTTCATCGAGGTGCTGATCGTGTTGCTCTCGATCCCGTTCGCCCTCGTGGGGAGCGTGTGGCTCCTCTACCTGCTCGACTACCGGCTCTCGACCGCGGTCTGGGTGGGTGTGATTGCGCTCGTGGGCCTCGCCGCGCAGACCGGCATCGTGATGATCGTCTACATCGACCAGGCGTACGAGCGCCGCAAGAAGGCGGGGCTGATCCGCGACCTGAACGACATCATCCACGCGCACACGGAAGGCACCGTGATGCGGGTGCGGCCGAAGCTGATGACCGTCGCAACGATGCTGATCGGCCTCGTGCCGCTTCTCTGGGCTTCGGGCAGTGGCGCCGACGTGATGAAGCGGATCGCGGCGCCGATGGTCGGCGGGCTCCTGACCTCCGCGTTCCTCACGCTGGAGATCATTCCCGTCATCTACACCTACTGGCGCCGGGAACAGCTCCTTTGGGATCGGCTGCTGGAAAGAGCGGACCCGCTTCTTCGGCGACTCACCGTCACCGCGTGGGGCGCA
>Ga0163152_10005118_pt1 | contig 15675 bp, 10 predicted proteins | sample OliLakLV19MP8IB2_FD_148635 | JGI IMG/M metagenome (GOLD analysis project Ga0163152, IMG submission 148635) | Freshwater microbial mat bacterial communities from Lake Vanda, McMurdo Dry Valleys, Antarctica - Oligotrophic Lake LV.19.MP8.IB-2 | ecosystem: Environmental > Aquatic > Freshwater >... | reverse complement strand
CCGTTTGGCACACTGATCGCTGCAATCGTTGCCTCACTCACAAACTCGTGCGCCCTTAATACTAGGCGTCGCGGGGCATGTCCGTTGCTTTGCGCAAATTGAATGCACTTACCATCCCAAAGTCCAGTAGTTAAGTTCGCGCTTCGACAAGTCCCCCTGATAAGTGTCCGGCAGCACTAAATACAAAAAGAGGCAGGTCCATACTTTCCATGGACCTGCCTCTTTTTGTCAGTCTAGGACCGGAGTGCTCATATGTTCTGGTACTACGTTTGCTTTGTTTTGACCGAAAAGCATGAATAGGGCTGGTATCACAAATAGTGTCAAAGCAGTACTGCTTGCCAGTCCACCGACGATAACAGCTGCCAGTGGCTGCTCAAGCTCTCGACCGCTTCCGCCCCATACGGCCAGAGGTAGCATCCCCAGAGCTGCTGTGGATGCCGTCATTAAAACCGGACCGAGTCTATCCAATGCTCCGTGAAAAATCGATTCTTTGGAAGATAGACCGCGTTCCTCAAGACTGTTGATGTGGGTCACTAACAACAGGCTATTGCGCGTGGAAATTCCAAACAGACTAATAAATCCGATCAACGAGCCAATGCTAAGCACCCCGCCCGTCAACGCAACAGCTACAATTCCGCCGATGGTTGCCAGCGGAAGATTACTTGCCACCAGAAGCGTTGAGCGCCATGATTTGAGTCCCTGACGAAGAAGAACGAGTATGGCTATTAAAGCCGCGAAAGACGTAAGTAGCAGGCGCTTAGCGGCATCCTGCTGTGCCGCGTACTCCCCGGAGTAGATCACGTAGTACCCGTTGGGCAGTTTCATTGCGTCGATCTTTTGTCTGGCTTCGTTCACTACGCTAACTACATCTCGCCCGGCCGTATTCGCTTGCACCACAATTCGCCTGGCTATGTTTTCGCGGATGATCGCATTTGGCGTTTCGGTCATCTTTACTTCGGCAACTTGGAACAGGGGGATCAAAGACCCATCTGGCGTGTCAATCAGCAGGTTGCGGATCTCGTCGATATTCGCTCGCGATTTTTCATCCAGCCAAACTTTGAGACCGAACAGTTTATCTCCTTCGAGTATCTGCGAGACAATGACTCCGTTGTAGGCGGTTTCCAGGTTCTTAGACAGCGCTTCGGCTGTAACTCCGTATCTGGCTGCGCGCTCGCGATCGATTTTCACAGAGATCTCTGGCACGAGCACTAATGGCTCTACCCGCACGTCGACAGCTCCGCGGACTGCTTTCAAATCATGTGATACCACATTTGCCAACTGTCTTAGGGTCGGCAAGTCAGGACCGAAGATCTTGACGGCAATTTGGGCACGCGTTCCCCCGGATAACACATCTTCCATTCGATGTTGAATGAATGAGCCGACATCGTAAGAAATGCCCGGTAGCTCATCAAAGTGTGACCTTACATCGGCAATTACGGCTTCCAGTGGGTGATTGCTTTCCTTTAGATGCAAGTCAAATTCGCTGAAGTTGGGTCCGCCGGCATCGTCGTCCATCTCAGCGCGGCCGGCTCGCTGGCCGACGGCGACGATGTTCAAATGCTGCATGAGGTTTCGTTCGATGGCCACTCCCATGCGTGTCGTTGCAGCCAGGCTTTGCCCCGGTAAGCCGCTTACGGCAACGATCAAATTCTGTTCCTGAAATGCCGGGAGAAATTCCTGACCCATTCCCGGTAAGAGGCTCAGTGCCAAGAGAAAGAGCATGACACTACAACCGAGCACAATTCGAGGAAAGTGCAGCACTCGTTCTAGAAGATTGGAATAGAGCGATTTAAACCAGCCCAGCACCGGCGGCTCCTTCATCGCGATGCTCTTTTGATCGCTGAGGAACATGATGCAAAGGGCCGGAGTAACAGTAAGCGCCACTACAAGGCTGGACAGGGTTGCGATGATGTAGGCAAAACCCAAAGGAGAAAAAATACGTCCTTCTGTGCCTGAAAGAGAGAATACCGGTAGGAACACCAGAGCGACGATGAATGTGGCATATACCACAGCTGAGCGGACTTCCTTGCAGGCTTCAACAATTACTCGGAAACAAGACTTCGGATTGCCCCTGAGCTTATTCTCGCGCAAGCGTCGATATACATTTTCTACGTCTACGATAGCATCATCGACGACCTCGCCTACTGCGATGGCAAGCCCACCTAGTGTCATTGTGTTGATAGAGCCACCAGACGCCTTGATGATTAGAATCGCGGTGAGCAGCGAAAGCGGAATTGCCGTCAAACTGATTGCTGCTGTTCTCCAATTCATCAGGAATAAAAGCAAAATGAAGACGACAAGAATGCCGCCCAAGCCAATCGCCCAGAGCACGTTGCTGATTGCGCTTTCAATGAAATCGGCCTGTCGAAAGATGGTCGTAAAATGCACGTCCGCAGGCAGACCTTTTTTGATCTCTTCCAAAGCCGCCTGCACTCGGCGCGTCACGTCCAGCGTGTTACACCAGGGCTGCCTGCTAACAACTATTTCTACGCCGGGCTTTCCGTTGATGACAGCATCGCCGATTTTGAAAGCAACTCCGGTTTCCACTTGGGCTACATGCTTTACTAAAACAGGTACACCTTTGCGCGATACGATCACTGAACTTCCAACGTCGCTCACATTGTCAGCGCGCCCATCTGCCCTTATTGGGAACTGTTTGTCCGTCGTTACTACGGACCCGGATGGCGTGACAACGTTCGATTGCTGCACAGCCGACCGAACTTGATCCAGAGTGACGTTGAATGACCGCAGTTGCTTCGGGTTCACTGAAACCTGAAACTGTTTCTGATCGCCGCCTATTACATAGACTCGGGCTACACCGGGTACAGACAGCAGGCGATTTCGAACAACCCAGTCGGCAGTCGTACGCAGCTCCATCAACGACAGATGTTCGGACGTCATGCCGATTTTCATTACATCAGCCACTGCGGACATCACAGGCAGCATGGCAGGCGGATCGGCCGCGCGCGGTAAACGTGGTGTAACTAGTTGGATTTTTTCGTTGATCAGTTGCCGGGCGGTGTAGACGTCCGTGCCATAAGCGAAGATGACGATGATCAGTGAGATGCCGTTCTGAGAGACACTGCGGACAGAGGTGACTCCGGGAGTTCCATTGATGGCTACTTCCAACGGAAAGCTAACCAGAGTTTCGATTTCTTTGGCGACCAAGCCTGGTGCATCGGTTTGGATCACAACTTGCGGTGGAGCAAATTCCGGAAGGACGTCCATTTCTGAATCTGACGCTTTGATACCGCCCCAGATAACCAATGCAACAGCGAAGGCTATGACTATCAGTCGGTTTCTGGAGGACCAATCAATTAGCCAATTGAACATGGTCAACCTTCAGAGGAGCTCTTCTTTTTTGTAATCGATGCGGTCCGCAATTCAACAGGAGCTGGTATTTGATGCTCGTCGCTCAGGTCAGCATCGCATTCGTGTCGTGCGTTACCGCCGCGGAACATAATCAGGGCACTTAGCGCAAACCCTAAGATAAAAGCAGCACCAATGACGATAAGGACAGTCTGCACGTTCATTTGGACGGCGCCTGCTTTATTGTCAATTGCATGGTCTTCCATCCGTTCGCCCTCAGTGGGACTGGTGAACAGATCCTCGCCGCCTCGATCCTTGACCAGTTGTGCGTGCAATTGGAACGCCCCGCGCACCACTACCTTTTGACCGACTTCCAATCCTTCAACTATTTCAACTTGATCACCAAGCACTCGTCCTGTTCGCACCCGGACTTCACGGAAATTCCCGCCTTGCTCGACAAACACGGCACTGCCATCGGGAGCGGCTGAAACGAGAGCATTCTTGGGAAGCGCTATGACAGGCTGGGAGCCGGAAGTTTGAATCACTAACTCTGCATACATATCGGGCTTCAGTTTACCGTCAGCGTTATCCAGTTCCGCGCGCACGGGCAATGTTCTGGTTGTAGGGTCGACCTGACTACCGATGTAGGCCAATACACCCTGTGCCGGCCTGTTCGACAAGGCCTGAACTTTGACGTCAACTTTCTCACCGAGAGTCATTCTCGCCATATCGCTTTCGTACACATTGGCTGTGGCCCAAACTTTGCTCAAATCGGAAATTTGAAAGAGCGTTGTCGATGGATCGATGCTCATGCCTGCGCTTGCGCTGATGCTGGTAATGATGCCCGAGCGGGCCGCAACGACTGGAACCGTGGTCAAAGTATTCTGTGCGGCGAGCATTTGTTGGATTCGCTTTTCATCCACACCGATGATCTGCAAGCGTTGCCGTAAGGGATTCTGCACCAGACCAATGCGCGCCTTGAGCGAATTCAACAGGATTTCGCGGTTGGATTTTGCAACTGCTGCTCGTGAGCTCGCGCCATCGAAGTCTGCCTGCGCCTGCAGAACATCTTTTTGTGCGGCAATTTTTTCGTCGAACAGACGCTTGGTGCGCTTGAGGCTTTCGTCGCAAAGATGCAGCTTCTGTGTAGATTGGCGGACTTCATCGTCCAGCGTAGCTTTTTGCGTGGCGAAAGCGGTCTCCGTGTCGAGCCGGCTTTGCAGGAACTGCGCTGCGAGTTGATTCATTTCAGTACTTTCGAGAACCGCTAGAGTTTGTCCTTTTTTGACGAACTCACCTAGCGAAACGTCTACTTTCTGGATGCGCCCAGAAAGAGGAGCGTCCTGGTCGAACTGCCGTGTAGCAATCACATCAATTGTGCCAGGCACTTTAATTTGAATAGGTAGAACTGTGCGAGAGACAGTCTGGACTTCAATCCCAGCAGCCTCTTTCCCTAACGAACTGAGCGAGATTACGCCGTCACTGCCCGCCACTTCAGGGGCACCGTCAGCGCTGCCTACGGAACATACGCTCGTTACGAAGACGCTAACCAGGGCAATCAAAAGAGAAAGGCGGGTGCGAAGCATAAACTACCGATAGGCTACTACCGCATTATAACCGGCGGGGATTTTACGGTGAGGACTTCTAAAGAGCTCCACAGACGAAGATTTTGCCAGCTTTCTGTTGTCAGGCTAATCCCATTGTGGAAGGATCATGCGCGGACAGTCTAAAATCGGTGGTTGAGTAAGTCGCTACCAGCGCGGTCATTGGAGAAGCCTGTCTCATGCGAAAGTGTCATTCCATTGGTGAACTTCCTTGGTCTAGGGAGGATATGGTCGCCAAGCTTGCAGAGTTTGAAGAGCTCTACAGGAACAGACCCATCCAGCAGAATGGGGGGGGGATGCTTTCGGTGCCCATGTTTCTGGCCTGGTTCGTGCTGCAGCGCCTCCAGCCGATGGCGATAATCGAAAGTGGTGTTTGGCTTGGTCAAGGCACTTGGTTCTTTGAGCGCGCCTGTCCGGATGCAAAAATCTACTGCATCGATGTGAACTTGAAGCGGATTCGGTATCGTTCCTGCCGTGCCGAATATTTTGATAACGACTTTTCGGCCATTGATTGGAGTCACTTACCGAAAGGGCAGACGCTGCTGTTTTTCGACGATCATCAAAATGCTTATGAGCGGATGAAGATAGCTAGTTGGTTCGGCTTCAAGCATCTTATTTTTGAAGATAACTATCCCGTTTCGCGCGGTGACTGTTATTCATTGAAGCAGGCCTTCTCAGGGGCAGGTTCTGCTTTTCAGGCTAATAGAGGGCTTGCATTACCAAAGACGGTACAGGTAGTTGCCTCTAAATTACTTGGAGCGAGTCTGCAAAATCCGGTTAGCGTTGCTCCGAATCTAGTGGATGCGGCGTACCTCAATCGGAATCTCGAAATCTATCAGGAGTTGCCGCCGGTTTTCCAACGTGAGAATACGCGATGGGGGGATCCGTGGAGCAAAGAGGACTATCCGACTCCGGAGCCGCTTCTTGAAAGAGTCACAACTCCTCATCAGCAACTTTTTTATGATGAGGCTACCGCATACACCTGGATGTGTTATGCGAAGCTGAATTAGGCATACTGGTCCTTAACGTGCTAAGCCCTGATTAGGCGTGGTGAGTCGCGCGGCACGCGACTCCGTGGTGCTGGCAAGGAGTTGCCTTGAGTTGGACCGGAGAAGCCGCAAGGCTAGTCAGAGCAAGAGGGCGTCGGCTTCCGGCCGTCTTGACCCGGTGCTCATCGGGCATAAGAGCAATGTACGGAAAGTAATCGGAGGTCCAAGTTGCCGGTAGAAAACACGCCGAAGATATTTGATGATTCGTTCAGGCCGCAGAGCAAAGCCGACGAGGACGCTCGGGCAACCTTCCTGGCCCACGGTATTTTTGCCCGGTCCCATGCCCATATGAGGATGGCAATTGAGCAGTCCAGTCTGCAGTCGAACGGAACTTTTGACCCTTCTACAGCGTTGGACCCGTCGGCAGCCGCCCAGGCCGCCAAGAAATTAGCAGTAATGTCGGTTCATCTGGCAGGACTGGAATGCGGCGGAGCGGACAACTCTGAGTGGTTCGTGGACTTCCTGTTTGCCGCCATGTCCGAATTGGATGCTATGAGCGCCCAGCCGTCCGCGCGCTCTTTAGTCGAAATGCACGGACAATGGATTGTGGACGAAATCATCTCCGGTGTAAGTCGAAATGCCGCTTCCAGCGTGGAGCTGCCGGCGATGCGAACGCCGGTAGCTCAGCAGTTGATTAAATCACTGTCCGATGATGCCAGCTATAGAGAGGATGTAGTGATTTTTTCTCTTACTGAATCGCTGGAAGTTCTTCAAGAACACCAGACTTTGTTTGATTTTTCGGCGCTATAAGTGTTGTCCCGCCGACACTTTATAGACGACTACGTATTTTTCCCACTGACAAATGAACAACTATCCCCTTAACATAGACCAAGCCCTGCCCTTACCCTTTGGTTCCCGCCAAGGACAAGAACACGTCCACGTTTCGCGGCGCGCTTACTAACCTTTCGCGAACGTAGCAATTTCTTCCTGTCCTTATTGGAGATTTCGACTAATGGCCGACAAACCCGCGACTGCAGCACCAGACGATGTGGCTGATCCAGCTAAGGCGAAAGACACAGCGCAGGCGATTGAGAAAATCGATGTTGCGAAGACCGGTCAGGCCTTTATGGCTGAAGTTAATACGATTTTGCAGGACAAAGGCCTTACCGGCGATGACGCCACGTCAAAGCTTGCGGTTGCCGAGTTAGAGAAGAACGGTAAACTCCCTGCAGTGATAATCTCCGGTGGGTTCAAGGAAAACTTTGAGAAGCTCCGCGAGGGACTCCCAGTACCTCCGGGAGCGACGCCGGATCAAGCAAGTCGACTTTTGGCAAATGCGATGTTACAAAGATTCGATGCCGAGCGCGCTGCCAAGGCCGCGGCCGAAAAGGTGAAAGTTTCGACGGATAGTGAAGAGAAGCTAGAAGCTGACGAAGAACCAGTCGGAACTGACGAAGAGGCAGCGGCAACTGCTGAAGCAGTTGCGCGACCCGATATCTTGCCGAATCCAGTACCAACCCGTGGCGTTGACGCCATACTCGACTCTCTTCGTGCTCTGCCGGCAGACGTGCAAGAGCGATTGGATAAAGAGAAGATTAGCCAAGAGGAAATCCAATCAATTCTCGAGCAAGATGCAACTGATCTTAGCTTGACTGTTCAGCAGCGCGATACGCTAACTGATCTAAACAACGACTGGGGTACACAAGTCGGCGAAGGAATGCCGCTGGAGCATTCTAAACTTGTGACACCGGAACACCCGGAGGTCGTCCAAAGGCAGGCTAAGGCGGATGCGACTGCGCAGGAGCATTTAAAACAAATTGGCGGGCAGGATATGTCTGCAGTCTTGGACGGCGAGGGCAATATCGACTACGCCAAATTGGATGAGTTCCTAATGGTCGAACGCCCTGATGATGCCCAGAACAAGGCATTTAGCTTTCTGAAGCAGAACTTCACGGCAATATCTCACGATGGAAAATCGATCACGCAAGAAAATATGGCGGCGTATGCGGAAACGCATAAAGTCGCCGATTACAAGCCATATCTGGACAAGGCGGCAGAAACGGCCGAAGCACCGGATGTAGTACCGGATATAGAACTGGAACCGAAACCTGAGGCACCGGAAGTAAAACCGCCGGCAGCTGACCAGAATATGGAAACTGCGCTAAAGCAGATGGACTCTCTGCCTCAGCAGGACACGCTTGGTAATGAAGCCCATAAGAAGCCGTATCCGTTTTATCTTGCGAAGCAGGCACTGGAGGAACGCGCGAAACTAACCGGAGAAAAGGTGGATCAAAATGCGATTATGCGTGAGGTGGCACGCCTTGTCATTTTGAATGCCGAAAAACTGAAAGTTAATGGACATCCGGAAGTGATCGCGAACCTGCAAAAGCGTTTAGATGCGTGGAAACTAAACCCCAATGATCCCAACGGCGTCGTTACTGACAGTAACCTGCCAAGGGCGCTCAACGGGGTTAACGCCAGTCAGCCGTGGGACCTCTATAGTGCCGATGATAAAACGCGATACGCGAAGGCCATCGCTGATAAGGCTGCCCCCAGCAAAGAGAATCCGTACAGTCATAACGGTGAGCCGGCAAGAACAGCTGAAGCAGAGGCGATACCAGATGTGGTGCGACCAACAGTCGCCGAAAATGCTCTGACTTCCGAGCAAGCGTACGACAAACAAGTTGTAGATGCGAAGATCGCGTATGAAAAAGACATGCTCAAGCTCGCGGCGATTCCGCAAAAGATTGTAGGAGAAGCCTGCGAGACAGGGCTGCAGGTGGCTGAGCGAGCTCTTGCTGCGCGCTCGGCGATCACCGGGGAGAAAGTGACTGCCAAGACAATTGGAGAAGAAGTTACGCGCCTGGCCGAGTTGAATCCAGGACTCACTGCCGAAACCGACGTTTCAGACCAAACAATCAACGTGTGGAATCATGAGGATTTAGCAAAAGCGGCACAGAAGCTCACCTTCAAACATGTTCCTCAAATTGGCCAGTTTATGAAGGGAGCTGGCAAGATCACAGAAGAACAGATCAACGAAGCCAAAGAAACGCAGTCTGCGGCGGTGCCGGGCGATAAACCGAAATGGTTAGGCGAAATTCTGGTCGAACAGAATCCTGATTTGCAGGGAGATGTAGACCTGGCATTAGGCCGCCAAGTCAGAATGAAAGAGGAATTGAAAGTGGTTCGGGAACGGATGTTGGCGGCAGCGGACACTGACAAACCAGCGGATACGGACGAGCCAGCGGACACTGACGAACCAGCGGATACGGACGAGCCAGCGGATACGGACGAGCCAGCGGATACGGATGAACCAGCGGATACGGATGAACCAGCGGATACGGATGAACCAGCGGACACTGACGAACCGGTGGACACTGACGAACCAGCAGACACCGACGAATCAGCGGAGCCGACCGTATCCTTAGAAAATGACTTCAACCTCGATGGCCAGGTCGATGAAAACGACGACTTGAATGGTGACGGTGTCGTTAATTCTGAAGATCAATTCACGGACTAAAAGGCTGTGTGGCGCACGGCGCCGCCCCTATAGCGGCGCGCTTGGCCGCATGCGGAACCCGATGCTGAAACATTCCTTAGCTGCCGGAATCACTGGCGCTTACTTGGGCGCATTACAGGAAAGAGACCGTCAGCGTACAGCTTCTATCAGCGGTGGACAGAATCTTAAATCGGAAAACGCATACGTCCCCTTCGATTACGGCAAGATTACAGGCGCGGCGCTTTCCAACTCTGTAAAATACGCGATTTCGGCGCGGCTACACACAACGCTGGAACTTTTCGAATGCCACCATTGAAGTTCGTTCGATAAATCAACGACGACTCCTACCTGGAGACACGGACGATTTTCGCGAACCAAAGGAGACATTTTTTTTGGCAACTGGCAGGCAGTTACAGTCGCAATACATTTGCCAACTAGTGTCATAGTGCAAACCGAACACCAATCGCCGAAGTCCAGTTCGGAGATTCTTACACCGTTGAGGCTTAATCGCTGGCCCACCCCTTGCGACTACCTCAACTACTTGGAGAAATCTCCATGGATCAACGTCCGTCACACTGAAATTGCTTTTCGGTCTTTTTCCAAATTGACTATCACAGGATCGATTCTTGCAGACAGTGAGCATCCTCTCCACAAGAATTTCACACTATCGATCTATGTTAGAAGCGGGCAGGCGTTTGGCGAGGTTACTATATTGGCGAAGGGTCAAGAAGCCGTTGAGCTTCAGAAGGAAGAGGCACCCGCAGAGCGACCATCGGTAGATCTGTCGAATCAAACAAATACAGACATTTTATCGAAGAATCGCACGCCGTCGACACCGGACAGCTCGACGCTCAAGGAAATTTTGTTTCCGCCAAATAATAACAAAACCGGCATCTACGTTGAGTCCGCATCTGATCCGGAGGGGCCCCTTCGGTTACCACCGGGTCGACCTTCAGGATTGATAGAGTTAGGCGGTCAGGTTCCAGTCAGCGAACCCTTCGACAAAGCATACGAGCCCCTTCCCAAAAACTCATCTGTTTCAATTCCGGTCAAGGACGTAATTCCGGCGGATCTGGCTGAAAAGCTCGCTAAAGGCGAGCACGTGAAATTGCCAGGCGACGTCGAAGCGATGTACGATGAAAAGTACAATGTGTACCGCTTCTATGTCGGCAAAGGCGATGGCATGTCGGTAGTCAACCTTTGGCTAAACAAGGACAAATCATCGGTCGAAAAAATCAACACAGACAAGGATGCATACAAAGATCTCAATCTCTCGATTATCGCAAAGGCCGGCGGTATAAAGCCCGAAGTATTGAACACGGTGGGCATCAAGAAGGAAGATTTGGAGAAGATTGTTGCCCAGCAGAAGGCAGACAAAGAAGTGCTGGATCAGCTGCAGACCGGCGATCTTGAAAAACTCCCGAATTCACTAAAGTATGCCGGCACCAAAGAAAACACGACTACTGTTCTTCAAGGACAAGCCGTCATCGCGGATTTGAAAAACAATAAAGAAATCCAAGGCCTGTTTACATTCGGTGCCGGTCCATGTTCAATCCTGATGTTGCAGTCCATCGGAAAAGACGGCAAACCGGAAAAGATTGCGATGGCACATTTGGATGGTGCAACGAAGCCCCAGGACATAAACGCACTAATTGCCATGCTCGGTGATCCGAAAAACGTGAGCGCAACAGTAATTTCTGGTCAATCGGATCTGGCTCTGCAAGTTGGCAACGCCTTGAAAAAGTCGGGGGTCAAGACGGAATTCGCAAATGTCGATGTAAATGGCGAGCGCAGCGATCAGGCAATCATCGACCGCAATGGCAAGGTCTATTATGGTATGCGCCAAGATTTAGTCAAAGTGAAAAATCAAGAGATGGATGCGCTTGTGATGCAACGCATGATTGCTGTCGGCAGCCAAAATCCTTCGATCAGGCTCAGCATCAAACGAGAATAGTCTGGCGAAGTTCTAGGCACGTTGAAATGCAATCAGTTAAGTTCTATTGGGATAGGTTCTCGAAGAGTTACGCTGTGCCGCTCGGCGGTGCTACTTACGTCGATTGTCCAGGCCAGCACTTCTACTCCGGCTTGAAAAGCTCTTCTCAGGGCGTCTCCGTAAGCTTTGTCGATATGATCGGCGGGCGAGAATCGGCGAACATCTTTGCGCGAAACGCAATAGAACTGAACTGCACGAATCCCACTTTTCTTCGCTGCGATCAGCCCTTCGAGATGCTTCCGTCCACGCACCGTCTGCGCGTCGGGAAACATTGAGCAGTCACCATAAGCAAGCGTCGTCGACTTTACTTCCACTATGCATGGTGGCAATTTGCCTGCTGGATCTTCTAGATAAAAATCGAACCGGCTATCGCCCCAAGTGTATTCTGGTATCACTCTTGAGTATCCAGCGAGCTCCGGTATCTTACCGTGGCTCAGGGCTTCGAACACCAGCTTGTTGGCCAACAATGTGTCCACGCTGACGTGGATGTCCCCGACCATGGTCATGACCCAAGTGTAGGGAAGTTTTCGTTTCGGATCAGCAGAGTGCCGAAGAAGAATTAGAGAGCCCGGTTCTGCGCAGCCGATCATCGTGCCAGGGTTTGGGCAATGAGCGACGATCACTTCGCCACCAGGCATCTCGACATCCGCCAGAAATCGCTTGTACCGACGTATCAAGGTGGCACGGTGCAACGTCGTCGGAAGAAGCATTAGTGGTGCCATCCCGGGAGCGCGGGCGTCCCGCCCGCTCCGTGGTGGCAGATTCTGCGATGCCGGCTGGACGCCGGCGCTCTCGGGACAAGCCGGTCCTCTGAAACGCTGCCTAACAAACAGGTCCGGAGGAGGTCAAACCGCCGGCGGCTTTCAACACGTTGTCGATGCGAGCGATTTTGAATACCTTGTAGACACTCGGTGTTACGTTTGTCAGTTCTACTTTTGATGCTGACGATGCTGCGTGCAAAAGCAATTCTTCTAGCCACTCCAGCCCTTCAACGGTAATAAAAGTGCAGTCGGTGAAATCCAGATTGAGATCATTCCCACTGGCCAGCATGTGATCGACTTCGTCGATTGAACGAGTTAATTGTTCGGGTACTTTGAAAACAGCTTGGGTCTTCATTATGGTCTTTCCCTCCGGGCATAGGCTGTTTCGAACAGCTCTGTAATCTCGTAAAACAATGGGGCCCGTGCGCTTGTGCGAACGCTGAGATCTTCATACGCTGCTTGCACGAGCTCTGGCATTTTGCTTGTGATGTCTGCTTGTGGAATGCCGAGTTCCGAAATACTGGTTGGCTGTCCAATGGTTACGAGCAGGTCGTAAACGGCGCGTTTGAGAGCCAGTACGGCCTGCTCTTCTGAGATTTTGCCGTTGGCTCCAGGAGTCATTGGCAGACCGAGGAAGAGTGCTGCTCGCAGATATTTTTTGCCCACTACGTACATAGGATAGGTTGAATGTGGCGTGATTTTTCTCGGCACACCGGCGTTGAATTCCATAGTTGTGATAAGGAATGCACCGTTGGCACGACCGTGTGGCACATCAAACTGTGCGCCAAGAGCATGTGCCAGAGCGTGGTTCATGCCGACCGAGGCATTGCCGATCGCCATGCCTGCAAGGCACGAAGCATTGTGCAGTTTGTGTCTCCAGAGAACGTTGGTCGGATTTTTCATCGTTTCCGGGAGCGCTTCGAAGATCAGGCGCATTGCTTCTAGCGCCAGTCCATCTGTATAGTCGGATGCAAGAATGGAAACGAGAGCTTCTAATGCGTGAGTCAGGGCGTCAATTGCCGTGTCCGCAGTTATCTGCGGTGGTAGGTTGCGCGTCAAATTGGCATCGATGATTGCGACATCTGGTAGCAACGATTCGTCAACCAGGGAAATCTTGCGATGATCTCGGTTGTCCTTGAACACCGCGAATGGTGTCACCTCAGAACCGGTGCCGGATGTCGTTGGAATCGCTACAAGTTGTGTATGCACTTCTTTCGGGAACTGCGCAACACGATGCCTGTAATCAAGGAAGTTGATGGCGATTTGATCGAGTTTTAGATCCGGCCAGTCGTAGAACAAACGCATGATCTTCGCTGCATCAAGGACGGAACCACCACCAAGAGCAATTATAGTGTCCGGCTTCGTTTGCCTCATCATCGTCAAGGCTCGTTCAATAGTTGTCCAGTCCGGTTCAGCAGCGACGTGGCTGAACACATCAACGCGGCAGTTCTGCGGCAGCCTTTCGAGGATCAGCGAAAGGTGCCCTCGTGAGGCTGCTGAAGGTGAAGTTACAACGAAGGCGGACTTGGTTTTCAGTCCGCGCAGGTGTTCGATACTACCTGGATTTATATAAATGTTCTTTGTCGTTTGGAAAGTAAGCGTAAAGTTGCGACGTTTAGGAACACGTTTGTAGTTGATGAGATTGGCAATACCGACGTTGTCGGTAGTGATGTTACCGCCGCCTGTGCCGCAACCGAAGCTGAGCGTGGTGTTCAGGTTGTTGTAAACGCCACCAAGCCCACCAATGGACGTTGGTGAATTCACAATCACACGGCCGGTGTTAATTGCGGTCGCATACTTTTCGATCACATCATCATCGTTCGAGTGAATACCGGAGGTATGTCCTGTGCCACCAGCATAGTTGACGTCGAGTGCGCGGTTGATTCCCTCATCCACACCATCAACTGCCACAAAACCGAGAACTGGCATAAGCTTTTCAACACGCAACCGGTGTTCCCGCAACTCTCCTTTAAGTGGGCACAGGAGTATTTTTACGTCGGACGGCAAATCCAGTCCGGCTGCTTGGGCGATAAAGGAAGCCGATTGACCGACGAACTTGTAATTCATTCCACCTGTTCGCGGATCGATTATGACGTCGGCGACCTTTTCCACTTCTTCTGGTGTGCAGACATAAGAGTCTAAGCGGCGAAACTCGGAAAGTAATTCATCCAAGATTTCCCGATCAACAACTAGTGTTTGTTCTGATGGGCATTCGGTGCCGTTATCGAATGTTTTGCTGATGGTAATGTCCATCGCTGCAGAAACAACATTACAAGACTTGTGAACATAAACTGGAGTATTGCCTGCTCCGACACCCAAGACAGGTTTGCCGGACGAGCAAGCGGCCCGGACCATTGAAGTGCCACCAGTTGCGAAGATCAAATCCACATCCGGGTGAACCATCATCAATTCTGTTTCTCGTCGCAGCCGAGGTGACTTTTCCACCCAAGTAATGAAACCCTTTGGTGCCCCTGCTTCCAGCGCCGCTTCATATACGATCTTCGCAGCCATATTGCTGCAGTTTGCGCCCATCAAATGTGGGCTGAAAATAATTGCGTTGCGCGTTTTAGCTGCACAAAGACTCTTGAAAATGGTCGTTGATGTTGGATTGGTTACTGGAGCTAGAGCTAACAGAACTCCCATGGGCTCTGCAATTTCGACCATATTATCTTCCGGAAATTCGCGGATGATGCCAACGGTTTTTTTATTCTTGATCTGGTTGTAGAGAAACTCGGAAGCCACCATGTTCTTCAGAACTTTATCTTCGACCACACCCATTCGTGTTTCGTCATGAGCTGCAACGGCGAGCTTGTGGACGTTTCGTAGAGCAGCCAGCGTCATCGCGCGGACGACTTTATCGACCTGTTCTTGAGAGTATTGGGAGAACACAGCTGCAGCTAGTCTTGCTTGCCGAACGGTTTGGTTGACGCGCTCATGAAGCCCGAACTCGTCGTCCTTCTTGATCACTGCCGAGGGCTGTTGTTCACTCATGTATTTCAACTCGCAATTAGAATGTCTTAAGGTGGGACTTCGCCGCAGGCCCAAAATGATGAAATAGAGCCCATAAAATGAAGTACAAATTCCGACCTTATCAAGTGTAGGTGAGGAACAGCAGGCGGACTCGTAAATTTAGAATGTTTTGAACAATGCGAAACACAGCATTACTCATGGGTGACCCCGGTATGGTGGAAGTACGATGCCTGCCTCTTGGAAAGTTTCCTCAATCCACTAGAATAGGGTCGGCAGTTTTACGAGTTGATTTTCGGCTCGATGGCAGAGGCAATATTTGTGCCTAGTAAGAGTTCTGGCGTAAACGCATCATTTTCGAATCAGATCCGCATGACTGGATTAGCACTGTCTGTGGCGATATGCGCGCCAAATGTGCTTTTGCCTGCCACGGCTGCAGATTTTTCTCATGCTCGGAAGATGTACGTGCCACCCACGATGATTGATCGCCGGGTGGATTTCACAGCCCTGCGCGAGCATCAAGCTGTGCAGCAGTATCGGACTGATTCAATTG
>Ga0163152_10005117_pt1 | contig 15676 bp, 16 predicted proteins | sample OliLakLV19MP8IB2_FD_148635 | JGI IMG/M metagenome (GOLD analysis project Ga0163152, IMG submission 148635) | Freshwater microbial mat bacterial communities from Lake Vanda, McMurdo Dry Valleys, Antarctica - Oligotrophic Lake LV.19.MP8.IB-2 | ecosystem: Environmental > Aquatic > Freshwater >... | reverse complement strand
CCATGATGTTGTTGACGCCGATTCTTGGCGGCCAATCGGATGGAAGTGCACTGGCGATTCTGCTCACACTGGGGGAGTCGGTTCTCGTCGTGGCGCTCGTCATTGCCGCATCCTGGTATCTGGTCCCTAGGGTGTTAGGACACATCGTCCGTAGCCGCAGCCGCGAGTTGTTCTTGCTGACGATCATTGTCTCCTGCCTCGGTATCGCGTGGCTCAGCTCACTCGGCGGTCTTTCGTTGGCGCTGGGCGCATTCATCGCCGGATTGGTGATTTCAGAATCGGAATACAGCCATCAGGCCATGGCCGAAGTGCTGCCGTTTCGCGACAGTTTCAACAGTCTCTTTTTCGTGTCGATCGGTATCCTCATGGACTGGCGGGTATTATTTTCGCATCCGTTACCAGTAGTCGGACTACTGGCCGCTGTTTTGTTGGTGAAGTTTGTCGCCGGCGCTGGAGCCGTCCTGTTGGCGGAGGTTCCTCTCCGTTCAGCGATTATGGTGGGCATCGCTCTCGCTCAGGTAGGAGAGTTCAGTTTCTTGTTGGCGCAGCAAGGGCAGGAGAGCGGTTTCTTGCGGGGCGATCCGTATCAGATTTTTCTCGCGGTTTCGGTGCTTTCTATGATTGTGACCCCTTTTCTCATGCAGTGGTCGCCCCATTTGGCTCGTCACGCAGAAGCGTGGCAACGGCTTCGTCATTGGTTGCCGAGTCGCACCACGGCGCACGTTTTGCGCACTGAAGAGAAGCAGATTCGGATGAAGGACCACGTCATTATTGTGGGGTATGGGTTGAATGGGAGGAATCTTGCCCGCGTTCTCGGCGAGACCGAGATTCCATATCTGGCATTGGATCTCGATGGCGATATCGTCAGCCGGGAAGCGAAACACGGAGTACCCGTCTATTATGGCGATGGCACGAATCCAAACGTGCTACGGCACATGAAAATCGACGATGCGAAGGTGTTGGTGGTCGCCATTTCTGATCCGTTTATCACCAGACGAGCCGTGCAGGTGGCCAAGGGACTTAACCCTCAACTCCACATCGTCGTACGAACTCGCTATCTGCGGGAATTGGAGGAGCTGCATCAACTTGGCGCAGACGATGTGGTGCCGGAAGAATTCGAAACCTCCATTGAGATTTTTTCGTTAGTGCTCCAGACCTACAAGTTGCCGCAGGAGTTTGTGATGCAAAAAGCAAAGCAGATTCGCCGCGAAGGATACGCCTTGCTTCGTCGCAGTGAATTGCCTGAGCTTTCGCATCATCTTCGTGGCGGGACATTGGCCGATGCGGCAGTCGAAACCTTCCGCATTGATGACGATTCGCCTGCGCAAGGGAAGACGTTGGCTGAGATCGCGCTCCGCCCACGCACCGGCGCTTCGGTCATTGCCTGGACGCGTGCTGGGGTGACGCAAGCCAATCCGCCGGAGAATACTCGGTTGATGGCGGGCGATATCGTGGTGTTAATCGGGTCGCGCGCTCAGATTCGGCAGGCGATGGAGCTGTTAGTGCCGATGGGTGCGAATGACCTCTGAGGGTCGTGTATGTTTAACTCTTCCAGCGAAGCGTGACCCGTTCTTTGAGCGGATGGTCGAGTGGCTGCCCAGTTTGCACTGATGCGAGGTGTGCGGCTTTCAACTTATAGTACCACTTCGCCGGCGTATCGGCGTCGTCGATGAGCATCAAGGCAGGTTTGTAGCGCAAGCCCACCGCCTGACGCTCCATCGCCTCCCGATCCTGTGTCATGAAAATATTGGCGAAGTAGCGGAAGATGGTTTTGGAAAATGGAACCCAGCTGAGACAGTTCCACGCCGCGGTAAAATCGATGCGGCACTGCTGGTCGCTGATCGGGGTGACTGTGGCACGGCTCGAAACGAAGAGTGAGCCGCACTGGACGAACTCGAATCGTTGGTTGGGCAGCACAAAGTCGATGGTGGTCGTCAGCGGCCCGCCGTAAAACAGGTTCAGGAGTTTGTAGGGGCCACTGTTTTTTGAGGGAGCGTGCGGCATCATGCGAAAGCCGAGAGGAAGCGGTTCAAAGGTCTTCGCTTTTTCATGAATACTTGCCTGGCTCCGCCACCAGGAACTTTGATGCACAAAGGGCCCGTGAGCCGGGTCCATCAAGCCGACGATGCCGTCGTCGAGGGTGCAATCCAATAGCGTCGAAATGTGAACCATCCGATAGGGAGACGAAGGGAGCGGAAGAGGTGGCACATCTGGAATAGTCTGATTCGGTCGTTGAGGATCGGGAATAAACACCCACACATAGCCGTCCCGTTCACGGCAGGCGTAGGTGGTGATGCCGATTTTGTCGACGTGAATGGAGGAGCCTTCGACCAGTGCAGGAATTCCCCGGCAACGTCCTTCCTGGTCGAACCGCCAACCGTGGTAGGCACATTGAACACAGTCGCCTTCCATTTTGCCGAAGGACAGCGGCATCCCGCGATGGGGGCAAATGTCGCGCATGGCCGCGACAGCACCCTGTGATGTTTTACACACGAGGATCGGGAGGCCCAACAGAATGGTCCCTTTTAGGCTGTTGGGAGGGAGTTCACTGCTCAGACAAGCGGGGTACCAGAAGCCAAGGAGCGGTGCGCTCCTGGATGGTTTAATTTCGGTGATAAGGCTGCTGTTCATGAGAAGAATAGGATGGCAGGTGACATCGGTTCACCTAGAACTATATCCGGCGTGCCAGGTGAGGTCAAGGTCGTTGCCTTGACAAGAAAAAGAAACGGGGACTATAGTTAATTTTATATTCAAATTGCTGCACGCATGCGAACCTGACGGGAAAGAGGGCGTTATGGCAATTGCACAAATGGATCCAGCAGTCACGCTGGCTAACCTACAGACCGCAAAGGCTGACAAGGTGACGATCGTGCTCCTGAGCGGCGACATGGATCGCGCGATGGCCGCGTTCATCATTGCCACAGGGGCTGCCGCCATGGGGATGCAGGTCACCGTCTTTTTCACCTTCTGGGGTCTCAATGCCATTCGCCGGAAGGGCGCGGCCAGTTCTGCCAAGGACTGGATGCGTCAGATGTTCGGCCTGCTGAACAAAGGGGGGGCAGATAGCCTTCCCCTCTCGCGGTTCCATATGTGGGGCCTGGGCACGAAGATGATGCAAAAGGTCATGAAGCAGAACCGGATGCCGGGTGTGCCTGAACTCATGGAAACCGCGCTGGACCTCGGGGTTCACTTTATTGCCTGTACGACGACTATGGGCTTGATGGGCATTACGAAGGATACGCTGATCGAGGGTATCGATCAGTTTGCGGGGGTGACCACCTATCTTGCGGAAGCCAAACAAGGCAGCGTGAATTTGTTTATTTAAGGCCGAGGCGAAGGTTACGAGAAGCCTCAGACTTCAGGGAGTTGCGAATGCCACATGCCGATGTGAAGCTCGATACACTGGGATACTTTTGTCCTATGCCGATTATCATGACCTTGAAGAAGATCAAGGAACTGACGCTGGGCCAGGTTCTTGAAGTCGTTTCGGACGACGAAGGTATCAAAAAGGATATGCCTGCCTGGTGCGACACGACCGGTCATCAGATGGTCGGGCTCGAAGAAGAACAGACGAAGTCGGGAATGATCTATAAAGCATTTGTGAGAAAGACAAAGTAGGCTCACAGGGAGAGCTTTCACAGGCCAGAACCTTTCCTAAACGATCTCAATGTCAACATAGCCTCAGGATGCTCAAAAGGCCGTCCAGCAAGGCCGCAGCGAGTGAAGGCCCGGAGGCGTACCCTCTGGGGTACGTTGAGGGTTTGAACGATGCGAGAACGCCGCTGGCGGTCTTTTTCAGCATCCTGAGTAGTGGTGAGAGAAGCCGGAGGGCTGACAGTCAGACCTCCGGCTTTGCTGTTTTCATTCTTGAAGGGGCAGAACGTGAATCGACTCGTCGAGTGCGTGCCGAACTTCAGTGAGGGACGAAACCAGGCAACCGTGCGGGCATTGGTGCTGGCTGTGGAGTCGGTGCAAGGGGTTTGGTTGTTGGACCGAACGATGGATCGAGATCACCATCGCTCTGTTCTCAGCTTTGCCGGCGAACCGGACGCCGTTGTTGAAGCGGCGTTTCGCGCTATTCGCGTGGCGACCGATCTCATCGATCTCCGGAAGCACAAGGGCGTCCATCCAAGGGTGGGAGCCACGGATGTCGTGCCTTTCGTGCCGTTGCGCGGTGCGACGATGCAGGACTGTATTCATCTGGCAAAGCGGTTGGGGCAGCGGGTCGGAACAGAGCTTGAGATTCCGGTATTTCTCTATGAACAAGCGGCTCTGCACCGTGATCATGCTCCGCTCGAATCAGTCCGCCGGGGAGGACTTCAAGGCCTCGCGTTTCGCATGGCGTCCGATCCGGACTGGAGACCGGACTGTGGCCCCCACCAACTTCATAAGACAGCCGGTGCCGTGGTGATCGGTGCGCGACCTCCCTTGATTGCCTTTAATGTCAATCTCCGCTCGACGGACCTGGCGCTTGCCCGATCCATTGCAAAAGACATTCGCCAATCGAACGGAGGGTTGCCTCATCTCAAAGCGATCGGCGTGGAGTTGGCCAGTCGAAAGATGGTTCAGGTGGCCATAAATCTCACCGATTACATCATCACACCGCTCCATGTCGCGTTTGAAGCGGTTCGAGCTCGCGCAGCTGAGAACGGTGTGGTCGTAGCGGAGAGCGAAGTGATCGGGCTTGTGCCCCAGGCTGCGCTGATTCAGGCTGCCGGGCATAGCCTGGCGCTCGAACAGTTCGACTCGACGCAGGTACTGGAAGCGAGATTGGAGACTCGACTATTCAGTGAGTCAGCGCGACGGGGTTCGTCTGGCGAACAGGAATCGGTAGATATGCACGCGCAACCCCTCGCGGATTTTTTACATGCAGTCGCAGCGGCAACTCCGATTCCTGCCGGCGGCACGGTCGCAGCCTTGGTGGGCGCTCTTGCAGCCTCTCTGGGCATGATGGGGGCGCGCTTGAGTCGGCAACAAGGCGTGGAACATCGGTTGAGTGAAGTTGGGCGACGGCTTCGAGATCTGATGCAGGCGGACGGCCATGCCTATCAGCGATTTATCCAGGCTACGAAGCTGGAGAAGACAGACCGGACTCGCCCTGCCGCCTTGTCGTCCGCGCTTCATCTGGCGACGGAGATTCCCCTCGAGATTGCCGAACAAGCGACGGAGGCCGGAGTGCTTCTTCATGCCTGCTCGGCAGGGGTCAAGCCACCTGTTCGTTCTGATCTTGCCGTTGGACTGATACTGGCAATTGCCGCAGCCGACGCAGGGCGTCATACGGTCGAAGAAAACATGAACGTTCAGCGCAATCAACGACTTAAGTTGTCACTTCGCGACAGGATTGAGCTAATGACAATCCGTCTTGAGGAACTCCGGAGCCTGTGTTACATTACGCCCCTTCAGGGTCGTGGTGGCACGAGAAAAAAACTTGTACAGGCATTGCCTGGGAAAGTTGCCCGACGGGAAGAATGGAAATCAAAGTCTTCAATAATAACGTCGAGAAAGCTCTCAAAGTTGCCAAGAAGAAGCTCGCGGGAGAAGGACTCTTCCGCGAACTAAAGCGTCGGCGGTTTTACGAAAAGCCAAGTGTCAGGAAGAAAGCTAAGGAGCGCGAAGCGCAGCGGCGGCGTCAAAAGTGGTTGTCGAAGCGTAAGCCAGAGTAAGCATCCTTCAAGAACTTGCCCGTTTCAGTTGATCGCATTTCTGCCAAGATCTTCAGATAGTTCCCTCATCCATGCGTCAGGAACAGATTACTGCTGCGCTTCGAATCGTGAAGCGCGAGATTCGGCAGTGGGAGGAGCCGGTTGTCGGCGTGGTGGCGCGCGAGTCGAACCGAGACCCTTTCCGCATCCTCATATCGTGCCTGCTCAGCCTTCGAACTAAAGACAAGACGACATCTGAAGCCAGTGCCAGGCTGTTCGCGCTGGCGAATCAGCCTGCCACCATGTTGACCCTCCCGCTCCAGAAGATCGAGCATGCCATCTATCCCGTCGGATTCTATCGGACAAAATCGAAGTCTATCCATGCCATTTGTCGTCGCCTTCTGGACGTGTATGGAGGGACGGTTCCCGATTCCATCGAGGAGCTAGTGACGCTATCAGGGGTTGGTCGGAAGACGGCGAACTTGGTGGTGACGGTTGGTTATGGCAAACCCGGCATCTGCGTGGATATTCACGTACATCGGATCTGCAACCGATGGGGCTATGTGAGGACGAAGACACCGGAGGAAACTGAACAGGCGCTGCGTAGGAAATTGCCGGCACCACATTGGATCACCTTCAATGATTTGCTTGTTCCCTACGGGCAGAACCTTTGCCAACCAGTCTCACCCTTCTGCAGCAAGTGTACACTCACCGAATATTGCGATCAGGTGGGAGTAAAAAAGTCGCGTTAAACGTAAGAAGTGAAACGTGAAATGTCAGAATCCTGACGGGGCCTACTCGTTTCACCTCTCACGTTTCACTTTTCACGTCCGTCAGATGAACAGCGTCGTTTCCGCGCCAGAGGTGAGCGCAATAATGGCAGGTAGCCCCATCACTTCATCGACGTTCTTTTCGACGTCGGCGCTGTCGACCCCCATGTATTCCAGGCCGGCACTGCAGGCGATCAGACGAAACTTTCCGACCTGTTTGGCGTCCTGAAACATTTCAGAGATCTTCGGCACCTTCTTTTCTTTCAACAGCCGCGTCACTTCGTCGGCTGAGGCGGCATACTCAGGGGGAAAGTCCACCTGATCAATCTTTCCCTCGGCCAGCTTCTTGATCGTCCAGAACAAGAGGATCACCATCACGTCTTTTCCCATCGCCGCGGCGGTGAGCCCAAGCGTTGCGACCTGGTGCAGCGTATCGTAGGTGGCGTGATGGGCGAAGATGACGAACTTGGGTTGGGCCTGCATAGCTGGTCACTACTCCTTTGTGATGCGTGTCTTGACACTGTTCACATATTCGGCAATGGTTGCATCGACTTCGCCCATGGTCATAGGGCGGTCATGCGTTTCACTTTCATCCACAAGATACGTCTCGTGCTCTTTTTCCTGCCGGAGGACCACGGAATTCTCCGGCGTTACCTCGATCAGCATGAACCACTCGCGCGCCCCCTGCGAGATGACGACCTGCTTGCCAAGGCCTTTCTTCGTAATTTCGACATGCAGATCATCGGACGCGCTGACGATAGACGGAGAGGTCAGGAGTCCCAGGCTCAGGCTTGCGATTCCTAGTACCGTACTGATCTGACGTGTGAAAGGCGAATGACTCCACATCGCCGAGGGATTATAGCCCGTCGAGAAACATGCCGTAAACACTCGCTGATGCTCGGTTGTCGGCTTGAGTGCCCCCAGGTCGCGTGCTAGGATGCCCGACGCATGGATGACTTATTAGCCACAGTCCAGCAATGGATTCCCGTCGATGTCCTCATCGGCCTGACCGTGGCATCGGCCATCGGCTTCGTCGCTTCCCTGATTGCGATCCCGATGATCCTGGTCCGCTTACCATCCGACTATTTTGACACGCGTACTCCTCGCCATTGGATGAAAGACCATCATCCGGCATTGCGCCTCTCGGGGCTGGTCATCAAGAACATCGTCGGGATTGTATTCCTCTTGGCCGGTTTTGCCATGCTGTTCTTGCCAGGACAGGGGGTCCTCACGATGTTGATCGGGATCTCACTCATGGATTTCCCCGGCAAGCGTCAGCTCGAGGCGAAAATGGTCGGCCAGCCGACTCTGCTGGGTGTCATTAATGGCATGCGCCGTAAGTTCGATAAACCACCGCTGACACTGGCTCCCGGTCCGTAACTCTTATCACCCCCATGCCGACCACCGAGTCCAATCGTAAGACGCTCTATCTCATCGATGGAAGCGCCTATATCTATCGTGCGTTCTTTGCCCTGCCGGCTCTGAATAACTCCCAAGGCCTCCAGACCAACGCCATCCTCGGTTTCACGACGACCTTGCTGAAGATCATTCGTGAACGCAAGCCGGACGGTCTCGTCGTGGCATTCGACGAAAAGGGTCCGACGTTGCGTCACGCGGAGTTCACGGCCTACAAGGCGCAGCGGCCGCCGATGCCGGAAGGCATGAGCGCTCAGATTCCCTACATCCATCGCGTGGTCGATGCCCTCAATATTCCTGCCGTTCGGCAATCCGGCTACGAAGCGGACGATTTGATCGGCACGCTGGCGCATCAGGCTGAGCAGGCTGGGTTCGACGTCGTCATCGTCACTGGCGACAAGGACATGTTCCAACTCCTGACGCCTCATGTGCGCATCTACGATCCCGTGAAAGATAAATGGCTCGGCGAAGCGGAGTGTCACGAACGGTTTGGCGTCGAGCCGGCGCGCGTCGTTGAGATCATGGGGCTCATGGGCGATGCAGCGGACAATATCCCCGGCGTGAAAGGCATCGGTGAGAAAACCGCCATGAAGCTGATCACTCAGTTCGGCACGATAGAAGAACTCTTGCGCCGGGTTGAGGAAGTCACGCCGCCCCGGATCAAGGCTCTGTTGATCGACCAGGCTGACAATGCTCGACTCAGCCGGCGTCTGGCGACCATCCAATTGGATAGCCCTGTCCTATTCGATGCCGTCACCTATCATCTGAAGCCGCCACATCAAGACCAACTCATCGAGTTGTTGCGCGAACTGGGGTTCACCACGCTCCTCAAATCCTTTCAGCCATCGTTCACACCAGCTGAGAAGGATGTGGTGGAGACGGAGGTCCTTCAAGATGAAGCGTCCGCACAACGATTTGTCGAGGGACTATCGAAAGGCGACGCCCTCGGTCTGCAATGTCTGATCTCATCTGGGCCTGGTATGCAGGCGGATGTGCAGGGGATCGCACTGTCCGCCGGAGATAAGACGGCCTATATTCCGCTCGATGTCCATGCCTATATGCGGCCTATCATTCTCGTGCTGCACGACTCCATGAGAACCAAGGTCGTGCATAATCTGAAAGCGACCCTGCTGGCCTTTCATCGCATTGGCGTCACCCTCGCAGGCCCCTACCTGGATACCATGGTGGCGGACTATCTGCTCAATCCCAACCGCCGCGATCACCAGCTTGAGACCGTCGCATTTGAAGTGCTGGGTCATCGGCTGGGGGCGGGGAAACAGGAGAAGGCGGCCCCGAAATCCCTGTTTGATGCCGAAGATACAGGATCGCGAGAGGAGGCAACGGAGGCTGCGTCGGTGCTGGCCAAGCTTGACCAGCCCATGACAGAACGACTCTCGGAACAGGGAAGCCTCGCGCTCTTCAACGATGTGGAAATGCCGCTGGTGCCGGTATTGGCCGAGATCGAGCGGAACGGATTCTTGTTGGATGTCGAGGGGCTGGGCGGACTGAGCAAAGAGTTGGAGCGGGATCTCGACAAGATCATGGAGACCATTGCCGTGGTAGCCGGCGGCGAGTTCAACATCAATTCGCCCAAGCAGCTCGCTACGGTGCTCTTCGAGAAGTTGGGACTCAAACCGATCAGGAAAACCAAAACCGGCTACTCGACCGATGAAGATACCCTGACGCAGCTGGCTACGCAGCACGAATTGCCCGCGCAGATCGTGAACTATCGGAGCCTCAGTAAGCTCAAGTCCACCTATGTGGATGCACTACCTGAATTAGTGAATCCGGAGACCAAACGCCTCCATACGTCCCTCAATCAAACCGTCGCGGCGACCGGACGGCTCTCCTCTACTGAGCCAAATTTGCAAAATATTCCGGTGAAGGGCGATTACGGCCTGCGCATTCGCGAAGCCTTTATTGCGCCGCCAGGCCATACCCTGCTCTGCGCCGACTACAGCCAGATCGAGCCTCGCATCCTCGCGCACCTGTCTCAAGATCCCCGCTTGCTTGCCGTGTTTGCGAAGGGTGAGGATATCCATATGGCGACGGCCATGGAGATTTTCGCTCTGCCCTCTAGTCAGATCACGCGGGAGATGCGACGCGTGGCCAAGACGGTGGTCTTCGGCATTGTGTACGGGATCAGTCCGTTCGGCCTGGCTTCCAATATCGGCGTGTCGCAGGCGGACGCGAAGAAATACATCGAGACATTCTTTGAAAAGTTTTCAGCCGTACGCGCCTTGATGGATCGGAATATCGAAGAAGGCAAAACGAAAGGCTACACGACGACGATCCTCGGCAGGCGTCGTCCGATTCCCGAGTTGCAGAGCGGCGATCCTGTGCAGCGTGGATTCGGCGAACGCATGGCCGTAAATAGTCCGATCCAGGGCTCAGCCGCAGATCTCATCAAAGTGGCGATGATCAACGTGAATAATCTTCTGCATCACGAAATGCCGCACACGAAAATGATCCTTCAAGTACACGACGAATTGATCTTCGAGGTGCCGGAGAAGGACTTGGACGAGGTGAAGCAGTTCGTGAAGACAGAGATGGAAGCGACGGGAAAGAAGTTGGGGCTGTCGGTGCCCTTGAAAGTCGATCTAGGGACAGGCCACAATTGGCGCGTGGCACATCCATGATCGAAGAGCGGGTCCTGTCGTCGACCAGCCCGACCGTCCTCGCACCCCGCCCGGTGTAGGAGAAGAAGGGGTAGCCCGTTAGTCTCTTTTGCTCGCGCAACGCGCGCAATCGAGGATCGACCAGGCCACCCTTGAAAATGAAATGAGGAATTGGGAAGACGCGAGCAGTGGAAGATCAATCAGCCCCCATCCCTAAAGAGATAACAAACGAGTTTGGCCGGATCATCCTAGCTACCTATGTGAAACAGCAGGGGTAGCAGCGCTTGATCTCTTGGAGTCGTTGAAAGTGGATCTTGGCACGGAGCACAATTGGCGTGTGATGCATCCATAACAAAAACCTGAGTGAGGTGACTTATGCAGAACGTACGATTTTCAGCCGCGTGGGTGATCGCGGGCGTTTGTCTTAGTGTGTTGGGGTTCCTGCTTCTCGTAGGGCAGCCGTTTGCAGCGAAGGCTCAAGAGCCGAGACGGTTCCAGTACAAAATCGTCGAGGTGCTTCCTGACACCCAAAATATGCAAACCGTGCTGAACGAGTTCGGAGCGAGCGGGTGGGATCTGGTGGCGGTCTCGATGGGAAATATGACGGAGCCGAGGCTGATCTTTAAAAAATAGAGCAGAGCAGGTCAGTGAAGCGATTCCTTTGCTCCCGGAACCCCCACTTCAGAAAGTGATCGTTCGACGGCCGCAGTTGAGATCATCTTTGTTCTAAGAGCAAGGAGACATATGAAACGACTCTTTGTCTCTCAAAGCTTAGTCGAGGTTGAGTCACTAAAGGAGCTTCTGAGCACCGGCGATATCCACTGCACGATAAGAAATCAGCAAGGATCCAGTCTGGCGGGTGAAGTTCCGTTCGTTGAGGTGTTCCCGGAATTGTGGGTGGTAAACGATGCTGATTTTAATCGAGCCAAGGACCTTCTGGAAGAACAGGGAAATGGAGATGAGCTCGAACGACCCCTATGGGTTTGCGCGCGATGTGGGGAGGAGCATGTTGGTCTGTTTACTGCCTGTTGGAAGTGTGGGCGTGAAAATGATGCAAAGTCAGAGGCACGCACTGGAGAAAACAAAGGGGTCTGACCCAGTAGAATTGTCTATTTCGTAGTTGGCAACATATTGCATTGTTTGTTCTCCTCTGTGAGGAGCGACCGCGACTAATTTACACTCAGGACGCGAGAGATGTTGAGTCCTGGCTTGTCATTCAAGGCTGCTCAGGAATTCCAAGAACCTCATGAATGAATCTCTTTCCTGCTGCCTCATCCCGTGAACCGTTGATGTACTCGTTGTAAAGGCGATTTACATCGGCGGCACCTTTCGACAATTCAATGATGTTAGTCGAAGGCCCCTCGCACCCATACGATAACTGGATCCATAATTGGTCGGCAAAGGGTGGAAATAGTATCATCCTCAGGTCGATAGAAGGGACATGCGACTCTGGGGCAAGCTTGAATCCATCTTTGCTAACGATACTCTGCCATTGTTCTACCATCGTACGCTGTTGGATCCAGTTGTCATCTGAAGGCAGATACCGACTTTCGCAGTTCGGGCCTGGCACAGTAAATTTCACATTTGCAAATAGATCTCTGGCAAGACCGGGACCTTTATTGGTAAGAATCAGAGTAATCCCAATCTGAATACCGTCTTGGCGTCCTTGGCCAGCTCCTAGTAAACGAGTTAACACTGTTGCTGGCTTCAAGGCATAGTTGTGGAAGACCCATGGCTGGGGGCGACGCCCCAACATGCCCATAATCAGAGAGTGTGGAACTGGGCTGAAGCTCGAACCCGCTCGCATATAGTATTTATAATCCGTGATACATTGATGAGGTGTGAGTTGACTTTTTGGGATGAGCGATACGACGAAACCGTTTCCTGATCCTACGTCAATCTTGCAGTGCTCTATTTGTGAATGTGAGGGAATGGTACACCCCGAAACAGCCGCCTGCAACCAACCTTCAAACCGTCTCACATTGGTGATGAGACATCTTGCTCTCGCACAGTCACTCCCATCAGTATCAAGCGACGCATCAATTCCCCAAACAATGATTCCCCCTTCCGAGTTCCCAAATCCCGATATTGCCTTCGCAAAATTGTTTCGATCATTTTGATGAAGATGCAATCCGATTCCAAAGTCGGCTGATCGCTTGAAGTCGAGGTAGAATTCTTCGACCTGTCGTGTGACAAGGAATTCATCAATAGCTTCTTGCCCTTGGCTCTTTATCCGCCCAAAAATGTCTTCAGCTCTTCCCATCGCCACCCCCTGCCGCTTCCTTTAACCGAAGTTCAATCATCTTGTGGGAGCCATAAGCATTTGTTTTTGGGTCGGCCCTAGTATGAGTCAAAATCCTTGAGAAATCGACCGTGCTTCTGGAAAGTTTTAGGCAAGGATTTCGATATCGAGAAAACGGTGTCCGGTACGGTTTCTCAAGAAAGAAGCAAAGCTTCAAGGGCTTGAGTCGCAGGTGAAGCGATATCGCGCTCGGTGAGTTTGAGAGGCTTGACTGATCTTGCTCCCCACCGTTTCGGAGCATGCAAAGGTGACAACTCCTCAGAGTTGTCTCACGGGAGCAGTTCCGGTAGCATGTCAGCGCGTGGAAGTGAATCACTGCGAGTTGGCTGATATCGCTACCAGGAACCTGACTTTCAATTATAGATCACATACCGACTCATTCAGAATTACGAAAAGAGGAACGCATGTCGACTATTGAGAAATCCATTGAAGTCAACGTGCCTGAGTATAAGGCCTATGCTCAATGGATGAAATTTGAGGAATTTCCCCAGTTCATGGAGGGTGTGAAAGAGGTCACACGGCTGGATGGTAAACGGTTTCATTGGAAAGCAGAGGTCGCGGGCCAGGAGAAAGAGTGGGACACGGAGGTCACAGAGCAGGCGGCGGACCAGCGTCTTGCGTGGACGAGTCGAGGCAGCATCATCAAGGGATGGGTCGTGATATTTCACCCACTCTCGAGCGCCAAGTCAAAGATTAGCCTGCAAGTAGAGTATGACCCTCAGGGTGTTGCCGAACATGGAGGGGAGGCCTTGGAAGTGGTGTCTCAGCGTATCCAGGGAGATCTGGAGCGATTTAAAGCGCTCATCGAAAAACGTTGGCGTCCGCCTGGTCGCGACACCATCTTCGATAATTTTCCCATGTAGAGGAAAGAAATGGGCTGACGCCTTAGACTTGTCGCTGGCTGGCGCCGGCGTCTGTGCCGTGCAGGCTTGATAGGGAGTGCTCATCGAAGGAGTCCGACCATGGAAACGAAGAAACCCAATGAGGCGAACCCGGTCGTGACAGACAGTATTGATGCGAGCGAGACTTGTCCTTCCCGGCGTGAGCTTCTGATTCAAGGAAGCAAGGTCGCGACTGGCATAGGGGTTGCCGCCCTGCTAGGTAACTTGGGAGTTTCTCCCGGCAAATCGTATGGAATGGTCCAGTCAACAATGAGCCTCCTCGATTCTCTGGCGCCTGCCCGCACAGCCTTGCTGGTGATCGATATGCAGCGTGACTTTCTACTGCCGGAGGGGTATGCGGCACAGGCGGGACTCAACATCGCACCTCTGATCGCGGCCATTCGCCCAATCGGAAAGCTGCTTGCTGTGGGGCGAGTATCCGGACTGCTGATCGTGCATACCCGCGAAGGCCATCTGCCAGACCTTTCCGATTGTCCGCCGTACAAACTGGAGCGCAGCCGGAGGGCCAATGCGGAAATAGGCTCGAAAGGCCCGCTCGGTCGCTTGCTGGTGCGCGGTGAAGTCGGGCACGATTTCGTGGATGCCCTACGGCCCCTGGAACGGGAGATCGTCATCGACAAGCCTGGCTATAGTGCGTTTGCTCACACCATGCTGCAACAGGTGCTGACCAAGCGCGGCATTGAAACGCTGATTATAACGGGTGTCACCACAGAGGTGTGTGTCAGCTCGACCATACGTACTGCTGTCGATCTTGGTTATCGTTGTATCACTGTGAGTGATGCCTGCGCTTCGGGCGATCCAGCCTTGCACAAGGCTGCGTTGGCCATGATTGGTGTGGAAGGTGGCGTCTTCGGCGAGGTTGCCACGACCGCCGCGGTTGTCGAGCGATTCGCACGATAACCCAGGTCAGAAAATCAGACGATTGCGCAGTCCTGCGCGGAAGTACCGGGGGGGGGTATCGAGCGGTGTCCGGTATCGTTTCCCAAGAAAGAGGCAAATCTCCTAGAGCGTGAGGGTCATGATACGAGAACACAGATGGGTCCTGGTCCCTTGGACTTATCCTGAAGAGGCCATCGATCGATTTCGAGAGACCTCAGAAAAGGCGACCGGGTTCCGTCGGAATGGGTAGCCGACGTGCGCTGGAATCGGTGGGCGGCATGGATCGGAATACGCAGCCCCCGACTAAGATAGATCCCCAACTCAGCAGAGAGCAGAGCGGAACGCTCCATCGCCAGACAGTTCGTGTGAGAGGTTCCATGAGGAGCTCCTTTGGTGTTTCCGTGAGCATCGTCCCCGATGGGTGGTGATGCGTATCGCCCTGCTGATCGAAGGCGAAGCCATGATATCTCTCGGCGCGAAATCCGTTCGTCATGCAGGCTGGATACTATCAGTGCTCGATTACGGGAAGGTCAGGGATGTGTCACATTTGGGTAAAAACAGAGACAGGCTTCCGATCCAGGGTGATTCGGAGGTGAAAATGAGGGGTAATCAGCTGTTGGCTTCTGGGTACGCGTGACGGTGTGAAGATCGCACGGTCAGGTCAGAGAGGTAGGACACAAAGGGGTCTGACTTCTTAGGCTTGTCCATTTAAGTGAGCTTCCGAACGTCTTTGAGGAGCATGAAGAGATGCAAGGGATCGGTTGGCGACGGGAGGAAATCGAAACGCTCGTAAAACTTTCTGGCTGCGTCATATTTGGCATGGACTGCCAAGGCACGAATTCCTACAATGTCGGCAGCCTGTAGAGTCCGCAGAGTCGCGTCCTTCAATAATGCAGCTCCGATCCCTTGTTTTTGCCAGCGGCGATCCACCGCTAACCTGGCAAGAAGCATGATCGGAATTGAATGCTTTGCCAGTCCCTTCTTCACTCGCTCTGGGGCCCGGTCTTGCTCTACCGAGCCCACAGCAAGAGCGTAGTAGCCGATAACCGTTTCATCGTCCAACCCTACATAGGTCTGCGATCCTCCGCTACGTTGATTGTGTAGTGCGTGCTTCTTGAGAAAGCCGTTGAGAGCTTCCTCCCCACAG
>Ga0163152_10005116_pt1 | contig 15678 bp, 13 predicted proteins | sample OliLakLV19MP8IB2_FD_148635 | JGI IMG/M metagenome (GOLD analysis project Ga0163152, IMG submission 148635) | Freshwater microbial mat bacterial communities from Lake Vanda, McMurdo Dry Valleys, Antarctica - Oligotrophic Lake LV.19.MP8.IB-2 | ecosystem: Environmental > Aquatic > Freshwater >... | reverse complement strand
CAGCTGGACACGGCGCATCTCGGGGCCGGTCACGTTGAGGTTTGTGAGTGCGTAGAGTTTCGCCAGTTTTTCGTTGAGAAACGTGTAGTCACTTTCAATCAATTCGGTGACCGGGCGGTCTTCATGCACAATGCTGGCAAAAAACATCTCTGTCTCGCGCCTCATCGCGTCGCGGAGATCCTTGTCGAGTTCGAAGCGAGGCTGGTTGAAACGGCGGTTGGGGGGTCCGGGCCGCTGAGCGGCGGCGTTCGTTGAACCGTCCGTAATGGTCGCAGCCAGTAAGTTTGAACCGTTGGTGGATATGACCGCCAGCTGATTGGTTGATCCCGGACGGCCCTCTCTCTGCGCCTGCAACGCGCGAAATTCATCCCTCTGCTTGCGCAACTGCCGCTCTTGCCCGCTGTCGCGGGCTAAAATGGCGCGTGCATTGATGGAGATGCCTTCGACGTCCCGAGTTTGGAGCCATTGGCCTGGAAAATTTTGCATCAGCTTTTCCGAGCGTGCATCGGCAAGCATCCTTTTGACCTGTGCAGGCAGGTTCTTGCGTAGTTCTCCGCGTCCCGCCAGTTGCAGCAATTCTTTGTCAGGCATTGTGGACCAGAGAAAGTAGGATAAGCGGGAGGCGAGCGAATATTCATCGATCAGAGAGAATTTTTCGGCGTTCGAAGGGGGTTGTTTTTTCAAGGCTCGCCCAGGCTTCAAGTGACTTCCTGGATTTGCTGGCTCCTCCAGGCGGAACAGAAATCGGGGCGAAGCCAGGACCGCCACCATGGCATGCGCCACCCCGGTTTCGAAGTTTTTTCCCGGCTGGATGTAAACACTTTCGGCCAGCGCGGCCAGCCGTTTTGTCGTTCCGGCGTCCACCGGTCGGCGGAAGGCCTTGGTGGCGAAGCTTCCGAGAATTTCAGCGGCGTAAGCGCGCCGGTCGCCCGCACTTGCCGGAACCTGTTTGGTGAAAAATCGATTGTAATTCTTTGGTGCCGTCCAATGCTCCTTTTCTTTCGGACCACGCACCGTGACCTGCGTGATGCGCATATCGACCGAATTGAGCTTCTTTTCCAGAGGAGTCAGCGGCTTAAGCTCTAAAATCATCCGCTGATCTCCGGCATCCCATTTCTGGTCGAAGTCGAAGGTGAAAGTTTTGTTGTCGTACCAGCCCAGTTCCTTTTCGAGCACTTCACGACCGTTGATTTTAAAAACAACATGGCACCTGCCAGGATCGTAATCGAAACCGCCCCTGACGGAGAGATGCAGGGTGACGCCATAACTCCCGGCCTTCTCAGTGCGGAACGTGCCTGAAACAGCTGCGGGCTGGTAATAGCTCATGGGCGCAGAGACTTCCGGCCGTGTGCCAGTTCCGATAGGCCCTTTGATGTCTGCCGCCGGAATCGATTCGTCCGCGCGGAACTTGTTGCCCGGCATAATCTGTTCGCTGATCACCTTTCCAACCAGAGGGACAGCCTGGACCACGATGGATTTGGCGGCGGCCAGATATTTTTCCAGCAACATGGGAGAGAGAGTCAGGACGTCGCCGATGTTGTCGAAACCGTAGCCGGTGTCGTCCGGGGGAAATTCCACCTCGGCATTAAAATCGATGCCCATCAGGTCATGAATGGTGTTGCGATATTCAACGCGATTCAACCGGCGGACCGTGACCCGGCCGGGATCAGGGTTTTTAGGATCAATTCCGAAGGCGGCCTGCTTGATCCAGCGTTCGAGGTTTTGCTGGTCCTCCACTGAGAGGCGCGTTTTTTTTTGCGGCGGCATCAAGCCCGCCCGAGTGTTTTTGAGAACTTTGAGCCATAGTTCCGGATGCAGCAACGCGTCATCGGTTGTAAATTCATCGAACGAAACTTCACCCTTCTTTTCTCCATCCGCGTGGCAATCGTAGCAAAACTCCTTGAGCAGAGGCTGGACCTGCCTATGGAATTGTGTCACCGCAGGAACCTCGGCCCCGTTTACCCCGGCGCTCAGGACGGTCAAAGCACCGGCGAACCACACGACCCGGCGGACTGCGTTGAGGGACGCATTTACCGGAGGGATTTTTAATCGCAGCCACTTCATAGATTGGGTCAGTGTAGGAAGTTACTTTGCCATGTAATCTGGATCTTGCGGATACGCGACAAAAATTTGCACAATCCAGCCAAGACGAAAAACATTTGAGAACCTGTTTAAAGCCGTTGTGTCCGATCCGTTATGTTTGTGGAATGGCCATCTGAAAGAAATTTGATCCTGATCACCGGCGCCCGCATCCACTTTCCAGGCCAAACCGTATCTCATTTCGATTCTCGTAATGTTGGCACCTGAGGATGATTGCAGCATGGTGGAGCCGGACAGTGCATAGTGATGCTTGGTAAAATCGAACATGAGGTTTTTTAAACCCCATATTTCAGTGTTTCTGGCGGCCTGCCTCGGGCTGGCCGGGTTGGTTGGAATCTGTCCCGACCTGCACCGGTTGACGGAGCATGGAGGCACCGGACCCGCCCACGTCCATCGCGGCAACAGCCACCACAGCAGTGCGGACTGGCTTAAACACGACCATGGTGACGGGCTTTTGCATCAGCACAGATCTCCGAGGAATTTCGCAAAACGGATCGAATCAAAACTCGCTTTCGCACACGCTCACGAATTTAACCTGCCACTGGATCGCATACTTTCTGCACTTGTTCAGTGGATTGATTCAAGTTTTCCTTCTTCAGCGAATCCCGGCGACGATTCACCCGGCCATCGTCACCACAGCCTTCCACAATTGCTGGCCGGCGGCTTGGTTGAGCCCTGCCTTCAGCCTGAAATTCTTCCGGCGGTTTCCCGGGTTGTTCTGCATTTTTTTTCCGTCCCGGAGTTCCTGGTGCATGGATACGATTGGAACGCCCAGACGGCAACCCGGGGTCCACCTGCTTCCTTGAGCTGACTCGAGTTCTATCCAACGGTTTCGTGGGTTCAAGCCTGATCCAAGGCTTCTGTTTTCAAACTCACTTCGCAGGGAACGTCGAGCGGCTTTTCACACCTCATTCCCGATTCTCCGCCTGATTTGGTTTTATCTCTATGAGCCGCCCCAAACCATCACCCAGGGGCGGTGATCGATTAAACCGGGTGAGAAAAATGGACTCAGCTTGTTTGGAGTCCACGCCTTCAGGCGGTCAGGGTATTTGCCAATCCAATGTTTTAATTCAACACGTTCCGTAAGGCGACAGGATAGCCGGTTAAAGCCGGAACTCCGAACCTCACCCACTTTTAATTGAGCCCGGGCGGCGGTGAGATTTTCAGGTCGCTCAGTAGAAAACCTAAAGCAACTCAATTCCATGCCACACGATAAAAAAACATATTCTCGAAACGACAGACTTATCCCGCAGTCATTTCATTTTACCAGAAAACTGAATTCCGCCGCGTTCGTCATCGCCTGCACGATTTGCAACCTCGCAACGGCCCAGGACGATCAACCTGCGAAAATCCCTCAGATCGATCCATCATCCGGGATTACAAACGCGGCGTCGCGCCTGCCCGAAGTGGTCGTCACGGAACGTAGCGACTCCCAGATTGGCATCGCCGATTCCGCTTCCCAGGGAAATGTCGGGGCTGAACAGCTGAAATACCGGCCTGTGCTCAGGCCCGGGGAGATTTTGGAAACCGTCCCGGGCCTCATTGTTTCGCAACACAGCGGCGAGGGCAAAGCGAACCAATATTACCTGCGCGGTTTCAACCTCGATCATGGAACTGATTTTCTGACACAGGTGGATGGAGTTCCTGTGAATCTGGTCACACATGCCCATGGACAGGGCTGGACCGACACGGGATTTCTGATTCCTGAGCTGGTGAAGACCATCAGTTATCAGAAGGGAGTTTATTACGCGGAAAACGGAGACTTCTCCAGTGCCGGAGCTGCGGACATTCAATATGCCAGTTCCCTCCCGGACAGCTTGGCGCAATTTGAAGGCGGCAGTTTCAGCTATTATCGAGGCCTGTTGGCCTCATCCCCGAAGCTTGGCAACGGCAATCTGCTCTATGCTCTTGAAGGACTCTACAACGATGGCCCGTGGGAAACAGGTGATCACTACAAAAAAGGGAATGTCGTCGTGAGATACGGTCAGGAGCAGGATGATTCAGGCTGGAGCGTCGGTTTCATGGGATACAAAGCGGATTGGAACTCCACTGACCAGATTCCGAGGCGGGCGGTTGAAAGTGGATCCATTGACCGGTTCGGGTTGGTGGACGATTCCGATGGCGGCGACAGCCAGCGTTACAGTCTGACCGCCAAGTGGCATCGGCAAACCGTGAAGAGCGTCACCAAAATCATGGCTTATGGTTTCTACTACGATCTCGACCTCTATTCCAACTTTACCTATTTCCTCGCAGATCCGCTCCGGGGAGACCAGTTTGAACAGCCTGACAAACGTTTTGTCTCCGGGTTCAAACTTTCCCACACGATTTTTCATAAGCTGGGCAAAGCCGAATCTGAAACCACCATCGGTCTGCAAAATCGAAACGACCTGATCAAAAACGGATTGTTCCTGACGCAGAACCGCCAACGCCACACCACGGTGCGCGAGGATGACACCGTGCAGAACAGCATCTCGCCATTTGTGGAAAACAAGACACGGTGGAGTGAATGGTTCCGAACCAGCGCCGGACTCCGTTTTGACGCTTATCGTTTCGATGTGAAGAGTGATCTGCCGGTCAATACCGGAGAGCGCTGGGCCAATATTGTCAGTCCAAAAGGCGGCATCGTGCTCGGGCCTTGGGCAAAAACCGAATTCTATCTCAACGGCGGACTCGGTTTTCATAGCAACGACGGGCGCGGTGTGAACACGCGGCTCGATCCGAACACCGGTGACCCAGTCGAACGCGCGGAGCCGTTGGTCCGGACCTTTGGCTCCGAAATAGGAGCCCGCACCACCTGGATTCCAGGTCTTCAAAGCACCGTTTCTCTCTGGTGGTTGGACAGCGATTCGGAGCTGCTTTTCGTCGGCGACGCCGGGAACACCGAGGCGGGCAGGCCTGGACGCCGTTTCGGTTTGGAATTTGCCAACTATTATTCTCCGACCAAATGGTTGACGTTGGACGCCGACTTCAGTTTTTCAAAATCGCGATTCAACGATTCAGCGCCGGAGGGAGACTACATTCCGGGCTCGGTGGAAACCGTGATTGCGGCCGGAGCGACCGTCCACGATCTCGATGGATTTTTCGGCGGGGTGCGGCTTCGATATTTCGGGCCGCGTTCGCTTATCGAGGACAACAGCATCCGCTCGCCGGAAACACTGCTCCTGAGCGCAAGCGTCGGTTATCAGTTTAACAAGACCTGGACCCTTTCGGCGGAGGTCTTCAACCTGCTCAATAGAAGGGACAGCTCGATTGATTATTATTATCCTTCGCGGCTCTCGGGCGAGAGCACTGGTCCAGACGATGGCGGTTACAACGACATCCACTTTCATCCGGTTGAACCGATCAGTTTCCGGATCGCATTAACCGCAAAGTTCTGATGTCTCCGCACCGGCAAATGCGTTCTGAAAAGCCAGGCCTGGCACGGTGTGGTCCGTTGTTTTCGGAATCGTGGTTCCAACCAAACGATTTTGCCCTGTTCACGCTGGTCATTTGGTTGGGATGCCTGTTTGCAGGTGCCATCGGGTCGGCGCTCCAAACCAGAACGACCGTGCAACATTCGAAGAAGATCGAGCCGATCCTGGCATTGCAGGTGCAGGTGGAGCTGGAGACGGTTCCAAGGGTTGAGGAGACGCCAAAAACTCCCGACCACCTCGCTCCAGCTCCTGCACCGGTGCCTGAGTTGATCACTACAACCATGCTTCAGCCAGCTGCATTGGTGAGCCCCGCATCTGCCGTTGCCTTCGCGATTCCGTTTCCGGCGACAGGAACCGTTGCCCATGTGAGCGCCGTTCGAGCCGTTGCTTCGGTGGCAAAATCTTCCGGACCTCAATCTGTCCCGAACGGCGTGCAGCAACTTACCTTTGGCCTAGGCGAGGGAAAACAACCGCCGCCCACATATCCGCCCGTTGCGCGTAGCAGGGGACAGGAGGGAACGGTGGGTGTGCGGCTGACCGTGGGAGGTGCGGGACTGGTTCTCGAAGCCGAGGCGGTCGTGCCCTCCCCCTGGCCGTTGTTAAACGAGGCGGCGCTGAAGGTGGTGCGTGAACGCTGGCGGTTTCAGCCGGGCTCGTCCCGGATCTACGATGTGGCCATCCGCTTCCAGCTCACGAAATAGATTGCTCAAGAGCGATTCCGGCTACGGCTTTGGAAAGGCTTCCCAGGCGGGTTGACACCATGCAGCACCCGCACGCGGAGTTTTGAATAGTTGTCTGATTTTTTTCCTTTGTTATTTTGCGCGGGTGATTTTTCGCGCAAAAACCTGGATCATGGTGCTGGCATTCATTTCATGGAACCGCGACGTTCAGGCTCAGACCGCCATACGGGGCGTGGAAAAATTACAGTCTTCGCATGTGGAAAATCTTTTCTCAATTCAGGGTAAGGTTTTTTCCGGTGGAACTCCCGAAGGGGAGGACGGGTTCAAGGATCTGCAAAAACTCGGGATCAAGACCATCATCAGCGTGGATGGAAACAAACCCGAGGTGGAACTGGCTCAAAAGCACGGTTTTCGATACATCCATATTCCGATGGGTTACGACGGCACGAGTTCTTCCAATGTCAACAGGATTTTAAAGGCGGCTGCGATTTCTGAAAGACCAGTGTTTGTCCATTGTCATCACGGAAAACACCGGGGACCTGCGGCGGCGGCGGTGATTTGCGAAGGGCTCGGATTGTGGGACACGAATCAGGCTGTTTCGTGGCTGGGCTTGGCGGGCACTTCGGAGGATTACCCGGGCCTGTTCAAGATGGCCCGCGAGTTTAAAAAATTATCGCCGGAAGAATTCTCCAAGATTCCGACCAATTTTGTCAGTCGTGTCGAGGTGTCCGGACTGGTGGATGCCATGGTCGAAATAGATCTGCGCTGGGATCATCTCAAGGAGGTTCAAAAACAAGGTTATAAAGCGTCGGCAAATCACCCGGACATGATTCCTGCCTCAGAGGCGGCGCTGCTGTTCGAAGCATACCGCGAGCTCGGTCGTGCCCCTGAGACCAGGGCGAAAGGTTCGGACTTTCTGGAGCGCTTGCGCTCGGCCGAGCAAGGGGCTTCTGAACTTCATGATTATTTAAAATCAGGAGTTATCGAACCGGGCAGGGCCGCGAAACTTTGGTCCAACGTCGCACAATCCTGCACTGATTGTCACGAAAGGTTTCGGAACTGAGAGATCGCTGCTTTTGATTCTTTTGGAGTGCGGAGGGAAGCTGGGGAAGCTGAGCGCCACGCCCCTTCGGCGTCGCCCTTAGACCTTGAAGGTTTTTATGGCATCGCCAGCAAATATTTTTGCAGGAGCGCTTCCCCCGCCTGAGTTACGACGAAATAAAGGTTGTCGCGGTTCGACCAGCTCGCGGTGTTTTGCGGGCCGACTTTGGCGAGTACCGGCGTGGAAGAAAGTGCCGCATCCGGAAACGCCGATCGCGGGATCACGAATAGATGCACCACCTGGCCTTCTACCATGAAGCACACGAGCGCAAGTTTCCGGCCTTCCCATTCCACGGTGCGACAACCGATGCCGGGAAATCGTTCCAGCGCTTTCGGAAGGCTGCCCTGAGTTAGTGAATGTTGGCGGGCCAACCATTCGCGCACTTCAGGTAGTCTGTCGGTCGCGAGATCCAGCTTCGGAAACTCCCGGAGAAACAGCGCCATTTCAGCCTGCATGGCGGCAAACCTTGTGGTCGGCGGGTTGGATCGTCCCACGACGAACACGGCCAGCGAAATCAGGAAGACGATCGAAGCGGCGAGTGCCAACGGCATCAGGTGGCGATTCCGGCGCGGCTCGATCCGTGCCTCGCGTCCCGCTAGGATCTTCTCGACCAACCCCGCCGGCACACGCACATGCTGGAGCTTGTCATGCAAGGCGGCATCAAGCGCGCGCTGCTGGTTGAACCAAGCAAGCAATTCCGGGTCGCGTCGGGTTTGTTCCAAGGCTTCCGCCATCCGAAGGTCCTCGGGATCCCCAAGTTCCAAGCTGCGGGTGTGGAGTAGAAATTTGGCTTCTTCGCTATTCATATGGTCTTTCACGAATAGTTGGGCCGGCTGGCGCGGCGACAGCATCGGTCCTGGGCTGAAGTGCTTTGGCCAGCAGCACTCGCAATTGCTCTTTGCCTCGCGCCAGCCGCGACATGACGGTGCCTATGGGCACGGCGAGGGCAGCCGCGATTTCCTTGTATGCCTGGCCCTTGAGATAGAACAGCATAACGGGCACTCGATAGATTTCATCAACTTTTTCCAAGGTCTCCATCAAAACGTGGGCGTCCATCTCGTGGACCCGCTCGGCAGTGGCCTCAGGCAGTTCGACTTCGACGAGGCTGAGTTCGATGTGCGGGAAACGCACCCGGTGCCGCTCGTCGCGCAAAAATTCCCGGTAGCAAGTGGTGAACAGCCAGGACTTAAGTTTGGAGGCATCCTCCACTCGCCGGCCTTTCGATCCCAACAGGTAAAAAGACTCTTGAGTCAGGTCGCAGGCTTCCGCTTCCCGCTTCGTCAGACTTAGGGCGAAGCGGAACACGTCGGCGTAGTGCCCGCGCACCACCTGCTCGAATTCCTGATCGGTCACGCTCATGAAAGTAGCATAGCGCCGTTTTCTTCCCAACTTTCGGCGAGTTTTTTCCGGGAATAAACTTCGCGCTCAGAACTTTCATCCACGCAGCGACACAAAACGCCGCCCGGTAAGGACTCCGGATGCGGCAGAAACCAAAAGTCCCAGAATCCAAGAACTGCACATTGCATGAAAAATCGAACTATTTTATCGAGTTGCCTCGCCGCCGCATTGGCGATCACGGCGTCTGCCGCCCCGGTGGACGTGCTCGTCACGATAGAAAATCTAGCGCCTATCAACGGCACCCTGCTTACCCCGGTATGGTTGGGCTTCCACGACGGCACCTTTGATGTGTTCAACGCGGGCAGCACCGCCTCGCCCGCGCTGGAACGACTCGCCGAAGACGGCGACACTTCCCCACTGGACGCCCTCTTCACGGCAAGTGGCTCGGGGGTCGTTTCCGGAACCGTTGTCAGTGGTGGCGCGATCCCCCCGTTCGCGCCGGGCCAGAAGGCCAGCCTGCGCTTTCGCTTGGAGTCCCTGTCGCCCAAACACCGCTATCTCAGCTACGCCTCCATGGTCATCCCCAGCAACGATGCCTTTGTGGGGAATGACAACGCCACCGGCATCCCCGTGTTTGATGCGACAGGCAATTTTATCGGTGGCAGTTTCCTGGTGAACGGCGACCGCGTTTGGGACGCCGGCAGCGAAGTGAACGACGAACTGCCGATGAACACCGCCTTCTTTGGTCAAGCGGCACCTGATACCGGCAAGGCAGAGGGCGGCGCGATCGGATTGCACGCCGGATTCAAAGCAGCGGGTCTGGGAGGCATCGCAGACGGGGCGTTTGCCGGGTTCAGTTTCAGCAATGCCAACTTCAAAGTCCAAGACTACCCCGTGGCGAAGATCACCATCACACGCTCCGTGCCGGTGACCGTCACAATCGAAAATCTATCGCCGACGAATGGCACGCTGCTCACACCCGTGTGGATGGGTTTCCACAACGGAATGTTCGACACCTTAAGCGTCGGGATGGTCGCCAGCACAGCCCTGGAGCGCCTGGCGGAGGACGGCGACACCTCGCCACTCACGACCGCCTTTGCGGCGAGCGGCTACGGCAGTGAACAGGCCACCCTTGCCAGCGGCGGAGACCTTCCGCCCATCGCTCCGGGGCAGCGGACCAGCCAGACGATCTGGCTGAATCCCGACTCGCCGAAGAGCCGTTACTTCAGCTATGCCTCGATGGTCATTCCGAGCAATGACGCGTTCGTTGGAAATGACGATCCCATGCGCCACCCATTATTCGATGGCACCGGCAAGTTTGTCGGCGGCAGCTTCGTAGTCAGCGGAGCCCATGTGCTGGATAGCGGCACGGAAATGAACGATGAGCTGCCGATGAACACCGCCTTCTTTGGTCAAGCGATGCCCAACACGGGCACGCCGGAGGAAGGCCTAGTGGGCTCGCATCCCGGCCTCAATGTCCCCGGGAGCGGCGGAATTCTGGATGGCTCGTTCGCGGGCTTCAGCTTTGGCAATGCGAACTTCAAGGCGGATAATTACCGAATTGCGCGCATCACCTTGTCTGTGCCGCAGGAGATCACAGTCACGATCGAGAACCTCGCGCCCACAAATGGCACCCTACTCACTCCAATCTGGGTTGGCTTCCATGACGGCACCTTCAACCTCTACGATTCCGGGGCGACGGCCAGTGCCGCGCTTGAGCGAATCGCCGAAGACGGCGATGTGGGTCTTCTCAATGCCGTGTTCTCAAGCAGTGGGGCTGGCACCGTTCAGGGCACGATTGCCAGTGGCGGTCCGCTGCCCCCGCTGGCTCCCGGGCAACGCGCCCGCCTAACATTGCTGGTGGATCCAAAGTCGGCATCGAACCGCTATTTCAGCTACGCCTCAATGGTCATCCCCAGCAACGATGCCTTTGTCGGCAATGATGATCCGCAGCAGTTCCCGATTTTTGATGATGCCGGAAACTTTCTCGGCGCGCGCTTTACCGTCATGGGTGCGATGATCCGCGATGCGGGCACGGAAATGAACGACGAACTTCCCGCCAATACGGCTTTCCTGGGACAGTCAACGCCGAACACCGGCGTGCCGGAAGGTGGCCGCGTGGGGACGCATCCCGGCTTCAAAGCTACCGGAATGGGTGGCATTCTGGACGGCTCGTTCGCGGGTTTTATGTTTGGCGCCGCCGACTTCAAAACGCCGAGCTACGCCGTCGCCCGCATCACGGTCTCGAAGCCTCGCGCCGTGAACCTCACCATTGAAAACCTCGCGCCGGCCAGGGGCACTTATCTCACGCCAGTCTGGGTAGGAATTCACAACGGCTCGTTCGACCAGTTCGACATCAACGCGCCAGCCTCCCCCGCGCTGGAGCGGATCGCCGAGGACGGCACGACAGGCCCGCTTTCCGACAGCTTCATCGCCAGCGCTGCAGGCGCCACGCAAGCGACAATCACGAGCGGTGGGGCCATACCGGTATTCGCTCCCGGCCAGAAGACCACGCACACGTTCTGGCTGGATCCTCTGGACGCGACCAGCCGCTACCTGAGTTATGCTTCGATGGTGATTCCGAGCAACGATGCCTTCATTGGCAATGACACCCCCACGATGATGCCAGTCTTCAACGACGAGGGAACCTTTGTCGGCGGCAGTGTCATCGTGCCTGGCTCGCGGGTCTGGGACGCCGGCACGGAGATGAACGATGAACTTCGGGCCAACACCGCGTTCTTTGGACAGATGGCACCCGACACAGGAACGTCCGAAAACGGGGTGGTGCACGCGCACGCAGGCTTCAAAGCGCCAGGTATGGGGGGGATTCTGGATGCCGGAATGTTCGCGGACGCCAACTTCACGGCCCCTGACTATCAGGTTGCCCGGATAACACTTGGCACAGACCCATTCATCACCCAGGTCCTCGTGCGTCAAGGCATGATTCGACTCGCTTGGGCCGGCGGCGAGGCTCCGTTCCGCGTGGAGCGACGCGACAGCCTCACGAGCGGAATGTGGATGGAAGCAGTTACCACAACCGAAAATCTTGCGGACATTCCCGCAGGCAGCCAGACGAGTTTCTTCCGCGTCGTCGGCCGCTAATTCCGCGAGTCAACCTGACCAGCGGATAATGTGCCCGCCTTCCAAGCTGGAAGGCGGGCGTTTTGTTTGTCGTGGCAAGAGTCTGGCCGTCACCGCCGAAACTGCCCTGCCCATCAATAAGCCGGGTCGATGTGCTCCGGATGATCCGGGTCGGCGAAATCGCGATGCATCCTCTCCACATGCCCGTCAGCGAAAGTCACATTGGCCTTGCCGGAATGGCGCATGGTCAGCGGATAGCCCAGGGGCTGCCAGCGCCCATCATCAATCACCGCGCTCCCGGGGCCGTCATTCGCCGCGCCTTTTTCCTCGGCCAGCATGATCTTGCGCGAGGGATTTCGGATTTTTTCGCCCTTGTTGAGAATGATCAAAGTCCGGTCGCGCGAGATGAAGCTGGCCATGCCTGCGTCACTGTGAGCATTCAGAGAGTAACTGTAAAAATACTGCTCCGTTCCTGGATTACTTAACCACAAAACTTCGCGCGAGTCCGCAGCGCGATCATCGGGGCAACGCAGAAGCCGCGGTTGGTATTGGCCTAAGTGTTGAATCACGCTGCCTCGTTTTGGATTCCGCATGGTAATAGTGCCAGCCTCCACCTGCCACCAGACCCAGTCCTCCGGTTGCGCGCCCAATCCACTATGTGGTGAACTCGTGGGGAAAGTGTCGGCGTTATCCTGAAGATAGAGCTGAAACGCAAGCCCCAACTGGCGCAGACTGTTTCCGCACACGACCGCTCGCGCGCGGGACTTTCCACGCCCCAAGGCCGGCAGGAGCATCGCCGCCAGAATAGAGATGACTGCAAGCACTACCAGCAGTTCCACGAGGGTGAAACCGATGCGCCAGGTCGGTTGCGGTTTCATTCCCGCAGTATGGCTCAAATCCATTTTTCTTCAAGATTACAGACATCGAACCAGACGTAAACAGGTGGAACTCATTTTAGAAATGGCAAACAGGGCGCAACCTTCAAGCCGCTTTCCAGTCATTCCTCACTCCTTTCCTTCCGAGTGAAACCGTGGCGGAGGACCTCGTGCATTATCCCCTTGTACGCGGCAAATGTCTTGTGAAGAGCATTTCTGAAATGGCTCATGCCCTCAAGCAGAGCTGTAACCTTTCCACCGAAAGCGATACAGTCCGCCAATAATGAAACCTCTGAACCTGCTGGAACATATCAACGCGGTTGAAGACTGCCGCTTCGATCTGATTTATCCGCAGGAAATCCGTGAACTCTCCGGTGTTCATTGGACCCCGGTCAAGGTCGCGCGCCGGGCCGCCGAGTTTCTGGTAGTGGCACCGGGTACCAGGGTGCTCGACGTCGGCTGCGGTCCGGGTAAATTTTGCATCGTCGGAGCTCTGGGGACTTCGGGCAGGTTCACAGGAGTGGAGCAGCGGAAAAATCTGTGCGAGCTGGGTCAGGGAGTGATCGATCAGGCCAATATTTCCAACGCCAGAATCCATCATGGGAACATTTCCGAAGTCGATTTTTCACATTTCGACGCCTTTTATCTGTTCAATCCGTTTGAAGAAAACCTGGCGGAAAATCTGTATATTGATGAATCGGTCCGCTTTTCGGAGGCTCTCTACGAGGAGTATGTCGAGCATGTGGCCGGGCAGCTGGCGATGGCTCCCATGGGGACCCGGTTGGTCACTTATTGCGGAGTTTGCGAGGAGGTTCCGGTCGGTTACTCATGCCTGGATGCTGCACCCGAACATCGACTCAAATTCTGGAAAAAGACCGCCAGTCCGCGTCTCAAGGTCAAGTAACCAGTGCGGCTGTGTTGTTGATGAGTTTTTTCATTCGCGGATATGAACCCAACGTTTCGATTTCATTTCTCCCGCGGGCAGGGAACCGACCGGTTTGGGTATCACGGGAATTTTGACATTGAGCGCGGCTTGAATCTGCATTTCGAGAAGTTCCGAAATCTCGATCCCTTCGCAACCTTCAGGTGCCTCGATCAACAGCTGCATCCCGGTCAGCGCTTTCGAGTGGTCCACGATCACCTGGAACTCGCAGATCGCCGGATGTTGCCGGACAAAATCTTCAATGGCACCCGGATAAACGTTCACTCCACGGAGGATGACCATGTCATCGACCCTTCCGAGAATTCCGCCCGCCAGCCCCAGGTTCAACGTTTCGCAGCTGCATTTCCCCTTGATTCCATAATCCACCGCCCGGACGTAATCGCAGCTCCGGTATCGCAAAAGCGGTGAGGCGGTTCGTCCCAGCGGGGTGAGAATCAACTCCCCGAGTTCCCCGGGGGCGACGGAGGTGTTGGTTTGCGGATTGATGATCTCGGCAAAATAAGAGGATTCGATGATGTGCAAAACACCTGGACGCGCGGGGCATTGATAACTCACCGGGCCGACCTCGGTCATGCCGTGGTGATCGAAGATTTCCGCGGTGCGCCAGAGCTCTTCGAGCCGTTTTCGTGTGGCGGGCACACTGCCGCCAGGTTCCCCGGCCACCATGATCTTGCGGAGTTGCATACGGGACAAATCGAGGCCATCGGCCCGGGCCACTTCGGCCAGGCGCAGCGCATAAGTGGGGGTGCAGCAGATGACCGTGGCTTCGGTTTCCTTCAAAAGTTTGAGCCTGGCCAAGCTGCTCATGCCGCCGCCTGGAATTGTCAGCGCGCCGAGTTTTTGGGCTGCTTCAAACGCCAGCCAAAACCCGACAAATGGCCCAAATGAAAAACAAAAGAGAATACGGTCGGAAGCGGTCACACCTGCGGCCCTGAACACTTGCAGCCAGTTGCTCACCAGCCAATCCCAACTTTCCGGGGTGTCGAGCCATCGCAAGGGGCTGGTGGTGGTTCCGCTGGTTTGATGAAAACGGGTGTAGGTTTCGATCGGGAACGTCAGGTTGGAACCGAAAGGAGGAAACTTTTTTTGATCCAGCACCAGTTCTTCCTTGGTGGTGAACGGAACTAAGGATGAAAACTCTTCTGGCGACTCAAAGGTTTTTCCGGGTGGAAGATTTAGTTTGTGCCGGTAAAAGGGATTGGATCGTCCGATTGTTCCAACCAAATTTTGAAGGCACGTGAGCTGATACTTGCGGAGATCCTGCTGGGATTTCACAGACTGGACAGGTCAGTGCAGTTTGGCAGGGCCGGTGTTGCTCCCCGCCGCCGCCACGACGGCCGGTTTGGCGGGCGGAGTGAGCGCCGGTTTATATTTAGTGACCAGAAAACCACCGAGTGCGGCGAGTAGGATGCCGAGAAAAAACTGCGGTTTGATCGACCCAACACCGCCCGGCGGCGGGTGCATGATGATGGATGCCACGGCATTCACGATCGGGGCTCCGGCAAAAACGATAGACATCACGACCCCGGGTTTGCCTCCGTTGGCAAAGGAGACAAGGACACAAAAAGCGCCGATCGCCCCCAGGATACCGGCAATCAGGGACCAGCTCATTCCGGCGGTGGTAAAGGTCCAGGTGGCTTTGCGGCTGACCAGCATCCCGAGAGGTGCGATCACTGCGGTCAAAAAATAAGCCAGACCGACAAAGAGAAAGGATTTGTACAGTGCGTTTGATTTGTCGGCCATGGCCGTCTGACCGGCGTGCAAGGCGATTCCGTAGAGGCCCCAGGAGGCCACCGTCATCAAAGCAAAAGTTAACCAATTCATAGTCGTGTTGTGTGCTTGAGTTTTATCGGGTCTTTCCCAGGCCGATGCCATTCCAGGCGGTTGGAGAAAATAGCGTATCAAGGCGCTTTGCCCAACATAAAGTTTGGATGGGCAAATCTTGAGGGTGTGATTAAAAGCGGGTGATTACTCTGACGGACCGCGGTTCTGTGAACCGCAGCAGTGCGCAAAACCTGAACACAAGGAACATCCCGCAACAGCAATTCTCATTTTGAACCTGAGATCTCGGGTGGGTGGAGATGGCGGGAATTCAAATGGGAGGAAATGAGGAAGGCTTGCGACGGGGTTTTGCAGGGTTGGAATG
>Ga0163152_10005115_pt1 | contig 15680 bp, 13 predicted proteins | sample OliLakLV19MP8IB2_FD_148635 | JGI IMG/M metagenome (GOLD analysis project Ga0163152, IMG submission 148635) | Freshwater microbial mat bacterial communities from Lake Vanda, McMurdo Dry Valleys, Antarctica - Oligotrophic Lake LV.19.MP8.IB-2 | ecosystem: Environmental > Aquatic > Freshwater >... | reverse complement strand
ACGCTGGGACCACTCGTATCGTCGCCGACGATCACGCGTGCCATCGACGGCACCACCACCCTCGCCATCGGCGATACCCGCGGGCGCGTCTTCCGCTACACCGTCAACGAGTTGGCAGCCGAGCCGGTTGCCGTTTGTGAAGCCTGCTTTGTCCCGGAACTCGAACCCGACTTCGGCACCCAGGCGAGCGCAGCGTTTCGCTCGTCGCCGGCGTTCTCTTTCAATCTCATCACCGGGACAATCGCGGCAACCGTGATCGGTGCCGAAATCAGCACCGGAACCGGCGCCGAGCCGAGCGCTGGAAAGCTCTATTCGATCAACATCGACGGCACCACCCGCTGGCAGTATCCGGCACGTGGTGACGGGGCGATCGGCCCGATCACCTCATCGCCGGCCATCGGCATCGGCGGCGCGATCGTCTTCACCGCCGGCGACGACATGCTCTACATCTTGACGCGCAACGGCACCCTGCGCCGCCGAGTCTCGCTGGCAGGCCTGCCAGCGAGCGACGGGTTCCTCCAGCCGAGCGTGGTCGCATCATCCTCACTGCTCGTCGGAACCGCAGGGGGCGACGTTTACGCTTTCAACCACGACGGCACTTTCCGCTGGGCGGTCAACCTTCCCGGCCGGCGCTTTCTCAACTCGCTTTCGGTGGGGCTACAGAGCGAGCCCTCGCCCACCCCGACTCCGACTGCAGCCGGCACGGCAACGCAAACGCCGACCCAAGACCCCAACGTTCCGACGCCGACGTTCACCCCAACGCCGACCGCAATCACCGACTTCTCTACGGTGATCGGCGTGGCGAGCGACGGCGAGGTGATCTTTCTCGACTCGAGCACCGGCACCGTCCAATCGCCGACAGGCAATGGGTCCGTACTCGTCGAGGACTCGACGGTACGATCGTCGCCTTCGCTCTCGTTCGACGGGTTCATCACCTTCGCGACCGACGGCGGTCACGTATACGTGGTCGACACCGGCGACGGCGAGTTTCCTGCGTTCTGCGTCGACGCCGACACCGTGCTTTGCTCGACCGACGAGAACTGCCCGGAAGGCGACTCGTGCGACGCGTCGTTCTGGCCGATTCGGATTCCGGCGCGCTGCATGGACAGCGTCAATGCCGGCGACGAGTGCACCGACGATGACGACTGTCCGGCGGGAACCTGCACCTCGGCCGCGATCGTGTCGTCGCCGGCGCTCGACGATTCCGGCGTGATCTACGTCGGCGCCGAGGACGGATTTCTCTACGCGATCGGTGCAACCGGCACCCCTGCACGCAGCCCGACGCCGACTCCGTCTCCTGCGGCGGCCGGCGCCGCCACGAACCCGTAGACCGCGGAGGGCATCATGCTTCGAACGACTCTCCGACTCTCCGTGCTGGTTCCACTCGCCCTCGCCGCAATTGCCTGCAGCAAGGACAACGACGGCATTCGCTGCAGCTTCGCCAATCCACCGATCATCGACACCGCCCCCGATCAGTGGCCCAAGTTCCGCCGTGACCTACAGAATACCGGAACGATCGTCCTCGCCGCAGACGCCTACGCACGCGTCGCCGCCGACAATGCTGGCGAGCCGGCTGCCCGCGAAATCGCCTGGACTTACCCCGCTGCGAGCGACGAACCGACCGCCGCGTTCGTCGGCTCGCCGTCACTCAATTCGGGCGCCGAAGCGCTCTACATCGCCTCGACCGCCGGCCAGCTAATCGGCATCCGGACCGCCGGTGACCGTGCCGGGACGCTGATCCGCATCGAGAACGAAAACGGATCACGCGACTTCCTCACCAGTTCAGAACCGTTTTCGATCACCACCACTCCGCTCGTGGCGACGCGCGACGATCTCGACGCCGTGTTCATCGGCACCGGCAGCGGGCGTCTGCTCGGAGTCTCCGGCGCAGGCGACTTCCTGCAACAGATCTGGCCCAACGTCCTCGACACTGCGGTCGGCACTTCGCCGACTCTCAGCCTCAACGGCTCCATTTTCGCCGGGTCGCTCGGCTCGGGCATGTTCGCAACCTGCCCGAACGGCGTCACCCGCTTCCAGAACCTCAGCGGCGCGACGCTGTCCTCGCCTGCCCTCGGACGGCGCGGAACGATCACCGACACCGACGAGTTCATCTACTTCGGAGCCGACGACGGTCTCCTGCGCGCCGTTCGCGAGGACGGCATCCTACAATGGAGCGTCGGCCTCTCGGCGCCGATCCTCGCGGCACCCATCGTCGTGCTCGACAATAGCGATCCTGCGGAGACGTTCGCCGTCATCGTCGTCGACGCCAACGGTCGAATCGCTCGCGTCACCGCCGACGGCCGCGCTGTATCCGGATTCGTCGGCCCGACCGGGATCGGCCGCGTCGTCGCATCCCCGGCACTGGCAGCTCATCCGAACGGCGACAGCCGCCTCTACGTGGCAAGTATGGACGCCGGCCTACATGCGATAGATGCCGACACCGGTGCGCTGCGCTGGAGTTGGGATCCCGGCACCGGCATTGAGTCGTCGCCAGCCGTGGTGCTTTCCGCGAGCGGCACGGACGATCCCATCGTCATCTTCGGCGGTGACGACGGACGACTCTATTACGTCCGCGACACCGGTGCCGATGCCGAGCTCGTCGCAACCTTCGATCCGACGACCGAAGTGCCGCTGCCATCGTCACCGGCGATCGGACCCGACGGCACGGTCTACTTCGGCGGTCTCGACGGGCGCGTCTACGCCGTGCGCTGAAGGCCGGTCGAGTTCCGTCGCAATCGCGGCACGCACGCTCGCCCGCAGCTCATCGACACGCGCCGACCGCGGCAACGTCGGATCCACCCCGCGCGGGTCGATCGGGGCGAGGCGATCGCCCGAATTCGATTCTACCTCTGCTCTTGGGTGACCGGCATTGGGGATAGCCCGCAGGGAGACACTCAGGAGACACGGAACAGCAAGCCGTCGACACTGCACTCGTAGGTCCACGCCCCGCCTTCGTGCATCGTCAGCCGGTGACGCGGCCCGAGCAGCTCGGGGTCGCCCGTCTCATAACCGGCATCACCGTCGTACAGGCTACACGCGCCCCCGCCCGTGAGCAGATGGAGGTGCGGCACGTACGAGCGCAACGGCTCGGCGCGAAGCGCCGCGAGCACGTCGGCGACCGCCTCAGCGCCGCGGAACTTCGTCAGGGTGACGAAGGTGGGCGGCGGAAGTTCGATCTCGCCCGCCTCGCGCGCAGCAAGCGCTTCGGCCGGACTGATCCAGCGATGCTCTTCGATCTCGCCGCCGTCGACCTGCACCGGCGAGAACGGCGCGCGCGCGGCGAAAAACCAAGCGTCGAATCGTTTCGGCAATCCCTCGGGCGTGACCCAACGCGAGAACAACACCAACTCCGCCGGGTCGACGGCGATGCCCGCCTCTTCTTGCGCTTCGCGCACTGCGGCCTGACACGCGGCGGCGCGGATCTCCGCTTCCGCCGCAGTCGTTCCGTAGTCCACCGCATCGATTCGACCACCGGGGAACACCCACGCGCCGCCGTGGAACGCGAGCCGCGAGCTGCGGCGAACCAGCAAAACCTCGCAACCCTCGTCGCTGTCGCGCAGCAGCACGACTGTCGCCGCAGGGTGGGCCGGAACGGCCGGATCCGCAGTCATCGCATCAAGCTCCGCGCGGCAATCCGAGCAAGCGAGTGGCGATGATGTTGAGTTGCACCTCCGAGGTGCCGCCCGAGATACTCCACGACCGGCTGTAGAGGAACGACCGCTGCCAACGGCCTCCATCCACAGCCCGCGGTTCGCCCGGTTCGAGTTGAGCGAAGGCTCCTTGGGCGCGGAGCGCAGTCTCGTGGAGGTGCTGCGAGAGCTGCGTCCAGAACTCCTTCTTGAGGCTCGTCTCGGGCCCTGCCGCCTCGCCGCGTTCGAGCCGGGTCATCGTGTCGAGATTGTGCAGGCGCATGATCTCGACGCGGATGAAGGCGCGTGCGACCTCATCGACCAGAGCCGGGTCCAGGCGCTCTCCGGCAGCACGACGCCGTCGCAACGAATCGAGGAGCCGGTCGATGGCGATGCGATTGTTGACCTGCTCTTTGAAGAGATAGTTGGTGCCGCGTTCGTGGGCGAGGGTGTCCATCGCCACCGACCAACCGTTGTTGACACCGCCGATGACGTACTCGCGCGGCACATACACGGAGTCGAGGAAGACCTCGTTGAACTCGGCATCGCCGGTGATCTGCCGCAGCGGCCGGATGTCGATACCCGGGCTGCTCATATCGACGATGAAGTAGGTGATGCCCTTGTGCTTGGCCAGCGTCGGATCGGTGCGCGCGAGGCAGATCGCGAACTGCGAGAACTGGGCGTAGCTCGTCCAGACCTTCTGCCCCGTGAGCCGGAAGCCGTCGCCGTCGGCTTCGGCACGGGTGCGCAAGCCCGCGAGGTCGGAGCCGGCGCCTGGCTCGGAGAAGAGCTGGCACCAGATCTCGTCTGCCGAGAGGATCTTGGCGAGGAAGCGGGTGCGCTGCTCGGGAGTGCCGTGCATCATCAGCGTCGGGCCAACGTTGTTGATGCCGACCTTGTTGATCAGCTCCGGCGCCTGGATGCGAGCCATCTCTTCGTTGTAGATCGCCTGCTCGATCACGCTGGCGCCGGCGCCGCCGAACGCTTCCGGCCAGGACAGCCCGCACCAGCCGCCGGCGTGCACCCGCCGCTGCCAGTCGCTGAGGAAGTCGACCTCCTGCTCGTAGCTGGTGAACTCCGGCACCGAGCGCGGCACATTCTCCTCGAGCCACGCTCGCAGGCGGACGCGGAACGCCTGTTGTTCCGCCGTGAAGCTCAGATCCATCGGATCGTTAGAGACAAATTCGCCGATCAGGGCAAGGTGGGAAAGCAGTGCCTACCGGGCTCGCGTCAACAAATTCAGCAAGAAACAAATGTCAATAGCCGCTACTCGGTCGTCGCCGTCTATGTCGGAAGTGACACAGTTCCGATCAAAGATCTCTCGCGCGATCGCAGCCAGATCGTCGTTCGACACAATCCCATCGCAATTTGCGTCGCGGGGATGTCCCGTTCGCTGCTAAAAATCGCAGTCGAATACAGCGGCTCTTGGTGACGGTATAATCACGCGGCCAACTTCTCTCCGATCCCACCGGCCGATGCAATGCTGGCGTCGAGTGCAGCACGCAGTTTCGGCAACTCACTGAAGCCGCGGATGGCGCGGAAGCGCGGTTGGGCACGATCGAGTGCCGCCGCGGTCCAGCGTAGAACCATCCGTCCACCCCGCCAGCGCTTGACGTTCCGAATATAGGTCGCGATCGAACCGTTCAGGTTCTCAATCGTGTTCGTCGACCGCAGGGTCCGGTACAGCGCCCCACGGACACCGAGGCGCTGCAGGGTCAGCGTCTCGGCAAGCCCCTCATGCAGCGACGCAGCATCGCCGGCCTCAGTCCCTCGTGCGGAACAGAACCTGGTCATTCATGAAAAACTGGTACTTAAGGGATTCAGGTTGACGATGCGTTGCGGTAGCTCCGTGTAGACAAGTTGTCCCTGGACGCCAGCTGACAGGTTGGCTAGCATCAACCATGGTAGGAATTGCCACATCAGTGAACTCCCGAGTCGACGAGCGAGACTGCCGCTGCCTACTTTCGGATCGTCCAACCTTCATGGCTATGAAGGAGCGTGCTTAGGAATTTGTCCGCCCCAGTCAGGGCAATCGTCCTGAAACGCTAGCGTCATTGGATTCTAATGTGCGATGTACCCTGAAATGTCGCATCGCCCACCGCTCTTGGCAATTGCTCTAATGATTTCGACCCTGGCTTGGTCGCCAGCAAGAGCTATTTATCGCGCAGTTCCTGGGCAGCTCATCGTCGCTCTAGACTCGGACGTTTCTGATCTCCCTTCCTCAAGGAGCACAACTTCTGAATCCGCAACGCTTGAATCGCTGAGAGTCAGGCTAGCTGAATTCGGACCCATGCAACTCTACCCGTTGTTCCCTGCACCGCAAGCCAATGTGCGCTCGACGACGAAGCGATCCGCCGGCTCGAGCCGCGCCCGTGCGCTCGCTCAGATATTTGTCCTGCACGCCAGTCCTGACATTGACATCGAGCGAATGGCAGCTCGCGTCGAGTCCTCCCCCTCCGTTCGCTGGGCGGAGCCCAACCATATCTATACGGCGGCCAGCGAACTTGCCCGAAATCCAGGGCCTAGTCTCTACAGCTTCGATGCGACGGAGGAAGGCGATTGCGATTGTGTTTCTTCCAGCAATTGCAGGTTTGACGATCGGTTCTACTGTTCCTCCGGAGCTTGGGGACAGTCCTTCTTCGACCTCTGGGGTTTGTTTCAGATCGAAGCGCCTCGCGCGTGGGAATCTTCACAAGGGGAGGGGATCGTCGTTGCAGTCATCGATACCGGAATCGACATTGAGCACCCAGATCTTGCCGGCAACGTTTGGAGGAATCAGGGCGAGATCCCAAGTAACGGAATCGACGATGACGGCAACGGCTTCACGGATGATACATACGGCTGGGATTTCACCACCTGTGTCCAGACTTCCAATACTGGAAGCTGCCCGGAACCGAAGTCCCCCGGCAACGACGTCGTGGATTACCAATCGCATGGCACTCACGTAGCCGGCACGATCGCGGCCGTCGGAGGAAACGGAATTGGGATCGTTGGCGTTGCTCCGATGGCCCAAGTCATGGCCGTAAAGGGCATGGACAAATCGGGAGTCGGCCCCAACTCTGAGCTGGCAGAGGCGATTGTCTATGCTGCGGAGAATGGAGCTGACATCATCAATGCGAGCTGGTCTGGTCCCAGGAGTAGTGCCATCCAAGCGGCTGTGGAATATGCGACGGAAGAGTTCGATGTGGTGTTCGTTGCGGCAGCAGGCAATCACGGTGCATCTCTCCAAAGCGGCGTGTTCCCGGCTAATCTCGACGCGGCGATTGCTGTCGGAAGTACCACACACTACGATGAGGCAACGCCGGGATCCAATTTTGGTGGGGCGCTCGACCTGACAGCTCCAGGCGGAGGCGGCGATGAGCCGATCGACGTTCCGCGGCCCGACCGGTCGATTCTATCTCTACGCGCTCACGACGCTAGCCTCATCCGGACGGAGTTCGTGGTTGAGGATTCGTACCTGCGAGCCGCGGGAACGAGCATGTCCGCAGCGTATGTGAGCGGAGCGGCGGCCCTGGTACGAGGTCGTTATCCACATTTCGATCGACTTCAGGTCCGACAAGCCCTCCTGAACGGCGCCGATGACTTGGGAGCGGTGGGGTGGGATCCGCAATTCGGCTACGGGCGCGTCAACGTCGCAAGGGCGATGCAGAGGGACCAGATACCCGTTGCAATCATTGATACTCCAGCCAATGAGGCGAAGATCCGGCTGGATGATTTCCCCTACGAAGTTCGGGCCACGATTGCTGCGCCAGGATCAACGATATCCCATTGGACACTCGAGCTCGAAGATATTGCCGCTGCTTCCCGCATTCAGATCGCTCACGGAGGTCGCACCATGAATGACGCGGGGATCGCTCTGCTCACCCAACACGGGCCGCTCGGTATCGCAAGGGGACGGTTCTACGCGTTGTATCTGCGGGCCCGTACGGTCGATGGAGCGACGAGTACCGATATGAAAACGTTTCTCGTCCCAAATCCGCGCTTTGCTGCCCTTCCGATCCCTGATCCGCACAACGAAGGCGGTTTCAGCTTCCGGGTTGATGCAGTCGGGCGTCGGATCGTTTTCAGAAGAGTCGACCGAGCAGGTCGTCGCGACGATCGGCTCTGGATTTTTGATAGTGCGAGCCTGACCCTCGGGGAAATACCGGATGTCGCCCCCCAAGGGCTTTCTCCAGAGGGCAACTTTCTTCTGTTTCGCCCGGCCAGCTTGCCAGGAAGCGAATGGATAATTCGGGAATTTGCAGGCGGCATCGACTCACCAGTCCAGGTCCCACACCTAAACGCTTTCTGGTCGGCGCTTAGCCCGGCAGCGGAATACCTTTGGTTCACGACGAGGGCAAATATCGACCCAGCAATGCAGAATGCTGATGGAAGCGTCGAACTTTTCTCGTTCCAACTTCCAGCGGGTCCGGCTCGGCAGCGGACAGATGGCCCTTCGGAAATATTCTCCGAGATCCAAGATCCAGAGATTTCCTCGAATGGCCGATTCGTCGTCTTCACCTCCGCAAGCAACTTCGATTCCGAGGCGTCAACCGAAGGTATGTTCCAAGTCTTCCGCCATGACGCCCACGCGGGAACTACGATTCAAGTGACGGGTCGCGCTGAATCGCCCGCATGGGGGCAAGACCCTACAATTTCCAATGATGGGAACGTTATCGGCTATATCAGTGACGGTTTATTCTTGACGCACATAGATGAGGGAACAACTCGCGAGCTAGTGCCAGTTTCGATGGCTCCAGAACAACCGTCGCTATCAGCCGATGGAATGACAGTTGCGTTTGTTTCGACCGGGAACTTGGATCCTACGACCGGCAACGAAGACAGGTCTCCCGAGATCTTTCTCATGGACCTATCGATCGATCGAACAACTCAGGTGAGCGACTTCGTCAACATGACGCATGTACCGGAGCTTGTAGGAAGCAAGGGCGGTACGCTGTTCGTCGCGGGCGATTCAGGCGAACTGAATGGCATTCAACTACGACCTTCAAGTACTTGGTACGTTCCCCGCAACCCACTGAACGCCTCGCCCACGCTCTCGATCGCAAGTTCAATGGTGATTGAGGAAGGAGAGACTTCAACCATCGAACTTGTAGCTAGCGATCCGGAAAGCGACCCAATCGTTTTTCATGCTCAGATAGTCACGGGGCCGGTTGATCGCTTGCGGGACTTCGCCAGCGCCGAACTGATTGCAAAGGCGAATGGACGCGCCGTCCTGCGTCTGACACCGAATCAAAACGAGTCCGGAGAATATACTCTCCGGGTCGGTGCGTTTGACACGATCGGGGGCGGCGTGGCCACCGCAATTTCTACTATTGTGGTCGAAGACACGCTGGTCCGAGGTGATGCGGACTGCAATGGGATCGTTGATTCCCGCGACATAGAAGCCCTCGTTGCCGCCCTTTTCAATCCCGTTGAAGGAGATGCATGTACAACCACGGATGCAAACGACGATTCAAGAACAACTGTTGCAGATCTACCCGCCCTGGTTCGGCTCTTTTAAAGCCTTCGAAACTCAAGGTCCGGGAGTGGGTACCCGGCAAAAATCAGCAACAGTATCACTAGTTCGTATTTCACCGTTGCTATCCAGCGTCCTCACTCGGACCGAGGTGGGTTGCTTACATGTTATTGGCACCTTTGCGACTACCATGCGCGGCGTTACTGCGACAATGTCGAGGGCGGGTTCCCAACTTCCTGAATCCACATCCAAGAATTCGACGCAAGTGCCACGAACCGGATTACACGTGTTCATTCCTGCCAGAGTGTTGCATGACGTAAATGGGGTCGGTGTAGGAGCGAGGGGATTTTTGTGTCCTTCGACAGCGTTAAAGCCAGCCCCGAAAACCCATACAAGATCGCCACGTTGAGCGTGTGCAGGAGACACGTTGTTAACCTCTAGGGCCCCCGGATTGCGATGAGCCTGGGCAGGTGTGAAGTCTAGTGCTCCGTCCACGTCATTACTAGCGACTGCGCCCGAGCTACAGCTAGACGCGTTTCCGCAGCTGTTCCATTGATTCCGCTCTGCGAACGTGAGGCTCGATGCTGATTCATTGACAACTTGCCATGCTGAATTTGCCACAAAGGCGTTATCCCCAGTGCCCGACATTCCGGAGCCGAGACTGATATTTCCAGTGCTACCTGACGCCTCGATAATCCTCACACCTCTTTGGGAGCGAACAAATGCACTTCCGAAAACCGTGACAGGATTCGGCGCACCCGCATGGCTTTTCACCTCTAACGCTTGGAACGCAATTAGGCTGCTGTCGGCCGCGTTTGTTCCACAAACGAAATCTCTTACTATCGTCGTTTCTGAATAGTTGCCTAGGCTGATTAGCGTCGATAACGCCCCCTGCCCCCCGTTTCTGATAATGTTGCCGTCCGTTACGAGATGGGACCGCACGCCGGAAGTCTGCGAGGAATTCTGAGTTGAAATTGCCGTGCTATCGACGTTTGCAATGGCATTGCCGTTACAATTCATTGGATCCGGCGTGTTGGCAGGACACGTCCATCCATTGAACTCAATTATATTGCGTTCGGCCTTGATATGGCCGTCCCCATTTTGTGCAAATAAGCCTCCTTGCAGGTTATTTCGAATCCAACTGTCGCGAACGACAACGTAGCCGCTCAAACTCTTCACCCCACGATCTGGGCAATTGCGAATCTCTACATTCTCAATTATGAGCGCTTCGTCGTAGTTGGTAGCACCGTTGCTGTTCACGTCGATTCCGTCTCTGCCTACGATATGTTGGCTAATGTCAATTGCGTCCCCGTCGAATCGGCTGGTCGTCACCAAGCCGCGCTTTCCAGATCCGCTGTATCTGAGAAAATCACGATCACTCGCCGCCACATTCTCCGGATCCAGCTCCCGCGAGAATCCGATTCCCCGAAACTCAGTGTCTGATGCCGTTACCCTAATCGTCGATTCGACGTTATACAGGTGAATCCTTGTTGGATACTTGCGATCGCCGAATGCTCGGAGGGGATTCGGATCACCATTGGCATCTGTGCCATCGACGGTCGTTCCGTCCCTGTCCACAATCATGTGCGGGTCGCTCCGCCGCAGGTACGGCGCTGCTAATCCTGATGCGAAGTTGATGAGAACCGGACGCTCACCTGAGCCAATAGCAGACGCCTTGCCAATCGCCTCCCGAAACGAACAATTGGATCCAGGGCAGTCATCTGGGGTCGGAGGGGGTTCCATACCCGTCCCATTCGATGTAGTCACCGTGAGAACTTGATTAAACACTTGCCACGAAATCGAGTTTGGGCGAGCTGGATCTGAGACGAGACGGCTGCGAAGATACTGCAGCTGGCGCGCAGCTTGACCTGACTCAGCGACGTCGACTCGATGTAGCCATTCTCCGGGGGAAAGGCCGTTGATTGAAATCGTCACGTCTTCATCGGGATTTAGCGTCCGACATTCCGGGGTGCAACCCGATGCTGGAGTGCCTGCCGGGGGAGGCGAGCACCCATAGTGAGAACTCGAGTTCCGAAGACTACCAGTTTCCATCGTGCCAGAAATGCAAATAGTCCGTGGAATGGCGCTGTGACTCGTAATTGAAACCGCGAGCTGTCCGGGAGAAAATACCGGCGTTGGGGTACTAGCCGGCGTAGGGCTTGACGGTGTCGGCGTATGTGCCGCGGGACATCCCTGAAGTGCGAAAGTCACTAAAGCTAAAATCTCGTCAACGGTAACTTCCTGGTCTGAGTTCGCGTCGGCCGACTGACATTCGGTCAAGCTAGCCACCCCGAGAGCAATATTGACCGCCAGCACGATCTCATCTACTGTCACCGACAAATCACTATTGCAGTCGCCCACACAGGACGATTGAGCTTGCGCACGAAGCGCGGCGGAAAATCCGGCAACTAACAAGATACCAATCGACGCTCGCCAAAATCCGGTGGTCATGGTTTTCTCCCCCATCAGATAGACCCGCTCTCAATTTCGTTGCAAGCTTTCATGGTGCACAGACTAACAGCTTGATTTGCGCGTCAACTACATCCCGGGCCAGGTCCGGGACCAGGGGGAGGGGTAGGGCTAGTTACGGACACGACTCCCGAGACCCCTGTTAGTTGGCGTTTCTGACCAATTGGGTCAGAAGCACCTGGTGCATCCACAATAACCGGATAACTCCCGGACGCAGCCCCGGAAGGTATCTCCACTCGACAAAGAAAGAGGATGGTTGGAGTTAGTATCGCTTCGGGTGGATCGTTCGGGTCCGGACTATCGAACAGCATGACACGAATCTTTCCGCAGGCTGGTTCCCCGGCACCACCGCAAGGAATTGGGAACATCTGGGTGGCGATAGACTTCTCGATTTCGCCGTACTTGACGCATTCCTTCACTGGCGTATCGTCAGAATCGAAGATGAGATCCGTGCCCACACCTGCGATACTTATCCCTTCAGGGTCAAGGCTGACACTGAACCAGACAGTTGAACCCCTCGCGCCCGAAACGGACCCAACTGCGAGCGACTGCGAGGAACCCCGGTTGGGGGCTAATGACACTGCCAGTAAAATTGCGATTGCTGCATAGCCTAATGGCAAGTACCGCGGTAGTGCAAGCTGCGCTCTCTGATTCAACAAGATCATCCCTTCCCTTCCCTTCGTCGCGTAGGCCGCTGAGTTCTACCGGGCATTTTAGATTCTCTTGTTCCGGATTCGCCAGATCACTTGTGCGAAGGCCCGTGGCGCCAATGGTATTGAATAGCCCTAATGTGACGGTACAGCAGCCCAAGCGTGCCAGAACCCAGTCCACTGTCCGGAATCGCCACCTTCATTTTCGAAGCGCCCTTCGAGCAATGCTCCGTAGGGCGTTGCCGAAAGATTGCCCCAGAATGCGGGCCCCCACTGGTAGGTGGGGGGCGAAACGCTTACGTTTACAGCGCCATTACCCACGTTGGCGACAAATTTCGCAGGTCTAGTCAAGCCGTCTGAGTAGCGCGTGATCAAGATCTCACCTGAAAATTCGCCAGAATCATCGATTCTCATGGCCTGATCGATCTTCCACGTTCCGGATTCATCGCTGTCTTTGGTAGACCAAGTACCGCTAGCGGTCACTCTCGTTGCATCAGCAACTCGGCGCAAAAGTGCGCTTCTAGATTCTGCTACTGGTTCGGTTGATTGGTTAGCTGCAGCATAGCCGCCTCCGAGAGTGAGAAGCGCTGAGACTAGAATCGTCAGGATTCTTCGAAGGCTGCGATCATTCATCGACGGAATCTCCCATTGTGAGCGATTTCGGAATACAAGCGATTCCAGCGAAAATGCAAGCATTCTTCCTCGGGGAAACACCAATCCAGCCAGTCTAAGTGCTTTGGTTCTTATATGCGGCAAGGTATTCGGATCTGGCGGCGCGACGTAGGGGCATGGCGAGTCTCTTACGCTGGCAACGTACCACAAGGGTAGCGAGGTCAGCATCTCCCGCTCGGTGCTCCGCGTGCGCTCGAATTTCCAGGGTGGGCTTGATCATCCGCTTACGGAAAATTCCGTTTCACATCCTTGATTCCATGCGCTCACTGCGGAATCTTGACAAAGACTTCATTGGCGGGGATACCCGAATAATGCTCCCCTACATCGGGCCGGTAGCTGTGTATCCCATGACGTTCGTAGTTGGATTTCTCGTTGCCGGAGGGGTGGCGTTTCGGTTGGGAACGGGCGCAGGCGTGGGTCCTCGATTTGCTGCGGTCATACTACTTGCCGCGCTTTTCATGCTCCTAGGTGGCAAAGCTCACTCCCTCTTGGAACGCGGTGCGTTTGCGATCCCCATCACCCAGGAACTCATCTACGGCTACAGATACCCTGGTGGGTTTGCAGCCTTCATCATTAGCCTCTGGGTAGGCAGTACGTACATCGTCCCTCAAGCCGGATTCGCACTGCTAGGTGACATCTTCGCGCCCGCGCTTGGCTTCGCGATCGCGATCATTCGTTTCGGATGCTTTCTCTCGGGCTGCTGTTTCGGCACCATCTGCTCACTTCCTTGGGCGGTCGAATTCCCCTCAGGCAGCCGTGCCTGGCACGCTCATCAGTCGCTGGGAGTCATCGCGTCCGACGCCGTTCATAGTCTCCCGGTACATCCCCTGCAGCTCTACATGGCGGGGTTCGGGCTCATCATGGGGATCTTTCTTCTCTGGTTCCAAAAGCGGAAGCAGTTCGATGGACAGGTATTCCTGCTCTACTTGGTTCTACATGGGACAGCGAAGTTCTTCGTCGAGTTCTTCCGGCACGACCACATTCTGACCGTTCAATTGATGGCACTGGCGATGGCATTGGTAGGCGCGGCACTACTTGGCGCAGCGGAACTCCGACGGCAGCCGAGCAAGCCTAGCCTTTGAGCCGAAACGCTGACTTCCGAGGTGCGCCATCGGAGCCTGTCAATGAAAGTGAGACGGTCGGCATCAGAGTTTAGTGAGCAATTACAGCGGCGAGGGGGCGATGGGATCGGCGCTGTCGGTGTTGTTTGAGTGGACGAAGGGTTTGGGTGGGTTGATCCAGACCTCGGTAGGTCGTGGGGGTGGATGAGGGAGGCCGCGGACAAAGCGCTCGGGGTGAGCGGCGTAAGCGGAGGCGAGGACGTTTGAGCGTTCGGCGATGCGCTGAGCGGCAAGGCCGTGGTGTACGTCGTGGGGAGTAAGCAGGCCGATGCCGCTGTGGCGATGCGCGGTGTTGTACCAGGGGAAGAAGGACTGGCAGAAGGCGCGCGAGTCGAGCATCGAGCCGAAGCGATCGGGGAACTGCGGGCGATACTTCAAGGTTTTGAACTGCGACTCGGAGAACGGGTTGTCGTCGGAGACGTAGGGGCGGCTGTGCGATTTGACGACGCCGAGGTCGGCGAGCAGCAGGGCGACGGGCTTGGATGTCATCGATGAGCCGCGATCGGCATGAATGGTGAGTTGCCCCGGGACGATGCCCTGGCGAGCGCAGGTTTCGCGGATCAGCTTTTCGGCCAGGACGGCCGTTTCGCGGTGTGCCACCATCCAGCCGACGACGTAGCGGCTGAAGACGTCGAGAATCACGTAGAGGTAGAAGTAGGTCCATTTCGCCGGGCCGAGCAGCTTGGTGATGTCCCAACTCCAGAGCTGATTGGGCGCGGTGGCGAGGAGCTGGGGGGCGGCGTAGCTGGGGTGGCGGCGTTGATTGCGGCGCTCGCGCAGTTCCTGGTTCTCTTCGAGGATGCGGTACATCGTGCGCTCGGAGCACAGGTAGCGCTTCTCATCGAGCAGGGTGGCGTAGACCTGAGCCGGGGCGAGATCGACGAAGCGCGGCTCGTGGAGAAGATCGAGGACCGCCGTGCGTTGTGCCGTCGGCAGCGTTCTCGGCGGGCTCGGGCGAACCGTGGCCGCCGCAGGCCGGGGCTTGCGATGCCGGTAGTAGGTGGCGATGGCTACCCCGAGGGCTGCGCAGGTCGGTGCCACACCCAGGCGTGGAGCGATCTGTTGTGCCGTCGCCATCAGGACTTCTCGCTGTCCAGCGACATCCCCAACAAGATCGCAACTTTTTTTTGGACATCCACCAGTGCCTCGGCGCGCTCTGCGCGCTTTCGCCACTTACCAATCTCCCGCTCTTGGTCGCTAATGCGCTTGTCGCGTGGGTCCGGGACGATCACCTTCGGTCCACGCTGCTTGGGTGCTAGGCCCTCGAGTTCGCCATTGTCGCGTGCGGCGCGCCACTTCGCCAACATGGAGGAATACAGCGCCTCGCGTCGCAGCAGCGCGCCGATCGCGCCTGGCGTCGTGCAACGGTCGGCTTCGCGTACGATCCGGCGCTTGTACTCGGCGCTGAATCGCCGGCGGCGGGCCTTCGCGTCGACCTCGGTTTCCGGAACCGAACCCGCTGCTGCCGGCGGCCGCGCCGCAGGCGAAATTTTCGTGGGATCTCCAGTCGCCCTACGGGCTCCTTCCGTTCCCACGAAAATTTCATCGACCTGTAGGTCTTCGACCTTCATTTTCAGATTCTTTCCCGCCATCGATGCACCGTAATCTATCGCACCCTGACTGTCTCACCATCATTGGCAGAGAGGGGTGGCTTGCCGAGCGACAGGGCGATGGTGTTTGGAAT
>Ga0163152_10005113_pt1 | contig 15688 bp, 8 predicted proteins | sample OliLakLV19MP8IB2_FD_148635 | JGI IMG/M metagenome (GOLD analysis project Ga0163152, IMG submission 148635) | Freshwater microbial mat bacterial communities from Lake Vanda, McMurdo Dry Valleys, Antarctica - Oligotrophic Lake LV.19.MP8.IB-2 | ecosystem: Environmental > Aquatic > Freshwater > Lake... | reverse complement strand
CGATTACAGCGTTGGAATTTTCAGGCATATCGATAATTCCCTGGGCAGTCTCGATCTCCAAATGATTCTGCCCGCTATGAGCAACCAACGCACCGGAATGCAACAAAACCACACTGCGCTTGCGGCTGATGACGGTGCCCGGTTTACCGATCAACTTCTGGCCTTTGGCCCCGCAAAGTACCTGATTTGCGCTGCTGAAAAGAATGAGATGTGCCCTTTCGTGGTCGACTGTAATGATGGCGTTGTTGGCACTTGTCACCGCCGCATCGATGTTGCCAAATTGAAACGAGTGCAACGGTCCATTTGCAGCAGGAACCAAGGAACCGGCCCCCATGATCGTCTTGGTCGCGGACACTGGTACAATCTCCACAAACCCTGAAGGCAAGCTGGATGACACTGGTGCCAGTTGTACACCGATGTTCCCCCTCACTGTCATGACGGTCCCCGGATGCACGTTTGATGGCAAACCACCGGTTGCACTGGCGGCCTGATTGAGAGGCTGCGGCTGGAAGTTTGCCGATCCCGGGATCGAAAGGTTGATTCCGGCCAGTGGTCCAAGATTGTCACCGGGAAGAAAAAACGAATTTCGTCCGTGGACCGGAACACTCATTCCGGCCGTAGCCCCAACTTGGTTGACGGTCGGCCCCAAGGAATTTGGCCCTTGGCTCGGAGCGTTCGCTCCTCGCAAAGGGCCAAGGTTGTGTCCGCCAGGAACACCCGAATTTTGCCTCTGAAGCGAAAAATTCCCGCCTCCGAGGCGCCCAAAATTGTTAATGCCAGGCCCAAACGGTCTAAAACCGCTGTTATTGAGACTCGGGTTCATCGGCGCTAATTGCGGTTTGTTTGCAAAGGAAGTGTTGGCCATGTTCTGGTTAATCGGAACCTGGGGCGTTTGATTATTAAATCCACCACCGCCGCCGAAGTTCTGGGCGTAACCACTCTGGTGTCCAGGCAGCAAGAGAACGCCGGCAATAAAGATGAATCGCAGTCCCAAAATATCGTTGCGCATATCTGAACTTCCCCGCCAGCCCTAAATCACTTATGCCCGCACTCGGCAGCCGGATCACACAATCGGGAAAATTAAATTGGCGAATATTCAAGCCTGGCAAGGGATTCCGCCAATGGAAGCACTGCTTGCGCAGGACATCTGGTGCCCTGCGCAAGCAGCGATTCGCTCTAGTCCGCTAACGCTGTCGCCCGTAAAATTAGGGGAGGGACTAAATTAAATCCCCACCGAATTCCATTTTGCTCACTAGATTCTTGAGGAAGGGATCTGCCTTACTTAGCGCTTCTTAGCTCTCAAACTGACTGAACCAGGTACCCTTCTGGTTGGCGCGATGATCAGTACGATTTTGTTGGGTGAGGTAATTGGAATAATGCAGATTTTTCCTAACACGTTCGTCCCAGGTCCGATCTGCCGCTTGCCTTATCGCCCTCAATTCATCCACAAGCTTCTCGCCCTTAGGTAGGCCCTTGCAGTATTCAGAAAAGAATTTGAGTTCATGATCTAGATATTTCCGCAGTGCTCCAAGATCACCACTACGATTGAGTTTGACCGCCTCGCGAACCACAGCGGCTTGCCATGTCGTTGCTACACGCAGACTCAACGGAATGTCTCGTTGCTGAAAGGTATTGAATGCCTCTTGCGTGAACCTGAGATTCGCAGATTGAGTTGGACCTTCCACCTGTTCTTCGCCGCCGGTCCTTACCCATGAGCAATCGATATTAAAGGACAAAACGTCGTTGGCCTTTCCTTGAGGAACCATAACGCGATAGATGACAGCCCGTTCGCCCTCGGCGCCCAACATGCCAACTTGTGCAAGAGTGCTGACACTCGAAACAACTGCCGGAAATCCGCTGAGATTTTCTGCCACCACACTGCTCGGGTAAGAAAGCCGAACTGCAATGTCTCGAACAACAGTTTGCTGAAGCTCCTGAAATTCGCCAAAAACAACTTCGATGATTTCCTGAGGATACTCAGCGTCATGCAGACGACCGCCGCCATAATCAGCCAGCGCCTGAAGTTGGGTCGGCGAATATCCGTTGCCAATACCGACGCATGAAGTAAGCACACCGCGCATTCGGAGCTGATCTGCGTGATGCTGCAAGACCATCGGATCGGTTATGCCGGCATTGGCATGACCATCCGATAGCACAATGACATGATTGTGCGAACCGGCTAATTCTTGTTCAATGGCCGCTACACATTCAGATCCAGTTAGCCAACCCAGGGACAGATTTGTACTGTCGCGACTTTCCATGCCGCGAATTGCTGCCACAGCTTGCTTTCGACCTAACCCATTCATAGGTGTGCTACTCAAATGTGTGATCACATCTGTAGCAAATGAAACGATGGATAAGTAGTCGTTGTCACTTAGGGACTCTGCGATGCCCGCAGCAGCTTTCTTCGCGGCAGCAAGTGGTGCCCCTGCCATAGAGCCTGAGGCATCAATGACCAAAGCCAGATTGAGAGCGGGTTTAACTTTCCTCATTCCCTCAAAAGCAGGGGGAGCGGTAAGATCGACGACCAGATAACGAACAGATCTTCCTCTATCAAAGACTAACTGCCTGTCGAAGGCCGCCCGTACAGAGATTCCGTCATTGCTGGTGGACCTGTGATCATTCATCAAAACCTCCTAAAAACAGCTGTTTCAGCTGCTCCGCAATCTGCTCGATACGAGCCAGTTGCTGTTCATTTTGGATTCCTCGAATCGATAACTCCACATCCGGGGTTACGTAGAAGCGTTGCCACGTGTCGGACTTCGCCTGTTTTCGGACTGTTTTTGATTGTTGAAAGTAGAGTTGGATTTGGTTCAGTTGGTTTAACTCATTGGTCCCAGAGGGCTTATTGAGCGAAGCGGCAGAAGTATTGTCTATGCGTTTTGTCGTGTTAGAGTTCGTTCTGAACGAGTCCTTATTGAGCGAATGAATGTAATCGAGAGCGTTACTCTTATTTTCCGGTAAAGATAGCGCCGACGATGGGAAGTCCGCAGTCTCGGCTAGGGCAACAATCTCCGCCTCGCTCATAGCAAGCAACATCTGTCGAATCTCGCTGAGTTTAAATCCGCGCTTTTCCTTCAACACTCCGATTGCCAACAAGCGATTGAGGTGGGAATCAGAATATCGTGCGTATCGACCGAGCGATTGCGGCCCTAGCAGTAGACCTTGCTCGATTAGACTGCGGATGACCCGCGGGTCAATTCCGGTGCGTGCGGCTAGTTCCTCTAACGTGTAAGTTTTGTCGCTCATGATGACAACTTATCACCTTCAATGCGCCATGTCAAATTGAATGACCCGAATCAACCATGGCGTATTGCGAAACGCCCACAGCGCCTAAAAAATCTGATTGACTGCTGCTTCTGACCGCCGGTTTGAACTCAATAACAGTAATCGGTCGGCAAAGTTGACGATCGTTTCCCGCATTGAAAGCTTCAAGCGCCAAGTCGAGGGAATCTGCTCTTCACCATAGAAGGCACCAGCCAAACCGTGTCCAACAATTGATATGATGGCAATTGCTTCTGCCATTAAGGTGCATGTTTATGGTTAAGTATCTGGCTTTGTTTTTTTTCTTGTTTGTCACTCTGATTACTCCAGTAAATGGGCAACAAGACAACAGTTTGCAGATCGTGCAGTTGATCACATTGGCGCGCCAGGCAATCGCAGACAACGATCTGAAACAAGCAACCGTTTCTTGGCGGACGGCGCAATCGCTCATGGAACGCGACATGTCCGTTGCCGCTTTTGCCGATCCCCGCTATTACTACATAACCCGATGGATGGGCAGGGCAATGCTCGCTGACGACCGCGCAGCAGAAGCCGAACCGTTTCTCAGCGCCGCATGTTCACGCCAGGCTTTGATCTACTCATCGAGAAATGATGACGTGATCGCAACCGTGGCAATTTACGCTGAAATTCTGAACAAGAATGGGAAGCCCGGACAGGCACAAGAAGTGGTGGCATTGTGGAACGAAATCAACGGCAGGGAAGCCCCGGCGATGCCAGCGTTATCGACGACACCAAGCGCAGGCCAAGCAACTCCAAGCGCATCCTCAAGCACACAAACAGCGTATTCTGCGGTGAATGGGGTATCTGATCGAAACAAGGCCATCGAACAGCTAAAGCATGATTTGCTTGGTGCACCATTACCAGCGCCCGGTGGTGCCCCTGCGAAGTGACGGGCTACCATTGCGGCAAGTCGAAGTAGGCTAACTTTAACCTTTATCGTTATTCAGTTGTGACATCGCGCCAGCAACTATTTTCCAACCTTCAGGCTTTTTGACCCAGACGCGCAAGAAATTCATCCCGAACTTGCCAGCCGGGCCTTCGTAGTTGCCGATGCAGGTCACAACGGCTCCATTGCCCTGTTCGAGAATTTTCATGTCGGTCATCTCCACACGATCAAATTTCTGTCCTTTACCGGGCTGGTGCGATTCAACTATGTGGGCTTTTGGTGAGCATATGTCGCCGTCCGACATTAGTACCATCCGATCATCCAGATACGTTCGGAAAAATTCGGGATCGGGTCCTAAGTCCGCCTGGCGCAGATGCTCTTCAAGTTCTGCAATTTCGATTTCAACTGCGCTCATCCTGATACTTCACCCTTTTGTTGTGGTCATAATTATATCGTCGGCTCAGCCCCGGGGTCATGCATAAGCTCGACCGATAACGGTTCACGCAGACCGCGCGGTTCAAGGTTCAACCGATAACGGTTCACCTTTCTTTCGAATGTGTAAAAACCAGTAGAAGAGTAGTGGCACGGGGAATCCTATAAATGCGCTGAGAAGTATTACGATTGTCCAGCTGCATTTCAGGGCGGCGCTCAAGTCTTTGTTCTTGTGGATGAGAACCAGATAGATTGGAATCACAAAGAAAGTAAATAGGCAGGCAATCAATGACAGATTCTCTCCCCACGTGGGAAACGGCTGGAATCCAAAGGTGGACGTTGCCGGACCAGGCGGCAGCGACGTATCTCGGCACCACATCCTTCATGAAGTCAGCGACGGGGTGATTCAATCAGCGGCAGCATCTACGCTCCGAAATCCGTTTCTATTTAGCGTGCTAATTGTTTTTCACACGGCGCTTGTATCTTGCCAAACCGACAGGTCTATCCATCGGAACGGTTAGAGAGCGAGCTAATCGTGCTTGGTGGCGATCCACAGCCGAAAGAACCGGTCGACTACGAAGTAGTGCCCACTTTCTTGATCGATAATTTCCCTCTGCGATAATGCCTTTGCTGCTCGCTGCGCGGTTGATGCGCCTTTCAGGTCATAGGCACTGAGGAAGTCGGCACTAAAGATCTGCACGTCCGATGGTTCCACCGCCAACCCTTCGACCAGGCGTCTCTGCGTGACAGTCAACGATTCCCAAATCATGCTGTAAGCGTAGTCTTCTCGGGCGAGCAGCAAAGTCAGCGCTTCCTTAATGCCCGCATCAGTGACAGAAGCCTCGGTGAGTTCCCACAAAGCATGACAAAGGTGTTGCGTATAAAAGGGGTGTCCTTGAGTGAGATCACACAACGCACGGATATGCGCCTCGGATATCGCCTTATTGGAATTCTTGAATCGGTCTGTGATGAACGCCAACCATTCATCAGTGGCAATTGGACCTAAGGATAAGTGGGGACCAGCCTTGTAAAATGGTCGCGATTTATCTAGCACCATTTTGCTGATGAGATGTTTGCGACTGCCGAGAAAAATGTAAGCGACATTCGGCTGCTGCTGCAGAATGCTTCTAAGGCTGCGCTCAATTACATCGCTTTCGTATTCAAAGAGTTGCTGAAATTCATCGAAAACGATCAAAAGTTTCTTGTTAGTTCGTTGTGCAATCTTCTCCGGCGCATTTAGCAATTCGTCCAAAGTTGGCTTAAGGTCCCGCCCGCGAGTGACCGAGAAGTTCACTTCCGGTTTTCCTTCATTATCCAAAGTAATACTGGGAACGAGTCGAGCAAAAAAACTGCTGGCAAACTCAAGCATCTTCTGCGGGGTGGTGCTGGCGGACTCGGTTAAGGCCGACGCAAATGCTTCAATAAACGATGCCTCATTGTCCGTGGGCCATAGGTCAACGTAAGCAGCAAGATAATCCTTCTTGGGCAACTTCGAAATCAGGAGCTTGATGAGCGACGTCTTTCCCAATCGCCTTTCGCCAGACATAAAAACCCGCTGCCCGTGGTCCACCGCGCGGCGCAATTCGGCAAGCTCCTTTTGCCGATTGCAAAACGAATCAGCCTCTACGATGCTGCCATATTCAAAAGGATTTCTCATTACGCAGCCAGCGTAACGCAATCCGCATATTATTGCAAGCGCCACCTGTACGCTCATTGCCGCCAGCGGGTGAATGATCCAGGATTTTCCCGGCTATGCAATCAGGGTAACGCAATCTGCATAACGGATCGATCGGCAAGTCTTAGCGATGAGGCGCTAGCTGTAGTGAGGTTCAATATACCGAGGAGTAAATTCCACCAGTCACTACTTCATTAAGCCATGGTGGTGATATCGGATTTGCCTACTTTCCAGTTTGTTAGCTATCTGATTCGCGTCTTCAAGTCCGTGAAACTCTACCAGGCGCATGTGCGCCATTGTGCTCCGGTTTGATGTTAGGTGCATTCTGAGCGTAAAGTTGCTGCTCCCATCGACAGTACGCTTTTCCATCGATGCTACATCTGTTGGTGCTAGGCTCCAGAAGAATGCGCCGGCTTTCGATTCGCCAGTTGGTGGACTCATGATGATGATGCGCAAGTCGGTAACTGCGATAATCCAATTTATATTGCCCATAACGGACAGGCACGGATAGGCCAGGCAAGGTATGACACCGCAAAACGTAATCAGACCGATTATCCTTTGTGTCGCAAGTCCTAAACCCAACTTCGGTCCTAGCCAGATCATTACCGCCACGAAAGCAATAGCGCAAACGCCAAGGATAAGCGCACTTCGAACGATCTCTTGGTTGGTTTTCATCCGAAACGAATCGATTAGTTCAATCTGTTCCTCCGGCTCAAGAAACGCAGCGACACTATCTTGTGCTTCGCGGCGCTCTTCAACAGTCATCATTCAACTGGCTCCTGTGCTTTGAAATCCCGGGGTTACCTTCCGATTGCAATCCCCGCTGAGCGAAACTACCGCAGAAAAAATGATACAACCGTACAACTATAGCAAAGCCTCCGAACAGCGCCGCGAACGGGCGAAGCAGTGCAGCGGCCGTCAATCGATAACAGTTGGGCGACACATCAATAAATGTCGTTCAACCGATCACGGTTGGGCGACACATCAATAAATGTCGGTCAACCGATAACGGTTGGGCAACACATCAATAAATGTCGGTCAACCGATAACGGTTGGGCAACACATCAATAAATGTCGGTCAACCGATAACGGTTGGGCAACACATCAATAAATGTCGGTCAACCGATAACGGTTGGGCAACACATCCGAACAGTTCCATTCAAGAACCGATCAAGAGATTGAAAGCGAATCTCCCGCAACAGGAACGCGATCAACGGGAAGGCCCTTCAGGCCCCCTTCCCAGCAAACAAAAGCCCCCGAGCTATGAACTCGGGGGCTAATATAAACCTGGCGCTGGGCTATCTTTGCGGGCGGTCTCCCACCAACTATTGTCGCTGCTGACCGTCTTTACGATCGTGTTCGGGATGGGAACGGGTGTGTTCCGGTCGCATCAGCACCAAGACCTTGTAGGGTACATGGTATTACATACGGTGCATAGCATTTGTAATGAAATGCACCCTGCAAAACCGTACCCTGAAAACTGCATATTGAGTTTGCGTTATTCACGCGGCGTCTGTATCTTGCTAGACCTACAGGTCAAGCCCTCGGACGATTAGTAATGCTCAGCTACACACCGCCTTTGCGCGGCGTTTCTACCTGCATCCTATCAACCCGGTGGTCTTCCGGGGTCCTTACTACCTTGTGGTATGGGAAATCTCATCTTGAGGTGGGCTTCGTACTTATATGCTTTCAGCACTTATCCGCTCCGAGCACAGCTACCCTGCGTCTACCACTGGCGTGATAACAGGTATACTGGAGGCTCGTCCGTCCCGGTCCTCTCGTACTAAGGACGGCTCCTCTCAAATTTCCTACGGGCATGCCGGATATGGACCGAACTGTCTCACGACGTTCTGAACCCAGCTCACGTACCGCTTTAATGGGCGAACAGCCCAACCCTTGGAACGTACTTCCGCTCCAGGATGCGATGAGCCGACATCGAGGTGCCAAACCTCCCCGTCGATGTGGACTCTTGGGGGAGATCAGCCTGTTATCCCTATGGTAACTTTTGTCCGATGAGCAACGACCCTTCCATGCGGAGTCGTGGGATCACTAAGCCCGACTTTCGTCCCAGCGCGGGGTGTCCCCCTTGCTGTCAAGCTCTCTTCTACCTTTACGCTCGATGGCTGATTTCCGACCAGCCTGAGAGAACCATTGGGCGCCTCCGTTACTCTTTAGGAGGCGACCGCCCCAGTCAAACTGCCCAACTGAAACTGTCCCTCGCCCAGATTCATGGGATCGAGGTTAGTACGCTAGCTACATCAGAGTGGTATCTCAACGTTGTCTCCATCAGGACCAAAATCCTGACTTCAAAGACTCCCACCTATCCTGCGCAAATATAACCCGCGGACAATTTCAGCCTACAGTAAAGCTCAATAGGGTCTTTCTGTCCTGGCACGCCTAGTCCGTATCTTCACAGACAATCCTATTTCGCCGAGTCTCTCTCCGAGACAGCGCTCAAATCGTTACTCCATTCGTGCGGGTCGGAACTTACCCGACAAGGAATTTCGCTACCTTAGGACCGTTATAGTTACGGCCGCCGTTCACTGGGGCTTTATTTCGCAGCTTCGCCTTGCGGCTAACCGCTCCACTTAACCTTCCAGCACTGGGCAGGAGTCAGCCCCTATACTTCACCTTACGGTTTTGCAGAGACCTGTGTTTTTGTTAAACAGTCGCTTGAGCCTCGTCGCTGCGACCCTATCATGCTTCGGACGCGTGGTCCTACACACTACCAGGGCACCTCTTCTTCCGAAGTTACGAGGTTATTTTGCCGAGTTCCTTAGAGAGAGTTATCTCGCGCACCTTGGTATTCTCTACCTGACTACCTGTGTCGGTTTCGGGTACGGGGACCTATAAACCTCACTACGCCCTTTTTCTCGACAGCATGGCATCAACACGATTGGAACCGTAGTTCCTTCCTTACTTGGCCTCAGTTTTTAACGGAATTGCGGATTTGCCTACAACTCCTACCTACGCCGTTGGACGCACCATGTCCATTAGGTGCGCCGTGCTTAGCCTCCTGTGTCCAGACTTAGTTGATAACGGTTTAACGGTCGTACGGGAATATTAACCCGTTGTGCATCGACTACGCCTTTCGGCCTCGCCTTAGCCCCCGACTAACCCCACGTGGACGAACCTGCCGTGGGAACCCTTAGTCTTTCGGTGCATTGGATTCTCACCAATGTTTTCGCTACTTAAGCCGACAGTCTCACTTCTACTTCGTCCATACGTCCTCGCGATCGTACTTCATCCTACAATAGAACGCTCCCCTACCACTCAGATAAACTGAGTCCACGATTTCGGTGATACGCTTAGTCCCGTATATTTTCGGCGCAGAGTCGCTTGACCAGTGAGCTATTACGCACTCTTTCAATGATGGCTGCTTCTAAGCAAACATCCTGGTTGTCTATGCAACTCCACCTCCTTAATCACTTAGCGTATGCTTTGGGACCTTAGTCGGTGGTCTGGGCTGTTTCCCTCTTGACTACGGAACTTATCTCTCGCAGTCTCACTGCCAGATAATTACATTACAGGTATTCGGAGTTTAACTCGATTTGGTACGGATTTTCTCCGCCCGCACCGAACTAGTGCTCTACCCCCTGCAAGATACATCTGACGCTGTGCCTAAACGCATTTCGGGGAGAACCAGCTAGCTCCGGGTTCGATTGGCATTTCACCCCTAAGCACAGCTCATCCACTGATTTTTCAACATCAGTTGGTTCGGACCTCTACGCGATTTTACTCGCGCTTCATCCTGGCCATGCCTAGATCACCCGGGTTCGGGTCCGCAACATGTAATTATTAGGCGCCCTATTCAGACTCGGTTTCCCTGTGGCTTCGCGTATTAACCGCTTAACCAACTACACATCGCGACTCGCCGGCTCATTCTTCAACAGGCACACTGTCACACTATCTAATAGTGCTCCAATTGCTTGTATGCACATGGTTTCATGTTCTATTTCACTCCCCTCACCGGGGTTCTTTTCACCTTTCCTTCGCAGTACTTGTTCACTATCGGTCGCCAGACAGTATTTAGCCTTACCGGATGGTCCCGGCTGATTCGTACAGAGTTTCACGTGCTCCGCACTACTTGGGATACTCCTGAGGTTCAGACACTTTCGCTTACCGGACTGTCACCGTCTTTGGTGCTCCTTTTCAGAAGTCTTCGGCTAGCGTCTTCCCATCTCGTCTAGAGTCCCGCTACCCCGCTAATACTTGCGTACCAACGGTTTGGGCTGTTCCCCGTTCACTCGCCGCTACTGAGGGAATCACTGTTTTGTTTTATTTTCTTCCCGGTACTAAGATGTTTCAGTTCCCGGACTTACCTCGCTCTACCCTATGTATTCAGGTAGGCGTTACTGGACATTACTCCAGCAGGGTTGCCCCATTCGGACACCCGCGGATCTACGTTTGTAACAACTCCTCGCGGCTTTTCGCAGTTTACTACGTCCTTCTTCGGCTGCTGGCGCCAAGGTATCCACCATGCGCACTTAGTAGCTTAGACCAGTATTCCAGCGATACAACACGGACTTCTTCAAGCGCTGCCAGGCGACTCGAATCCATCCGTATCTTTACTGGATTGATCTATAAGATACAGACACTCAATATGCAGTTTTCAGGGTACAGGGCCGGAATTGCGGCTTCCGGAGCCGTCGGGTATTAGCCTGACAAGGGAGCAATACTACCAGATTGATTGTTCGTCTCGCAAATTGCGAAATGAATTGTCGTTCAGAGTAGATACGTCAACTTTGCTCGGTTAGCTGCGTTTTGCGCAACACCCGCGAATAGAAATAGTACCAAACGGGAGCGCGGCGCGCAAACTGGGATCTCAACGAAGCAGAGTCCAACGGAGACTACGATTCCGGCTTTTCATGCGGGTTTTGAGGGGTCTTGGGCGCTTCTGTGCTTTAACAAAGTCTTTAGACAATTGGATCTTTTCGCTGGAAACGGCCACTATAAGCGGTTCGCGCTGACGACCGCATGCAGATCGCAGCCCGCCGGAATACTTGTGCAATTTCAAACCCACATCATTTATATGTTCGAATGTCGGTAAGCTAACTACCAAACCTCAGCTACAAGTGTGCTCACTTTTTACCTAAAGAACCGGAGCTGCCCCAGCTTTCGCTTGTTCACGAGTTCGGCAAGGTCCGCATTCGACTCGGAACGCCCGTAACGGTCGATCACCCTTTCGGCGCCTCGGACGTTTCCACCTCTGCAAAGTATGCGAACGGTCGAAACCAAAGCCTGCGAAAACAGTGCCCGTCGCGTGGGCACGTTCGAGATCCGTTCTGCGATCTGGTCGGCAGCCAGCAGAGCTGCGGCCGCATCCTCCTTGCGCCCCAGCCCAACAAGCAAGAAAACACGCATATAAGCCCCAAAGCCCTCCGGATGTGTCGGGTGTGGATGGGCTGCCGACTGTTTTGCTTGTGCGTCGAATAATGCTAGACCGCGAAGCCATTCACCGCGATAAAGAGCGATCTCGGCACGCTTCTCGTTTATGTCTGGCATTGGCTCACAGCCTGAAGACTTCAGAACCATCTCCGCCCGATTGAGAACCAGATCTGCCCTATCTAGGGCTCTAACTGCAACCAGTCCTTCCACAAGCAACGCGGCACCCTGAGTGAAATCATCGGTCGCTCCTTTCGTCGGGGTCACACCTTCCCAAATCCGCATTGCCGATTCCAGGCGGCCGTCCGTGGGACGTTTCAGCTTGGAACTTAATATGTGTAAACGGATAATAGCCATGATTCGCAGCCGCGCCAGAATCGGGTGCGAAAGACTTAGCTGTTCAACCTTTTCAAATTCGGCGGCCGCGCGTTTCCAATCACGCAACACCTGATAGCGCTGCGCAATCTCAACGTGTAGTCCAGCGAGCGCGTCTGCGCATTCATCGCTGACCGCGCCCGGCAACCTTTCCAACATCAATTGCACTTTGATCAAAGGAGTTATTGACTTTGGACAGTAGTCGCCACCATTTGCCACCATACAATTCCAAGCGATGAGCGATGCAATATGCATCCGCCTACATGAGCTGAAGCTTGCGGGCAAGCTCCGAAGACGCTCCGCCGATTCATCGAAACTTAACTCCTGTATGGCGCCCGCAATCAATGCTTCAGCTTGTTCTCGGCGTCCGTCGGCACTTGAGACCTTCATGGGCACACTTGCCACCTGGGACATTATGAATTCCGCCAGCTCCCATTTTGCAACCGCCAGTTCTTTCCCTTGCAAGTTACGAGCACCCAGAGTTTTGAAGCGTTGATTAATATCGTAATGCACGGCCAACGCTGGGTCCGGAGCAATTCCATCCGGAGCAATCCGATCCAGCTGCGCCCGCTTTTGCGGAGCACGCGAACTAACGACAAACCAAGCTGCACAGAGCAGAGCGACGCTGAGGACTGCCACGAGGCTCCAAATCATCGATACCATTCGCGTACGGGTATTATTGCTGGCTCCCTTTGGCACCTTTGTGACCGGCAGTGCTGCCATTGCAGCAAGCGGAAGACTCTGCGATAGGCGACGAATATCGGCAGCCAATTCCCTGGCAGATTGATAACGATCGCTTGGAGCTTTGGCTGTAGCAACATCCAGAATCGATTGCCAACCATCTGGAATTGTTTCACTAGGAACGACTTTTGCTAGGCGCGGGATCGAGTCGTTAAGCTGTTGATGCATGACCGCAACCGAGTGGTCTCCCGTGAATGGTGGCATGCCTGTTAAGCAATGGTAGATAACGCATCCAAGTCCGTATATGTCGCTACGCTCGTCAGACGATTGACCAACACACTGCTCTGGACTCATGTATAGAACGCTACCAATTGCTGTTCCTGCTTCGGTCAATTCTTGATTTTTGAGCGCCGCGCTCGGCAGCAACTTGGCCAAGCCAAAATCTATCAGCTTCACCATGCCATTTTTATCGATCAAAATATTGTTCGGCTTTAAATCGCGATGAATGATTCCATTTGCGTGGGCACAACTCAATGCATCACAAATTTGTTCAGCGATTTCGAGCACGAACTTAGGTTCGAGTGGCTCATTCGTTCTCAACATGGATCCAAGGCTGCATCCATCGACGAACTCCATCGCAATGTAAGCGCTTCGTTGATGTTCGCCGTAACCATAAACGCTGACGATAGATCTATGGTGAAGAACGCTCAGGGCTTGTGCTTCGCGCTCGAAGCGCAGCTGCGCATCAGCATCCGGATGAACGTCCAGTTCAGCATCTAATAGCTTGACGGCCACGAGCCGGTCAAACCCTCTTTGACGGCACAGGTAGACGACACCCATCCCTCCGGAACCAAGCCTGGAAATTACTTCAAATCGGTTATCGATAAGGGATTTAGCCGCAGTGTCATCCATAGTGTCATGCCGAGGCGCTTTGATCTACACCGTGCCCAATTTTACCAACAAAATCTCGGGCTCAGACTCGCCTGCTTCACCAATGCTTTGCCCGGAAAGTGTTCAGCCTACGCAGGTCGAGCATGTGAGCCAAATCTGGTGAAGGCGGATAGGCCTTTCCGTAAGCGTCGAGAATCAACTCGGCCTTTGCGAACTCACGTTGCTTAGCTAACTCAAAAGTGCACATAACCAGGGCATGGTTATACACCGCCTTGCGAACCTCAGCGGAATCAGGGATCTTCTGACTAAGCCGGTTGGCATTTTCAATTATTTTCGCCGCACCTGGACGGTCTAAAGCAGTAAGCAAGAATGCTCGCTCATATTCAGATGTGATGCTCAACTCCAGCTGCTGAAGCTGGAGCGATTTTCGCGAAGCATTCTCCAGATCAATCAAGGCTTGCGACCAACGTCCCCGCCTCACAGCAATTCGCGCGTGCATGGCATCAAGGTTCAGCGACCCCTCTAATTTAGCTTTCTTGATCTTTCGCTCCGATGCCAGCAGCGTTTTTTCCGCTCTATCTACCTTATCGCTCAACAGTTCACTGTCGAATGTGGCATCAAGAGCCGGCATATAAAAACCTGGCCCGGGAAGAGCAGGATCTGCGTCCTCTAGTATGATCTCTGCGGTCTCAAGTGCTCCCGGACTGGCGTGATTAAGCCTTATCCCAATCTCGTGCAAACGAGCAAGTGCAGCTGCACGGAAAATATGATCTTCGTTGTAGCGCCTGCAAACACTGTCAAGTTTCAGATATTTCCTTTCGGCCTGTATCCAATCATGCTTTCTGAGAAAGGCGCTTGCCCACTCATTGTACAAGTAGCATCCCGCATTGACATACTCTTCGCTTGAGTCGGATACCATTATGTGCTGCAATATTTTCTCCGCTCGATGGAACAGCTGCAGCGAGGCGCTGTAATTCGGTTCGGCAGTGGCTTGGCGAATAACGACAGTTGCAGCGTAGCAGATAAGATGTGTTCGTACTGCCGGTGAAATTTCCCGCACAGATGCAGATTGCAAGGCCCGATTGACTGCCTCATCTCCACCAATTGCCGGTAAAGCTAAGGTATACAGCACTGATGCTTTCGATTCGTACTCCCTGGCGAGCTTTACGCTCTTTTGCTGCTCGCCGGCCAAGAATATTAGAGTATCGGCCAATTCCCATTGGATCAGGGCGCGCTCCTTTCCTTTGAGATTGGAATCCTGCAAGCGCTCTTGCAATTCACTCATTTGCAAAATCGGATTTGTCATCGAGGTGATTGCTGGTATAGGGCGCTTCTGTGCATACATTACAACTAGAATTAATACGCTGGCCACAGCGGTGCACAAAAGGAGAACCACCGCCTTTCGCGGAAGACGAATCACGCGCAACTTTGGACTAATGGCCTTGCCGACAATACTTTCTGCCTTCACCGGCAAATTTTTTGACAATCGCTGGAGATCATCCGACATCGCTTGCGCGTCCTGGTATCGATCTCTGGGCTCTTTAGCAGTTGCCGAGTCCAGTACTTCCTGCAAACCGGATGGGAAAATCTTATTCGGCGCCACTGCGGCAAGACGTGGCAGGGCTTCGTCAAGGTGTTGTTGCATAACAACTACTGTGTGATCGCCTGGGAATGGTGGCACACCCGTTAAGCAGTGAAACATCACGCAACCCAATCCGTAAAGATCACTTCTGCCATCGGCTGACTGGCCGACACACTGCTCCGGGCTCATATACAAGACTGTTCCCAATGCAGTGCCGGCTTCGGTCAATTGCTGATTTTTGATACCAGCATTCGGCAACAGTCTAGCTAAACCGAAGTCAATCAATTTCACATCGCCATCTTTGGTAAGCAAGATGTTGTTCGGTTTCAGATCGCGGTGGATAACACCATTGGCATGCGCGCACGTCAAAGCATCGCAAATCTGGGAGGCGATCCGCACAACCTCAGTTGGCTCGACCCCATCACACTTTTCCATCACGCTGCTCAAACTTAGACCATCGACATATTCCATCACCATGTACGGATTATGCTGATAC
>Ga0163152_10005110_pt1 | contig 15703 bp, 19 predicted proteins | sample OliLakLV19MP8IB2_FD_148635 | JGI IMG/M metagenome (GOLD analysis project Ga0163152, IMG submission 148635) | Freshwater microbial mat bacterial communities from Lake Vanda, McMurdo Dry Valleys, Antarctica - Oligotrophic Lake LV.19.MP8.IB-2 | ecosystem: Environmental > Aquatic > Freshwater >... | reverse complement strand
CGGATATGCAAATGTTTCCGCGGAACTGGCTGGCATGTACAAGGGCATATTACCATGTGCAGATTGTGAAGGGATTGAGACAGTCCTCGTACTCAATACTGACAATACCTTCCTCCTGAAGACCACGTACCTAGGCAAACCGGAAGGGGCACCGAATGAGCAAACAGGTGCTATGAGATGGAATACGGAAGAGCGTTTTATCGTGCTCGCCGGAATCTCCAATACACCTAACAAATATCTGGTTGGTGAAAACAAACTCACCCAGCTTGACATGAACGGCACTCAGATCACCGGTGACCTGGCGGATAAATATATTCTTGCCAAACAATAAACTATCACCAATCAAATTTAATATGAAGAACCTGGCCAGAATTCGTTTTCTAATTCCTTTCATGCTGCTTTTTGTGCTGACTTCCTGTGCTCAAAAGGAGGCTTCCTGGGCCGGAACCTATAAAGGGGTGCTACCATGTGTCAACTGTGAAGGGCTCGAAGCTATTCTGACGCTCAAGGAGGATACCACTTTCCTTTTGAAAATTAATTTTCTCGGATCGGATGTAACCATACCCGATACAACAGGAAATGTCATCTGGAATGAGCCCAATAAATTATTCACCCTGGATATAAAAAGCTATTTCTCCTCTCAATTCGAGATAGCGGGTGATACGCTCATCAACCTTGGTCTAGATGGCGCACGCGTGGTGGGTTCGGATGCTAACAAGTTTATCTTTAAAAGGCAATAGTACATTTTGCTTAAATCAACCCTCCATATGGAAAATTCTTGATGCTTCACATGGCGAAAATGGCACCTCTGGTAAAATTTGAGGCCAAATAGTCTGACCTCATTTTCATTTGTTTACATATGAGCCTTGTGCATCCTGGTTGATCCCCGGTTTCACAAGGCTCATCACTTACAGCAGGATTACAGGTCTATCCGGAATTTATAAACTATCGTATATTTCCCCTCTGAAAAACGGAGAAACCGAAATCATTCAAAACGACAACCACCACTCATGGATTTCACTGAAGTAATTATGCCCCTGATGACCTTGATAGCACTCGAGGTTATCCTGGGTATTGACAATGTCATCTTCATCTCCATTCTTGCGGATAAGCTTCCCCCGGAGCAGCGCCAGAAACTGCGCCAACTGGGTATCGGCCTTGCGATGTTCATGCGCCTGGTTCTGCTGACCCTGATCTCCTGGATCATGAAGCTTGACAATACGCTGTTTACAATCATGGACAACAATATTTCAGGCAAGGATATTATCCTTCTCGCCGGTGGTACCTTTCTGCTCTATAAGAGTACAAGGGAGATTTATCTCAAATCTGAAGAAGAGCAACATGGCTATGAAGATGCAGCCCTAAAGAAGAAAGTCTCCTTTAAAGATATGTTGTTTCAAATATTGTTGCTTGATATCGTGTTTTCCATTGACTCCATCATCACGGCAGTCGGAATGGTTGACCAGTTGTGGATCATGTACACCGCTGTGATCGTGTCGGTCACCATCATGCTCTTTGCCGCCAAGCCAATCAGTGAATTTATTTCCAGGCACCCTTCGTTCAAGATTCTGGCCTTATGTTTCCTGCTGATCATCGGTATATCCCTCATTGGTGAAGGACTTGACTTCCACATTCCGAAGGGATACATCTATTTCTCGATGGCGTTTTCCTTCTTTGTGGATTTCATCCAGCTGAAGACGGTCAAGCCGAAGAAGGTGAAAGCGAAAGAGGCACAAGAGGCACAAGAGGCGAAAGAGGCCTAAAAGGCTTATAGCGCTTTGAAAATCCCATCTTAAAAATTTCTCCAACAAAGAAGGATCTCTTTGTGTTAAGGAGTCCATGTCTACTATACTTATCATCGGCGCTTCGTCAGGGATTGGCCAACAACTTGCTGTACAGCTTGCATCTGCAGGTCACCAGGTCATTGGTACGTATCATTCGAAACCAACAACCTCTGAAACCCCTAATCTTACTTATCATCATTGCAATGTCCTGGACGAACAGCCCGAATTCTCCTTTGTGCCGGAAGCAATTGATGGACTTGTGTATTGTCCAGGAAGTATCATGCTGAAGCCCTTTCACAGGATAAAGCCTGCTGACTTTCTGAATGATTACCAATTACAAGTGATTGGGGCGATTAAAACCATTCAGGCGACATTGCCTGCGCTAAAGAAAGGGAAACAATCATCCATTGTGCTTTTTTCAACCGCAGCGGTTCAGACAGGATTAAATTTCCATACGCTGGTGTCCTCCTCTAAGGGTGCACTTGAAGGGATGACCAGAGCACTTGCCGCAGAGCTTGCTCCATCTATCAGGGTAAACTGTGTTGCCCCATCCCTCACGGATACTCCAATGGCTGCTTCACTACTCAATACAGATGAGAAAAGAGCTGCCAATGCTTTACGTCATCCACTCAGGCGAATTGGTACCCCTTCAGACATCGCGAATATGGTTGAGTTTCTGCTGACCGAAAAATCAGGATGGATCACCGGACAGATAATGCATGTGGATGGGGGTATCTCCAATCTAAAGGTTTAACTTGAGGGAAATCATCTACCTCTTATGCTTAAAGAAATAAATTGGGCTTCCCTATTGGTATGCGTTGCGATCCCACTAGTAGCAGGAACCCTCTCAGGATTCGCCAATGTGAATAGCATTAACACCTGGTACAATACCCTCATTAAACCATCTTTCAATCCCCCCAATTATCTTTTCGGGCCTGTATGGACTATGCTGTATATCCTGATGGGTGTCAGTTTATACATAGTAGTTCAGACCACAAAATCGGATCTGCGAACCACCGCACTGATGATTTTTGGGCTGCAGCTAGTCTTAAACTTCAGCTGGAGTTTTATCTTCTTCTATTTCCAATCCCCTGCCTTTGCATTGATCGTCATCCTTGCATTATGGATTGCAATCCTCATGATGCTCCTTTACTTTTATAAACTTTCTCCTCTGTCAGCATACCTGCAGATTCCTTACTTCCTATGGGTGAGTTTTGCCACCGTATTGAATGGGGCGGTGTGGTACCTTAATAAATAATTATTCTTTGGCAATCGCATCGACATCATTTGCAATCGCCGGTAGGGTCTGCAAATAAGCCCACACCGTTGATGCTTCCTCATCTGTCATAGCGGAATATGGGACCATCGGATATCGAAGTGCAGGCTTACCATCCCTTTGTCCAAAACGAACCGCTTTGATAAACTGCTCTTCGGTCCAGTTGCCCAGGCCTGTTGCTTTATCTGGCGTCAGGTTTCTGGTATGAATAATCGTGCCCTCTAGATTAGGCATTGCATTACCACCACTGAAATAGCCGGGTGTCTTTTCAGGCTCCATGATATTCATCGTTTCGAAGCTGGGGCTATGGCAACCAAAACATTCCACCTTGCCGGTGGAGAGGTATTTGCCAAAAGCGACTTTATTCGTTATAGGTGGCGCTGCTATGGGCTGCGTTGGATAGGGCATTGGCTTAAAGGCAACGTAGCTTAAAAACTTAGTCAGGAAGGATGGCTGACAGGGAGGTTGCGCTTTGGCCACCGGTGCAAGCTCAGGAGCGTCAGATCGCAGGTAGGCTATTACACCATGCAGATCTTTGTCAGAAAGGTGCGGAAATTTAGGCATCCAAGGTGGTGCATAGTTGCCGTCACGCTTGATACCCGTGCGCAACAGGTAGACCAGTTCACCATCTGTGTATCGACCAGTTCCATATTTCTCATCCCGGGTGATATTGGCTGACCATGCTTTTCCAAATTCTACAGGCAGGTCGCTCATCATTTGGCCTTCCAGCAAGCCGTTTGAAGCCATATGGCATTGATTGCAGACCATCGTCGCGAGCCGCTTTCCTTCGGCAAGCATGGCACTGTCCGCGGTCACTTTCAATTCGGGTGCTTTTACTTCATAGCTGGGGATACCCGCAAAGTGAATGTAGGCTGCGCCGACGGCTAAAACAAGGACTCCGAGCCCCACTAGGATACCCAGAATCTTAAAGACTCTTTTCATGATAAATTGGTTTCGTTTTGTTAAGAATTGGGCCCTCAACTTTCAGGTGCGGGCCGGAAAGCCAACCAAAATAATGAATTCTCCAATTTCTGCACGAATAAAAAGAGGTCGGATTTTATTTACAATTATTTTACAAATTCCCTTTTACATACCATTTCTCTTGCCTGCTTTGATTTCAGATGGGCAATACCTGCCAGAGGAAGGTCAATCCTATGATCTAAAACTGATCCCTCCAAAGCGCAATTGGCTTACAAGTTCCTTCACCTGACCGCAACAGAAAATGACGAATGCGTTTAATATTAAAGACTTTCAAAATATATAGCTGGATGTTATAAAATGGTTTAAGATCTAAATGGGGCTCAAGTCCCCTCAACTCAACTTCCTAAAACTCCTTACTATGGAATCGGATAGCATCCTCTATACTACACGCAGCCAACCACTGGTGCGAACTAAGACCGGGACCGGCGTGAAAGTCGGTTAACCTGAAGTGGACAAATTGTTTACCATCAATTATACCTGTCGCAACGTTGAGTTAATATTTTAAAGGTAATTTTGCGCCATCAAAAATCTGAGCGATCACATCATTGACCAACATAGATCACCGTTTCTCCGAAAAGCGGGGAATTGAAGTTGACAGGCCTCTACATCTTCATGGTGAGACAGAAAAATCAAAGGGTTTCCTTTCCCACTTCATGCTTTTTACTTCCGGGTCGGCTTTATCATCATCAACTTGATGGTGGTCACAAGTCCTGGAGGTTGAGTGTCCACGACTTTTTAACCTACATCAATCATTTGTTCCATCGTATAGCAACTAATCTGAAATAAAAATCGACATGCAATCCAAATCAATTCTCATCCCACTAACCTTCCTTTTACTAACCGCTTGTGGAAGTAAGCAAAATAATGATACCTCTGGAGATACGCTCACCGGAAATATCAATATCGACGGCTCAAGCACCGTATATCCAATCACCGAAGCTGTGGCCGAAGAATTCCAGAAAATTGAACCTGGTGTGAAAGTTTCGGTAGCCCTTTCCGGCACAGGAGGCGGATTTAAAAAATTTGGCAGAGCCGAGACAGACATCAATGATGCTTCACGACCTATCAAGCATGCAGAGGATAGCATCGCCAAAGCTCACAATGTGAGATATGTTGAACTCATCGTTGCCTTTGACGGTATGGCCGTTGTCGTCAATCCAAAGAATGACTGGTGCAACGATATGACTGTGGCAGAATTAAAAATGCTATGGGAACCGGAAGCCCAGGGCAAAATCAAAAAATGGAACCAGATCAGGCCTGAGTGGCCAAATGAAGAAATTCATCTTTTTGGGGCAGGTGTGGAGAGCGGAACCTACGACTATTTCACAGAGGTGATTGTTGGCAAGAGTCATTCCAGCCGTGGTGATTTTACGGCTAGTGAAGATGATAACGTGCTGGTCCAAGGCGTAGCTTCTGATAAATATGCATTGGGTTTTTTTGGCCTTGCTTATTATGAAGAAAATCAAGATAAACTCAAAGTTATTGGTATTGATGACAACAACGCTGACAATGGCGCCGGCCCCATTTTGCCAAGTATGGAAACCGTAAAAAATAAATCATACGCGCCACTTGGCAGACCGCTGTATATCTATGTGAATAGTACCGCCGGCAAACGCAAAGAGGTGCAGGAATTTGTCCGGTTTTATCTCAATAATACCAATACGCTAACTGCTGAAGTAGGATTTATTTCATTGACTGATACAGAATCTACCGAAGCCAAAGCCAAGTGGGAATCATTTATCACTTCATTGTCCTCTGTACAATAAACCATTAGCAGGGTGCTAACGCAATTCATCTTGCTACCCTGTATACCCTGATTGTAAATGGACATTAAATGAGCATAAAAGAAAAAATCATTGAAGGCCTTCTGCTCATGTGCGCGGCTGTCAGCATTCTGACGACTGCAGGCATCCTATGGGTGCTGATTTCAGAGTCTTCTGTATTTTTCAGGAAAGTACCGCTCAGTGATTTTTTATTTGATACGCAATGGACCCCGCTTTTTGCGGATAAGCATTATGGGATCTTACCGTTGGTCACCGGCACCCTGCTCACTTCGTTTATAGCTATCATGGTAGCGCTGCCTGTCGGGCTTTCTATCGCTGTATACCTTAATGAATATGCGCCTAAGAGTTTCCGCAGAACCGTTAAACCTGTTCTTGAGATACTCGCATCGATCCCAACTGTAGTTTATGGATTTTTTGCGTTGATGGTGATCACGCCGTTTCTGCAACAGATATTTCCGACGATGGCTGGCTTTAATGCATTATCGCCGGGTATCGTGATGGGGATCATGATCATACCGATGATTTCTTCCCTGAGTGAAGATGCCTTATATGCGGTGCCTACATCGCTACGGGAAGCATCTTATGGCATCGGTGCGACACGCTATCAAACCTCCTTTAAGGTTCTGGTTCCGGCAGCATCGTCAGGTATTATTGTTTCTGTGATCCTAGGTATCTCTCGGGCGGTAGGAGAAACGATGATTGTTGCTATCGCAGCCGGACAGCAGCCGCGACTGACATTCAATCCGTTGGTTCCGGTTGAAACCATTACCACCTATATCGTGCAGGTAAGTCTTGGCGATGTGGTGCAGGGTTCCATTGAGTACCAAACCATATTTGCTGCTGGTATTGCGCTATTCGCACTGACGTTTATTCTCAATAATGTCAGCTTTTATATAAAGAAGAAATTCCAGGAAAAATATGAGTAGGCGGATTGACTATAATCGGATTCAGGACAACTTGTTCCGGATCGTCGGGATAGGTTGTACGCTATTCGGCTTGTTGATGCTGGGTTTTTTCCTATACAGTGTCATTAGCGAAGGGTGGCCCAGGTTAAGTGCACAATTTTTCACTTCCCTGCCATCGCGCAAGCCTGAAGAAGCGGGCATTCTGATTCCGCTTTTTGGTACCATCTGGGTGATGGTATTGACTTCGCTTATTTCCATTCCACTCGGCGTTGCATCAGGGATATACCTTGAAGAATACGGTAAAAAAAACAGGCTGGCTTCGCTGATTGAAATCAACATCACTAATCTGGCTGGTGTGCCATCTATTATCTATGGGTTACTGGCGCTCGAAATATTTGTGCGTATTCTGGGATTAGGGAAAAGTCTTCTTTCGGGGAGTCTTACGCTTGCCCTTCTTATTCTACCTATTATTATTGTTGCCACCCGGGAAGCTTTGAAAGCAGTACCGAAAACTATACGCGAAGCATCTTATGCTCTGGGGGCTACCAAATGGCAAACGACATGGTTTCAGATATTACCCGCTTCAGCAGGAGGTATTGTGACCGGGGTGATTCTTGCCATTTCCAGGGCGATCGGGGAGACTGCGCCTTTGATTGTCATCGGGGCCATGCTCTACATCACTACACTTCCTTCCAGCCCAATGGATGATTTTTCGGTATTGCCGATTCAGATATTCAATTGGCTGTCACGCCCGCAAAAAGGATTTATTATCAATGCCACCGCAGCGATCATTGTGCTGCTGGCCATCACGTTTATATTGAACGGAATCGCCATCTACCTGCGTAACCGCTGGCAGAAAAAAGTAAAATGGTAACAGACATGACAACGCATAAATTATTAGCTGAAAATGTAAACGTGTATTACGATCAGGCGCATGTCATCAAAGACGTCAGCCTGACGATCGAACCCAACACCGTCACTGCCTTTATCGGGCCTTCCGGTTGTGGTAAATCCACGTTCCTCCGGCTGATCAACCGCATGAATGATTACATCGATGGATTTCGAAAAACCGGCCATATCCTGATCGATGGCGAGGATATCTATGACCGTAAAATAAGGGTCGAAGAATTACGCAAAAAAATCGGTATGGTTTTTCAAAAACCAAATCCATTTCCGAAATCGATCTATGAAAATGTCATCTATGGACTACGGATTCAAGGCATCAATAAAAAATCTATCCTTGACGAAACGGTCGAACGATCACTTCGTCGGGCCGCCATCTGGGATGAAGTAAAAGACAATCTCAACAAATCTGCTCTTTCGCTTTCCGGAGGTCAACAACAACGAATCTGTATCGCCCGTACGCTGGCTGTAGAGCCTTCCATTGTATTGATGGACGAGCCAGCTTCAGCGCTTGATCCGATCTCTACCGCTAAAATCGAAGAACTGATCTACGAACTCAAGACCCAATACACGATCATCATTGTGACGCACAATATGCAACAGGCTGGTCGGGTAAGTGATAGAGTCGCTTTCTTTTATATTGGTGAACTGATCGAATATTCGGATACCAAAGAAATTTTTATCAATCCTAAAAAGGAACTGACCCAAAACTACATCACCGGCCGGTTCGGATAACCTTTGTACCTTGCTATGGAGGCTCTAGACACCCCTATCGAATCTAATGCACTAAAATCCGATATAATGACTCATTTAGAGGAAGAATTGACCATGTTGAAATCAGAGATCACGGTGATGTGGCAGAAGGTGATTTCCCAATTGCACAAGACCCGCGAAGCGTTACTTGAATTTGATAAAGACCTCGCTCGCGAAGTCGTGTCCGCAGAAAAGCGGGTCAATGCCCTGGAGCTTAAAATAGACCGCGATTGTGAAAACATTTTCGCCCTCTTTAATCCTGTAGCCGTCGATCTGCGCACTGTACTGGCCGTGCTCAAAATCAACAACAATCTCGAACGGTCCGGTGATATCGCCGAAGGTATCGCCAAGTATATCATTTCTGCAAACGAACCATTCGATAAAGAATTGCTGGAGAAAACCCAAATCCTTCGGATGTATGATGAAACCAACAGCATCCTTGAAGACGTACTCAAAGCTTTTGAAACTGAAGACACTCGAATGGCACGCAGTATATTCAAGCGGGATGAGCTCGTAGATGAAATCAATGTAAAAGCAAATGCCGTCGTCGCAGATTTTATGCGGTCTCACCCTGATAAAATTGAAGAAGGACTGTACCTCATCTCCATGATCCGTAAACTGGAGCGTGTAGGCGATCATTGTAAAAACATCGCCGAGGAAATCATTTTCAATATCGAAGCCAAAGTGCTCAAGCATAAGAGTAAGAAGAAGAAGGAAGAGTGATGCTTCGACCTGCTGACACTCAGCCTAGTGCTTCAGCTCAGCAACCATGAGAAAAAAGAAAAAAGAAAAGCGGTGTGCTGAGCGGAAGGTTGGTGAGTTGTAGCACATGGATTCGTAAAGCAGGTCGAACCAATCGAAACATGAAGAATAAATCCAATACAAATCCATCCTGCTCGTTCAAGTCTTTAGATTTGAATACCATATCGGCTTGTATCCTGACAAGCGGACGTATTCCTGAAATGAGATAAAGCAAATTGAAAATTTGCTGCCGTGAAAGCGCAGATAGAAGCGTCGCTTAACGCTACTTACATAAATAACATTTGTTACACTTCAACCTGCTTTTAACCGCTACCTTTCGGTTCTATCAGATCTTAAGAGCATCATGAAGAAGCTATCCATCGTATTCACCATCCTGTTAGCGTCCGTTTTGACATCCGCTCAGACAGACCCCTTTCAAATCCATCTGGAACCATTAACCATTGACAGTCTGCCTGGCCTTCAAGCATATGCATGGGGGCAGCATAACGGCAAATGGCTGATCATCGGTGGCCGGATGGACGGCCTTCATCGGCGACAACCATGGGCGACCTTTAATCCTGATGGCCGGAATACTCAACTCTTTGTGGTAGATCCTGAGCATGCAAAAATCTGGTCCGCTCCATTGACATCACTCTCCGTTCCATTGCAGGATCAACTCAGTTCTACCAATATGGAATTTCACCAGGAAGGAAATTTTCTGTACCTGATCGGTGGATATGGTCATAGTGAAACAGTTGGGTCCAAAGTGACCTATGCGATGCTGACTGCAGTAGATGTACCCGGCGTCATCTCTGCGATAGAAAAAAGTGAAAACATCATACCTTTTTTCAGGATGATGACGGATACCCGATTTGCTGTCACAGGTGGCCACCTCAACAAAATCTATGATACCTACTATCTGGTAGGTGGACAGAAATTTGATGGCAATTATAACCCCATGAACCACGCCACCTTCACGCAGGAATACACTAACGCTGTACGCACCTTCCGGCTGGCAGATGATGGAAGCACACTCAAGGTGACACATTTATCGACCATAACAGATACCCTGGCCTTTCATAGGAGAGACTATAATGTTGCTGCGCAGATCATGCCGGGTGAAAAAGAAGGGTTGATGAGTTTTTCAGGACCCTTTCAACTCCATGCTGATCTCCCGTATTTGAACGTAGTCAGTATAGATCAGGATGGGTATCGCGTCGTACCTGACTTTGCACAGTATTACAATAACTACCATTGTGCCGTCTTGCCTGCCTATTCCGCTGAGACAGATCAAATGCACACAGTATTCTTTGGCGGAATTGCACAATACTATGAGGAAAATGGACAACTGGTTCAGGATAGTGATGTCCCCTTTGTGAAAACAATAGCCCGTGTCACGCGTGACCAGGAGGGCCATATGCGTGAATACAAATTGCCACAAGAGATGCCTGGATACCTGGGTGCCAGTGCTGAATTTATTCCATTGCTTTCTGTTCCAACCTATGACAACGGAGTGATCAAGTTGGATGAATTGACCGGTGATACTATTCACGTGGGCTATACCTACGGTGGTATAGAAAGTACAGCCGCCAATATCTTCTGGATCAATGAAGGCAATGAAAGTGTGGCTCATCCACGGGTGTATAAAGTCTATGTAACCCGCAGCCAGACAACGGCCCTGCAGGCCATAAATGCACAAAGCAACAACGGCCTTCAACTCCAGATTTATCCCAACCCAAATGACGGTGAATTCAACATCCTGTTTCAACTTAAAAAATCATCGCCCGTGTTGCTGACCATCACCGACGAAAACGGGAAAGTAGTATTGAATGAGGATTTGTCTGACCAGACAGCAGTTGGTTTCAACCGCGTTGAGAAAAAATTCAAACCTTTCACTATTGGAGGAATATATTTTGTGACGATCAGTGCTGAAGGGCTGACAGCTACGCAGAAGATTATCGTGAAGGAGTAAAGCCAAAAAAGGAAAGGGCAAAAGACACAGCAGCAGGTGTCTTGGATTTATTGTAAATTGGTGGTCAACAGTTGCTATCTGATTATGCGCATACGATGTCTATTTGTTCTTACCTTTTTGATGATGATGGGTATTGCCAGTTCGCAATCTGCAGTGGTAGCGTATGGCAAGAACAGCAGGGTGGGCAAATTCGCGGACATACGTGGGTTCCAGATGTATTATGAAACCTATGGGACAGGCGAACCGTTGCTGATCATTCATGGGAATGGAGGCTCTATCTCAGATTTTAATTTCCAGATTCCGTATTTTGAAAAGAAATACAAAGTCATCCTCGCCGATAGCCGGGCGCAGGGCAAGTCAACTGACCCGGGTGATTCATTGACCTATGAAATGATGGCTGATGATCTCGATGCCTTACTTGATTTGCTTCAACTGGATTCGTGCTATGTGATCGGATGGAGTGATGGCGGCATCAATGGATTATTGCTGGCGATGCGGCACCCCGACAAGGTAAAAAAGCTTGCCGTCACCGGAGCCAATCTCTGGCCTGACACCAGCGCGATCGATATATATTTTCAAACCTTAACAGAACGCGCCTATGATTCAACAGCGTTATTGGCTAAAACGTCAAAAACGCAACACAGCGTAAATCTTCTCCACCTTCTTGTCCATCAGCCTCACATTACCACTGCTCAGCTCAGCAAAATTAAATGTCCGACGCTGGTGATCGGTGGTGACCATGACATCATCCTACCAAAGCATACCATGCTGATCGCACAGCATATACCTAAATCTTATCTATGGATATTGCCCAACTCAGGACATTCGACGCTCATCTTCAATAGCGAAGTTTTTAACAAGACGGTGTATGAGTTTTTCAAAAATCCTTACCGGGTTATAGAAAATTCAGCGAGAGGTCAGTGATAGATTTTATTTAGCATAAAAATTAAACCACATTGTTTAAAGAATGAGACTAATTCTATCCATTACTTCGTTTGCGACCTATGTCCTTTATTTTCTTTCTTTCCTCATTTCATACGAGGCCGCTTCACAAGCCAAATACTACCCCGGTAATAGCTGGGAAATAAAATCACCTGATAAACTTGGCCTAAAATCCGCCCTCATCGATAGTGCTGTTGCGCTCGCTCTTCGCTCTGAAAATAAGGTGGACCGCGACCTGCGGATTGCAAACCTCAAAGCCTATGCACGAGAACCTAACTATACCATCCTTGGTCCGATGAAAGTAAGAGGCGCACCTGCAGGCCTGATCATCAAAGACGGTTATATCGTGGCACAATGGGGTGATGTTGAGCGAGTCGACATGACCTTCAGTGTATCCTAAAGTTACTTATCCACCGTGACGGGACTGGCAGTGGATCGTGGACTGATCGAAGATGTGGATGATAACGTAAGCCGATATGTGTGGGATGGCACCTTTGAAGGGACTCATAATGGCATGGTGACCTGGAAACATTTACTCCAGCAGACCTCTGATTGGTCAGGCTGCCAGTTTGGTTGCGACTGGGCGGATCGTCCACCCAAAGAAGGAAATATCGATGATTGGAAAAACAGGGAATTAGTAGCTCCCGGTACAACATTTGAATACAATGATACGCGCGTCAATATGCTCGCCTATGCGCTGTTGCAGGTTTTTCGCAAACCCTTGCCGGCAATACTGAAAGAACATATCATGGATCCAATCGGTGCATCCACTACCTGGAGATGGTATGGCTATGATGATGCCTTTGTCAATGTGGATGGCATGATGATGCAAACGGTCAGCGGCGGTGGTCACTTTGGGGGTGGGTTGTTTGTCAACACGCTGGATCAGGCTCGCTTTGGGTTATTATTTGCGAGAAATGGAAAATGGAAAGATCGTCAACTCATCTCTGCTTCCTGGATTGCGGAGGCTCGCCAACCATCTGAGGCGAATCCGGCTTATGGCTATCTGTGGTGGACCAATGCGGACAACCGTTTTCCCGATGCATCGAAAGATATCTTTACAGCGATTGGCTTTGGAGGAAACTACATCGTCATAGATCAGGCTCATGACATCGTGATAGTGACCCGATGGATGGATGATGATGCGATAGCGGATATGGTTAACCTGGTCATGACTGCCCTGGAGAAATAAGAATATTTATTTAATTTACTGATCTCAAACCAACACGAAACCTACGCATCATGAAAAACCTCTTCATGGTCTTATCCCTGTTGAACTTGTTGATCACAAAAACAAATGCTCAATCCGGCTACCTGGACCTCACTTTCTGCCAAGACGGAATTTTTACTGCTGATCTTGGAATCAATGACTTTGATATCATGTATCAATCAACGCTGCAGGCGGATGGTAAAATACTGTTGACAGGCATTTCAAACGGTGATTTTTCGATCATGCGATTGCTGCCGGATGAGACGCCGGATCCTCAGTTTGGTAACAATGGGCTCGTCCTTGAAGATATAATGGCAAATCTGATCGTGGTCACGCTATCCTTGTCCCGCCTGATGGACGCATTGTGATAGCAGGTGAATCACAGGTCAACAACCAGGGAGATTTTGCCATACTGAGGTTGTTGCCGGAAGGTACACCTGATAGTACATTTGGTATCCATGGATGGGCGGTGACGGACCTAGGTACTGACTTAGAATTTCCCAATTGTGTAGCACTTCAGACAGACGGGAAGATTGTGACTGCAGGAAGAAAGGCGGATGCTTTTCAATCTGACTTCACGATGGTGCGATATCATCCGGACGGGACGGTCGATTCACTCTTCGGAAATAATGGTATTGTAGGGACAAACCTACGCGAAGAAGATGAAGTCACTGCGATAGCTATAGAGCCGATGGACAAATCATCCTCGCCGGATTTTCTTCTGTCGCTGCCTCCGGAGATTTTGCAGTGGCCCGGTATAATGAAGATGGTACACTTGATAAGTTTTTCTGGCTATCCTAAATAACCATACTGACCAAACCAGCCTGTTGGGTTCTCCATCCAAAAGCTGCTCCAGTCAGCAACTTGAATCGTGCATACTTCACCCCTATTCACTGCTATTTCAAAATTTTGCTGCAAGGTCTCCAGCGTCTTTTCTACCACAGGGCACAAAATTGATGTCAAGAATGGAGGTGCGTATGTCTTCTGTTTATCAATAATGAAAGTAGCAGGGAAGTAGCAGGCGAGATAGTGCTCATCAAATTTATCCTTCACATTGAGCCCATGATATACCGGCACCTCATGTGATGGATTTGTTGCATCCTGAATATGGTGCACAATTTCACATACATACTTAAAGTACTTCCTGGAGGATTTTCGATTAACCATCTTTTGGCAATTCGTTCAAATCGTTTATCAATTGAACTGAAACGCTTCCTATGCTTTTCATCCTTAAGCGGATTGTAAAAGTGTTGGTTAAATACTCTGATGATTCCCTTAAAAACATTAGCATCCTCACTAACATTTCCTTTAATAATCATTTTTGCCTCATCCTCTGAAATAAAGTCCGGACAATATGTATTGTTTAGCAAGTAAATTGCTTGCTGGGTAATGGCTTCATGATTAGTCGTGTTATAAGCAAAACCTGATAGTACCGCAGTCAACAGGAAGATGAACACCAATACTTTTTCCATTTTTCAGTTCATTAAACTATTAAAATTTCCGCCCAGCAATACAAATGCTCATCCTCTATGCCCTATCAACCGGATCTACGGCCCCTGAGCGGTAACAACACTGAAGACAAACTAGTCGTTGTCTGGTGGTTTGTTTTTGAAATGCGTGTCGTTGTTGCACTCAGAAAGGTCATGCAGTGCGGTTTTTGCTCCAAAAATGAGCGCTTCCTTTTTCTGTCGGCTCCATCCTTGTACTTGTTTTTCGCGAAAGAAAGCATCATCTATGCGTTTATATTCCTCGAAGTATACGAGTCGGACAGGTAAATGTTTCCTCGTAAAATTTGCTCCTTCTCCATCCTGGTGCTGACGGATTCGGGGTTTAAGATCCTGTGTGCTGCCAACGTAGTATTGGCCATTGGCACATTCAAGGATATACATGTATCCCTTCATTTTATTTTCAATTTCTGGTCGGACAAATATCAGGGAAAAATGAATGTCGCGCAAAATAAATTTTCATATAGTATATAAAAACACCACTTGACGTTTCGGCTCCGCTTAACGTATTGGTATTAAAATCTGACATCCGTATTTCGTCGAGCGAACCAAAACGACATCTGAAATGTCAATCGAATATGCACTAACTCCCACTGTGTCATGGGCACTTCTCCCGGTCGTTGAGCGGAGCCGAAACGAACCGGTGATATGTCAATCGAATATGCACTAACTCCCACTGTGTCATGGGCACTTCTCCCGGTCGTTGAGCGGAGCCGAAACGAAACGGTGACTCAGAGCCGAAACTATAGAATTGTCGTTTCGGCTCCGCTCAACGACCGAAAGCCCTACCCACTCCACTGATTCGTTTTTTGATTTTCCCTCCGAATAAGATCCTGCACCTTGACGTTTCGGCTCCGCTCAACGTGTTGTTATTAAAATTCTGCCATCTATATTTCGTTGAGCGAGCCAAAACTACATCTGATATGTCAATCGAATATGCACTAACC
>Ga0163152_10005108_pt1 | contig 15714 bp, 9 predicted proteins | sample OliLakLV19MP8IB2_FD_148635 | JGI IMG/M metagenome (GOLD analysis project Ga0163152, IMG submission 148635) | Freshwater microbial mat bacterial communities from Lake Vanda, McMurdo Dry Valleys, Antarctica - Oligotrophic Lake LV.19.MP8.IB-2 | ecosystem: Environmental > Aquatic > Freshwater > Lake... | reverse complement strand
CTGTCCGTTTCGCCGAAGAAGGGCCGCGCGTGGTGGCTCGCCACGTGCTCGATGACGGCGGGCATCGCGTTCGCGCTTGCGTCGTCGTTCTCGGGCGCACTCGCAGAGACGCTGCCGGAGTCGGGAACGATCGCGGGCCGCACCGTCTACGGATTGCAGGTGCTCTTCGTGCTGTCGTCGATCGCGCGCTTCTCGGCGGCGTGCCTCGCCGTGCGCGTGATCCAGAAGGAAGCGCGTCCGGTCGAGGAGCTCCTCAAGTTCGCGCGCGAGCGCGTGTCCGGCAGCTTCAGCCGCGCGCGCTTCCGCTGACGCGGCGCTTCACCGGAACGGCGACTGCGGCCGTCTCGCGCATCTTCTTCAAGCGGCGCAGGTTGAGCTTGAAGCTCATCTCGCCTGACTCGAGCGGCGGTGTTTCGAGGACCGCGGGCACGTCCGCGAACCGCGTGTCGTTCACGAGGAAGCGGAACGTCTCCTTGCCGATGAAGCCGTCGCCGATCCACTCGTGGCGGTCGACGCGGCAGTTCAGGTCCTTCTTGGAGTCGTTGAGGTGGAACGCCTTCAGGCGCGCAAGACCGATCGTCGCGTCGAAACGCGCCCACGTGTCCTCGTAACCGGCGCGCGTGCGCATGTCGTAGCCGGCGGCGAACGCGTGGCACGTGTCGAAGCACACGCCGACGCGGCGCGAATGTTTCATCGCGCCGATGATCGTCGCGAGCTGCTCGAAGGTGTTGCCGACGCAGTTGCCCATGCCGGCCGTGTTCTCGAGCAGCACGTCGGTGCCAAGCGCCGGACGCGAGTCGTAGATGGAGTCGAGCGCGGCGGCGGCTCGCTCGAGACCCTCGGCCTCGCCCTCGCCTTTGTGGGAGCCGGGGTGGATCACCAGATAGGGGATGCCGAGGCGATCGCAGCGCTCGAGCTCGTCGGCGAACGCCGCCACCGACTTGCGATGGAGCTTCTTGTCGGGGCCCGCAAGATTGATGAGGTAGCTCGCGTGCGAGATCACCGGGAGCTTCGCGGCCGCGAGATCGCGGCGAAAGATCTCCACCTCCTCGCCGGAGAGCGTCTTCGCCTTCCACTGGCTCGAGGACTTGTTGAAAACCTGGAGCGCCTCGCAGCCGTCGGCGACCGCCCGCTCGACCGCCTTCTCCATGCCGCCCGCGATCGACTCGTGCGCTCCGATCTTCATCGCACTCGTTGAAGCATCGCGGAACCCGAGTTTCAACCTACGATGCGAACAGCGTGACGGAACGCCGCCGGCTGCAGCCGTGGATGAAGCTGGTGTTGCTCGGCGTGCTCATCGCGGCCGGCATCGCCGCGGGGTCGTACTTCTTCGGCAAGGACTTCCGCGATCCGAAGAAGCTCGTGCTGACGCTCGAGCAGGCGATCGGCGAGCTCGGGATGCTCGCGCCGGTCGCGTTCATCGCGATCCAGACGGTCGGCCCGTTCCTCTTCCTGCCGGCGATCCCGCTCGCGATCGCGGCGGGTGCGCTGTTCGGTCCGGTGTGGGGCGCGATCTGGAGCCTCGTCGGCAACGTGTGCGGCGCGATGGTCTCGTTTCTCGCGGGTCGCGCGCTCGGCCAGGAGTTCCTCGCGAAACGCGCGACCGGGAAGCTGCTCACGGTGAAGGGGCTGATCGAGAAGGAAGGCTGGCGCTTCGTCGCGTTCATCCGGCTCGTGCCGATGTTTCCGTTCGGCCTGATCAACATGACGCTCGGCACGACGAACATCTCGTTCCGCGCCTACACGCTCACCACGCTCGTCTGCATGGCGCCGGGCTCGATCGTCTTTGCGTATGTCGGGCACGCCGGCAGGCAGGCGGCTGCTGGCGCGGACGACATGACGCGCCGAATCGGCATTGCGATGGGACTGGTCGTGATCCTGACCGGCATTCCGGCGGTCGTCCGGTGGATCCGATACCGCAAAGAGCAGAAGCCACCGGCGCACGAGCACCAGCCCGGCGAGCGCGAGGACGAGCGCCCCGATCGCGGGTGAGCCGGACGTTGCGGGGACGACGGAGCAGCCGCCGCCGCAGCCCATGTCGTCGTTCCACGCGCCGCCGTCGCCACCCATGTTGTCGGAGAACGCGGGACACTGCGGCTGGAGCAACGCCGCGTCGCCGACGTCGATCGACGCGAGGACCTGCGGTGCGTCGAGGTCCGCGACGTCGACCGCGGAGACGTCGAGATCGGAGATCGCGAAGAGCTTCCCGCCGATGGCGAGCGAACGGCGAACCATCGCGTCGCTCGGGAGCACCGCGTGCGGGATCAGCGTGGTGCCCTCGATCGAGACGAGGTGGAGCTCGTTCGTGCAGTTGATCGTGCCGGTCGCGCTGTCCCAGATGCCGCCGTTCACGGGGAGCGCGACGAGCGCGCTCTCGTCGACGGCGCCGGCTTCGAGAATGCCGATGCCGCGGAAGTCGAGGTTCGCCTCGGAGGTCGCGCCCCAATCGCCGAACTCGAGCTGCGCGAGCGTGGCGGGCGCCTGCGGATTCGCGACGTCGAAGAGCGTGAGGCCGACGCCGCCGTTCTGTCCGCGGCCGACCGCGAGGAGGCGATTGCCGCGGGGGAAGACGTAGTCGCTCCATCCAGGAACGATCAGACCGGCGACGATCTCGGGCGAATCCGCGATCGACATGTCGATGACCCAGAGCGGATCCGTCTGCAGGAAGGTGACGATGTAGGCGCGCTTCCCGTCGAAGCGCGTCGCGTAGAGACGCTCGCCATACGCGATGTCGCCGAGCGATCCGGCGACGAACGGCGCCGCGTGGTCCGACACATCGATCACGTGCAGCAGGCTGACGAGGTTCCACTCGTCGAAGGTGACGATGCGGAAGTGGTTCCCCTCCTCGTCCATGTGGAAGCGGCCCTGCGGCGCGCCGGCGAGCGTGATCTCGCTGCGCTGGATGATTCGCTCTTCCGGATCGTCTAGGTCGACGATGCGGACGCGCGTCATGGGCTCGTAGCTCACGTCCCAGAACGGCTGCGCGACGTAGAGCACGAGGTTGTCGCCGAGGTGGATCTCGCGGGCGCCGCCTTCGAACTCGAGGACGTCGGCGAGGATCGGCGCCGCGGGGTTCGCGAGATCGATCTCCATCACCCAGCTGCGGTCTTCGTAATAGCCGTCGGTCGTCACGACGAAGAGGCGGTCGCCGGTGCGGCGGCTCGCGACCGGAAGTCCGGCGAGGCACGTGCGCGAGGCGATCGACGGCGGCATCGTCGTCGCGTCGATGGTGACGAGCTCGCCGGACGCGGCGGCGTCTGCCGGGCCGAACGCCTGCGCGCATTCGGTCGTCCATCCGTCGAGGATGAGCGTGACGCGGCCGGCGTCGGCGTAGAGCTCGCCGGCGGGGCCGGTGAGCGCAACCTCGCCGAGGAGCGCGGGCGTTGCGGGCGCCGACACGTCGATGACGGAGAGGCCCTTCGAGTAGCTGTAGACGTAGAGCGTGTTGCCGTCGAGCTGATAGAGGTCCGCCTCTTCGACGGCGGGCTCGCGCTCGGGCGGCGAGCCGTCATCGTCATCGTCATCGTCATCGTCGTCGTCGTCGCCGCTGTCGTCGTCATCGCTCGAGGCGCCCTGGGCGCAGCTACTCGTCTCGCCGCTGCGGCTGCTGCCGCCGAAGCACCCCGTCAACGAAAGAACGAGGAGTCCGACCAGCCAGGGCGCGTCGTTCCGGATTCGCATGACGAGGTGCCTGAGCAATCGCCACGCCACCGGCGCGACGCGGCTAACCCCTTGTCCGCATTGAGCTGCAGCCGCCGCGGTTCCCCGCCAACCCAGACAACCCTGTCAGGGACACATCGATCGGCACGGGCTCAACTTGGTGCCGGACGATTCCCCGTGCTCGATGAGCCTTCTCGAAAGACTCACGGAGTGATCGGGGCGCACGTCGAGGAGCCGGCGGCGACGGGGCTGAACGTGAGGTTTTGCAGCACGAGCGCGTAGGCGCCGTTCGACCGCGCGATCGTGCGGATCGTCGAGTTGGACGTGATGCCGTCCGTCGTCGTCACGAAGAGCCAGAACGTGCCGCCCCACTGCGCGGCGGCCCACGCGGTCAACGTGTCGCTGCCACCGACCGTGATCGGTGCGGGTGAGCCGAGGAGACTGCCGCTGGTCTTGTCGATCTGCTGGACGAAGCCTGCGCCCATGTCGGGGAAGAAGCCCCAGAGTGTCGAGTCGGAGAGGCCCATCAAGTCGGGGCGCGTCGTGGCGGCGCCGCCGATCGCCGCGACCGTCGTGACCGCGAGCCCCGCCGGCGCGATCTGACCCAGACTCCCGAGAGAGCCGTCGGTGTCACCTCCGGAGAGGAACATGCGCTCCGGCGCCAGGCCCGCGCTGTCGGTCGTGAACGCCATTCCGAAAAGGGACCAGGTGGCAGCGCCGGAAACTTGTTCGGGGACGAACCCGGTGTTGCTGCACGAGCCGTCGGACGTGGACACGAGGAAGATCTCGCCGCTCGTGTAGAGGACCTGCGCGTCGCCGCCGCGATCGATCGTCATCGAGAGCGGAGTCGCCGGATCCGTGAACGGCGCGAGCGCCGCCGCGGGCGTGCACGCGGGAGCGCCGATCGTCTGGAACGGATCGGAGATTCCGACGAGCGTGGGATCGAACGAACGGAGCTGTCCGGTCTCGTCGATGACGTAGACGAGGTCGCTTGCGGCCGCCGTGCACGCGGCCGGCGTCGGCGTCGGTGTCGGGGTGAGCGTCGCCGTCGGCGTGGGGGTGGGCGTCGAATCGTCGTCGTCATCGCCGCCGCCCGAGCAGGCGAAGACCGAGGTGGCGAGAGCGAAAAGCAGCAGGGTGCTACGAACGCGTGCGCTCACGTGTCACTCCGGGAGGTGGGCCGACGGCAGCGTCGAGCCGAAGAGGTCGAGCAGGAAGTGCTCCGTGTAGTCGGGGTCGAAGCCGTCCGCCGCGATCGAGGTCGCTGGCGCCACGGAGAAGGTGGCTTCGGCGCCGCCCTGCTCGTTGATCATCGAGACGTGCACGGGGAGCGTCGCGGGTGAGCCGAGCTCCGCGAGCGGGATCGACAGCTCGAGGTAGGTCCCGGACTGGAACGCCGTCGCGTTCCACGGCGCGGTCACCCAGGCCATCCCGTCCCACGTCTGCGCGTCGGTGAGCGTGTTGTCCGCCTTCCAGCGCACGTGCCACAGCGCGTCGAACGGGAGCAGCGGCGACTGCGTGTTGTAGGTCTGGCCCGCGGTCGTGCCCGCCGTGCCGCCGAGATACACGAGCACAAACCTCGTCGCGCTCGCGGAGCCGATGTCCGCGCCCTCCACGCCGACGAAGAGCGTGTCGCGATCCCACGCGAGATACGCGTAGTAGCCGCTCCCCGACGACGACGTGTCGAAGCGCTCGTTCGCCGTGACGAAGTCGTTCACGCCGTCGATCACGATCGTATGGAGGTATCGCGTGAGGAAGCCGTTCGGCGACTCGAACGCTTGCCCCGTCGGATTCCCGTCGAGGTCTTCGGCGTCGCCCGTCACGCGGAACCGATGGGTCGTCGCGGAGGCGAGCCCGCCCGCGGGAATCACGGTGAACGTGATGCCGTCACCGCTCGCCGGCGCCGCCAGCATGGCCAGGCAGGTCGCGAAGTCGTCCGTCGAAACCTGGATCGTTCCGATGCACGTGTTGGTCGACGTCTGCGTCGTGATCGTCGCGGGCGCCATCTCGCGCGTGAACGTGATCGAGAGCGCGCTCGTGTCGACGGCGACGGCATCGTCCGCGGGGAACGTGGAGAGCACCGCCGGCGCGTCGACCGTCGTGAAGCCGGCGTCCATCTCGAACGCGCCTTCGAGCCGGTAGCCCTTGGTGGATCGCGCGTCGCGCGTGACGCGCAGCGAGTAGCCCTCGACCGCATCGAGCGGCAGCGCGGGACGCACGAGGAACGTCCGCTCGTCGTCGCTCTGCGGCGCCGCCGCGAACGCGACGCACGTGATGAAGTCGTCCTCGGAGACCTGAATCGAGCCCGTGCACGCGGTGCCGGACAGCGCGGCCGTCACCGTCGCCTCGTCCATCGGCGACGAGAACGTCACCGCGATGTCCGGGAGCAGCGGCACGTCCACCGCGCCGTCGTCGGGAACCGTCGACGTGACGCGAGGACCGGAGGGCCTGGCGCTCGTGCCGCAACCGGCGATCAGGAGCGCGAGACAGAGGGCTCGGTGCATGACCGGAGAGTCTACGTCGCCGGCTTCGTCCAGCCGATGTCGCGATACGTGGGACCCACGTCGTTGTCGACGGGCGGCAGCGACTTCAGGTAGCGGTAGACGGAACGCAGGTCGCTCTCCGTCGTGAGCTGGAAGCCCTCCCACGGCATGATCGACGTCTCGATCGCGCGTCCAGCGCGCATGCGCGCGAGGAACATGTCCTCGTCCATCTTTCCGGTGAACCCGGTCGGATGCGACGTGAGGTTCGGCGTCACGAACTCCTTGTCGCTGTCGGCGCCGTGACTCGCCTCCGGAATCCCGCCGCCAGCACGCTGGCCGACGAAGGCGAACGTCATCGGATCCATCGCGGTGTGGCAGTCGGCGCACAGCATCACGTCCTCGACGAGATACTTGCCGCGCTCGATGGTCGGCTCGTCCGACGCCGCGACGTACGCGGGGCCCTCGAGCGGACGCCCCACGAGCGGCGGAAACGCGTATTTGAGCAGCACCTTTCCGAGCAGGTGCCACTCACCGCGCGGGACCTCGCGCTCCACCGGCTCCAGCGAGCGGAGATACGAGAGGATCGCGACGACGTCCTCGTCCGCGAGCCGCGACGAGGCGACGCGCATGAAGAACGAGAGGTTGCCGTCGGGCATCACGCCCGTGCGGATCGCCCGCGCGATCTCCTCGTCGGAGAACTTCCCGAGGCCGGTCTTCTCGTCGCTCGTCAGGTTGCGCGCGTACGTCGTCGCGATCGGACCCATCGCGAACTCGAGGCCGCCGTGCAGAGGCTCGGTCTTCACGAGCTCGGGCTTCGTGCGGTCGTCGACCGAGTGGCACTGCGCGCAGTGCGCCGGCCCGTAGACGAGATACTTCCCGCGCGCGATCACGTCGGGATCTTTCACCGCCGCGAGCTTCGGATACGGCGTCTCCGGCTGATGAAGCTTCTGCTCCGCGGTCAGCACGGCGAACACGACAGCGCCGGTGAGCACCAACGCCACGGCGCCAAGCGCCATGCCGATCCACTTCAGGACTCGCTTCACGACGCGCCGCCTCCGCTCCAGGAATCGAGCACTTTCTTCGCGTCGGCGGGTGCCGCTGCGTCGACCTCGAGCCAGGCGGTGTCCTTCGGCGGCTCGGCTGCGACGATCGCCAGCTCGACGAGCCGGTCGCGGCGCAGCACGTGGAACGCGATGCGATTGCCGGGCACATGCTCGGCGCAGCGATTCCGGCAGCCCTTCTCGTCGGCGCGCCAGCCGTCGATCGCGACGATCTCGTCACCCGCGTAGAGGCCGCCGGCCTGCGCCGGCGATCCCGCGAGCACGCTCGTCACGACCGCGCGGCCGCGCTCGCCGCGCGTGTCGAAGCCGAGCCACACCGGCGTGGCCGGATCCTCGTCCTCGCCGGCCTTCTTCTTCGGCGGCGCCTTCCCGCCCTTGTCGTCGCCGTTCTCCGCGGTTCGCGTCTTGAACGCGAGCCCGGCCACGTCCACGTGTTTCGCGAACTCGAGCTCGTCTGTTCCGTCGACGTAGCGCGCGAGCAGCTCGTCCATCGACGCGCCTGACACTTCCGCGAGCGCCTTCGCATAGGCGTCTTCGGGCGCTCCCTTCCCCTTCGCGCCGTGGCGCTCGAAGAGGAGCCGCATCACATCGTCGAAGCTCTTCTCGTTCTTCGTACGCCGCCGGATCTCCATGTCGAGACACAGCGCGACGAGCGCACCCTTCCGGTAGTAGCTGATACCGGAGTTCACGCTGTTCTCGTCGGGACGGTAGTACTTGATCCACGTGTCGAACGAGCTGTCGCCGACGCTCTGCACCTTGCGTCCCGGCGTGCGCAGCATGCCGGTGATCTCCTCGCCCCAGATCGCGAGCAACCGCTCGATCGAAAGCAGGCCCGCCCGCGCCATCGACATCACTTCGTAGTACTCGGTCACGCCTTCCATCGCCCAGAGGAGTCGCGTGTAGGCCTCCTTCGTGAGGTCGAACGGATCGAACGCCTTCGGTTTCAGGCGCTTCACGTTCCAGAGGTGGAAGTACTCGTGCGATGCGAGGCGCAGAAACTCCTCGTGCTCCTTCTTCGGGCGGAAGCCGAAGCGCGGATAGAGGAGCGTCGTCGAGTCGCGATGTTCGAGGCCGCCGCGCCCGCGATCCGTGAGGTGGATCAGGAAGAGGTAGCGCTTCATGGGCAGGCCGCCCATGAGCTTCGACTGCGAGCGCACGATCTTTTCGAGATCGCGCCCGAGCGCCTCGCGATCGTAGTTGCCGACGGGGCGCGTGCCCGTGCCGGCGCCGCCCCAGATCGCGACGTCGTGGGGAACGCCCTCCACCTCGAACCGCAGCTCCTCGTGCGTCCCCATCTCGACCGGGCAGTCGATGAGGTGGTCGTAGTCGTCGGCGAGAAAGCTGCCGTCGTCCTGCTTCGGCAGCGTGGTCGCGACCTTCCATCCTGCGGGCGGATCGAGCGTGAGCCGGCACTTCGCGTCGAGCTCGCTCTTCCTGAAAGGGAGGATGTTCGCGCCGTTGAAGTACGCGTGCGTGCCGTCGAGATGGCTCGTGCGCACCGTGAGGTCGTTCGCGTAGACGCGCGTCGCGAACGTGACGCGCGACGCGCCGCCCGCCTCGATGCGCCACGTCGCCTTGTCGAACTTCTTGCACGGGATCCGCTTGCCCTCGGCGTCTTCCGCCCACGCCTCGATCACGTTGCGAGCGAACTCGCGCGTGAGATAGGAGCCGGGCGTCCAGATCGGCAGCGAGAGCTCGAGCACGCCGCCGTCGAAGGGGCCCTCGAACGACGAGCGGACCGAGTAGAGATGGGCGTGGGCGTCGTGGATACCGACGTGATAGCGGACCTCTTTCATGGGCCGCGGACGGTAGCACGCGGCCCGCGGAGCGGAGTAAGCTGCGCGGCCCGTGAGTCTGTTCGCGCACATCCTGAAACACGTGAAGAAGGACCGCCCCGGCCTCCCGCCCGAAGGGCTCATGCTGCCCGGTGCGGAGTCGTGGTCCGGTTCGTCGCCGTTCCTCGCGGGATCGGCGGATCACCTCGCCGTCTACGGCGGCGGCATCAAGGTGGGGGAGAAGGCCGCCGAAGCCGCGGTCACGCTCATCGTCGAAGCGGCGCGCGAGCTTGGCGCGACGCGCGAGCCATCCGACGAGCTCATCCTGAAGATGGAGATGGCGCTCGATCGCGAGGAGCCGCTCGCCATCGTCGACGCCGCAATCGAGCGCGTGCTCGCGCTCGAGCTCACCGACTGGGAGCCGCTCTACGACGCGCTCTCCGCGATCGCGCTCAACACCGTTCGCCCGCGCGCGCTGAAGACCGCCATGGGCCTCCTCGGCGCGTTCCAGGAAGAAGAGACGATCCCGTTCTTCGCGACGATGGCGCGTCATCCCGAGTTCAGTCTCTTCGCGACGACCGCGCTCGCGAACGACGTCTCGCCGCGCGCACGCGCCGAGCTGCTCACGCTCCTCGAAATGACGCAGGGCTGGGCGAAGGTCGACGTCGTCGAGCGGCTGCTGCGCGTCGAGGAGCTCGATCTCGCCGACGTGTTGCTCACGAAGTCGATGGACGGCGTCGAGCCGCTCGGCGGCTACATCGCGATCGGCGTCGCCGAGCGCTGCGACCTCGCCGGCGCGCTCTCGTCGAGCGACCTCATGCGCGACACGCTCACCGGCGCGTGCCACGTGCTCGCGCAGCTCGCGAGCGATGCCGTCGAAGGCGGTCCGCTCGGCTCCCTCGACGACTACAGCGACGCCGCCGACGCGATCGACGCGTTCGTCGAGCGGCTGCCCGGCGGCCCCGCGGATCTCGACATGGCGGAGGCGTCGCTCGCACTGCAGCGCTGGGCGGCCGCACGCGATGCCGGCGACGTGATCGAAGCGACCGCCGCATACCTCGAGCGGCCCGACGTCATCGGCGCGATGATCGACGCGATCTCGGGCAAGGACGCCGCCGTGCGCGATCGCGCCGCCGCGCTCGCAGGACGCGCGGGCATGACGGACGCGCTCACGACGTTGCTCGAGATCCACCGCAAGAACCCGGAGGACGACGCGGTCATCGCCGCGGCGGTCTGCCTCGCCGGCGGCAAGGATCTCGAGGGACTGCGCGATCGCATGATCGTGCGCATCCGCCCCGAGACGCGCACCGGCGATCCGCTCGCACATCCCTGGATGGACGCGGCGGCGCGCCACACCTGGCAATACGTCGCGCTTCTCGAGGCGCTGCCGCGGCTGGGCGATCCCGCGTCGCGCGGGATCCTGCGAACCGCAACGACCGATCGCGATCCCGCCGTGCGTCGCGCCGCCGTGCGTTCGCTCAAGTCGCTGCGCAGCGAAGATCCGGCGGATCGCGCCGCGCTCGATGCGGCCGCGAAAGATCCGTCGGCGTCGGTCGCGCGAGAAGCTCCGCGTTTGAAGCCGCGCAAGCCGAAGGCACCGCCGGAGAAGGTCCGCGAAAAGCCGGGACCACATCGCCCGCCGAAGAAGTGCGCGGGGAAGAAGAAGCCGCGCTGAACGGGGAGCCCTTCGACTCGCTTCGCTCGCTCAGAGGGAGGGTGGAGTTACGACGCGGCGGCGGGCGCGGAGGCCGACGAACACGACGGCCACCGCGATGCCCGCGGCGGTGAGGGTCCACGCGGCGGTTTCGACGAGAAGGCGCGGGACATCTCGGAGGCGGGTGCGTTCCACCTCTCCTGTGTATCGAAGCGATGCGAATCAAGCGAGCGCATGCGTGTGAATCGTTCATGAATCGCGAGCGGTTGTCCGTGGCGGTCGCACGTGCCATGTTCCGTGCATGAATCAGCCCAACCAGCCTTATCACGTCGGTGAATACGGCCTCGCGCGTCCGATCGAGGCGAGCAACGTCTTCGTCGCCCGCGTCTATCGCTGGATGGGCATCGGCCTCGGCATCACCGCCGCGGTCGCGCTCCTCGTCGCGAACACGCCGGCCGCCACGAAGGTGATCTTTGGAACGCCCTATCTCCTCCTCGGGCTGATCCTCGTGCAGTTCGGGCTCGTCCTCGGCATCGGCAGTGCGGCGCGGAACTCCTCCGCCGTCCTTGCGACCGGCCTCTTCGTCGCCTACGCCGCGCTCCTCGGCGTGACGATGTCCGCGATCCTTCTCGTCTACACCGCGGCGTCCGTCGCCAGCACGTTCGGCGTCGCCGGCGGCATGTTCGGCGCGATGAGCCTCTACGGCTGGGTCACGAAGCGCGACCTCACGAGCATCGGCAGCTTCCTCGTCATGGGCCTCATCGGAATCATCATTGCGAGCATCGTGAACATCTTCCTCGCGAGCCCCGCGATCTACTGGCTCCTCACCTACGCCGGCGTCGCGGTCTTTCTCGGCCTGACGGCGTGGGACACGCAGAAGATCAAGAATCTCTCCACGCAGGTCGATCCCGACAGCGCGCAAGGCAACAGCCTCGCGATCCACGGCGCGCTGATGCTCTATCTCGACTTCGTGAACCTGTTCCTGTTTCTGCTCCGTATTTTCGGCCGCCGCCGCTGACGTTCCTTGCGCGCTCCGCGGAAAGCGGCCTAACGCGGAAGCTCGGTCGTGGGCGCAGGGGTCGGCGTGCCGCGGCCGAGGAGCCGCATCGTGCGCTCCTTCATGCGGTCGGCCACGACGTAGAAGCACGGAACGACGACCAGGCTGAGCGCCGTCGACACGATGACGCCGCCGATGACGGCGACCGCCATCGGCGTGCGGACCTCCGAGCCGGCGCCGAGACCGCTCGCCGCCGGAACCGCGGCCATCATCGTCGCGATCGACGTCATCAGGATCGGGCGCAGCCGCACGGGACCCGCTTCGAGCATCGCCTCGCGCGCGCTCGCCCCACGCAGCCGGGCCTGGTTCGCGTAGTCCACGAGGATGATCGAGTTCTTCTTCACGATGCCCATCAGCAGCAAGAGGCCGATCATCGAGAAGATGTTGAGCGAGTTACCGGTGAGCCAGAGCGCGAACGCGGCGCCCGCGACGGAGAGCGGCAGGATCGTGAGCACGGTGATCGGATGCAGGAACGAGTTGAACTGACTCCCGAGCACCATGTAGGCCACGATGATTCCCATCGCGAGCGCGAACACGAGACTCGACATCGACTCGCGATACGCGACGCTCGCGCCGCCGAGCACCGCGACATACGGCGGCGGCAATCCCTTCGCGATCCTCTCCACCTGCTCGACGGCTTCCTGCTGCGAGCGGCCGGCGGCGATGTTTCCGAAGACCGTGATCGCGCGCTCGCGATCCTTGCGCGTGATCGCCTGGAGCGCCGGCTTCTCGTCCGGCTGCATCAGCGCCGCGAGCGGAATGAGCTGGCCGCCTTTGCCGCGGACCTTGATGCGCCGCAGGTCGTCGGAGCTTCCCCGCTGGTCTTTCAGCAGACGCATGCGCACGTCGACACGGCGTCCTCCCGCGCTGTACTTGCCGACGGTCGAACCGCCGACGAGCGTCTGCAGCGTGGTGCCGACATCCTGCATCGAAACGCCGAGGTCGCTCGCGAGAGCGCGATCGGGCCGGATGCTGACCTCGGGCATGCCGAGGCGGTAGTCCGTGTCGAGATCGGTGACGACGCCGGTGCCCTCGAGCTCCGCCATCAGTCCCTGCGTGTGCGTCACGAGCTGGGTCCAGTCGGGACCGCGCACGGAGAACTCCACGGGAAAGCCGCGCTGTGCGGTGAAGCCCTGCTGCGAGAGATCCTGGACGACGGCACGCACGCCGGGAAACGCGTTGAGGCCCTGGCGGAGTCGAGCGGCGAGCACAGCCTGCGGCACGCGCTCCTCCGGCGGCTTCAGCGTGAGGAAGAAGATGCCGGTGTTCACGGAGCCGCCCATGCCTCCGATGACCGCGAACACGCGTTTGATCTCGGGCTGCTGGTTCAGGTACTCCTCGGCCCTCTTGAAGACGCGATCGGTCTCCGGGAGGCTGGCGCCGACCTGCGTCTGGAAGCGGACCATCAGGCGACTCTGGTCCTGCGACGGCACGAACTCACCGGGCAAGCTGCGGAAGACGAAGATCGCGAGGACGAAGATCGCCGCGCCGCCGAGAACCACGCGCCAGGGACGCAGCGACGACCAGCCGAGAGCGCGGGAGTAGCGCGCCTCGAGTCGCTTGAACACGTTGTCGACGGCGGTACCCATGCGACCGCGCGAATGCCGGCTGACGTCGAGGAACTGGGCGCAGCGCGCGGGCGCGAGCGTGATCGCTTCGACGTAGGACAGCGCGACCGCGACGCAGAGCGTGACGCCGAACTGGAAGAAGAAGCGCCCGACGACGCCCTCCATGAAGACGACGGGGATGAAGATGGCGATGACGGCGACGGTCGCCGCGAGCGCCGCGAAGGTGATCTCGGCCGTGCCCTCGCGCGCGGCGGTGACGCGATCCTTCCCGGCCTCGGCGTGCCGATAGATGTTCTCGAGGACCATGATCGCGTCGTCGACGACGATGCCAACGGCGAGCGAGAGGCCGAGCAGCGTGAACGTGTTGAGCGTGAACCCGGCGAAGTAGATGACGCCGATCGTCCCGAAGAGCGACATCGGGATCGCGAGCACGACGTTCAACGTGCTGGAGAACGACGCGAGGAAGAGCCAGCACACCAGCGCCGTCAGCGCGACGGCGAGCAGGAGCTCGATCTGGATCTCGTGGACCGACTCCTCGATGAACTGGGTGGAGTCGAAGTTGAGGCCCACCACCATGTCCTGCGGGAGCGTGGCTTGCACTTCGGCGAGCTTGGCCTTGATGCCGTGCGCCACCGCGACCGCGTTCGCGCCGCGCTGTTTGCGGACGCCGAGTCCCTGCGCCGGCACGCCGTTCACGCGCGAGAGCCGCCGCTCGTCCTCGAAGCCGTCCTCCACGAGCGCGACGTCCGAGAGCCGCGTGACCGCGCCACCCGCCCGCTCGGAAATGACGATGCCCTTGAGCTCTTCGAGACCAAACGCCTCGCCGAGCACGCGCACGTTCACTTCGCGTGAGTCGGTCTCGAGCCGTCCGGCGGGAAGCTCCACGTGCTCGCGCCGGAGCGCCGCGACGACTTCCGCCACCGTGAGTCCGCGCTCGTCGAGCGCGCCCGAGTCGACCCAGATGCGGACGTTCCGCTCGAGGTAGCCGCCGAGGTTGATCTCGCCGACGCCCGGCACCGTCTGCAACTTCTCCTTCAGACGGAAGCGCGCGATGTCCGCGAGCAGCTGCCGCGAATACGGGCCCGACAGACCGACCCACATGATGGGCTGGTCCTCGGGGTTACTCTTGCTGACCTCGGGCGCCTCGACTTCCCGCGGAAGCCGGCCGCGTGTCTGCGACACGCGCGTGTTCACGTCCTGCAGCGCGATGTCGACGTCGCGCGAAAGATCGAGCTCGACCGTGACCGTCGCCGCGCCCTGGCGCGAGACGGACGTGATCGAGCGGATGCCCTCGACCTGCGTCACCGCTTCTTCCAGCGGCTCGACGACGTCCTTCTCCATCACCTCCGGAGCGGCGCCCTCCCAGTCGGCCTGGATGGTGATCGTCGGGAAGTCGACGTCGGGAAACTGGCTGATGCCGATGCGCGTGACGGCGACGACGCCGAACAGGATCGTCGCGCCCATGATCATCCACGCGAGAACCGGCTTCCGGATGCAGATCTCGGTGATGTTCATCCCCTACTGCACCGCTTCCTTTCCCGACGGCGTGTCGGTCGCGGAGCCCGCGCCCTCGACCACGCGGACGGGCGCGCCTTCACGCAGCGCCTCGGCGCCGCGGATCACGAGCATGTCGCCCGCCTTCAGGCCTTCGCGAACCTCGACCTTTCCGTCGGTGGTGCGCATGCCGAGCGTGAGCACGCGTTCCTTCGCGAGTCCCTCGAGGATGACGTAGGCGAGGAAGCCCTTCTCGCTCGGACGGATGGCGGTCTCGGGAATCACGAGCGCGTCATCGACGGCGTCGACGCCGACGCGCACTTCCGCGAAGGAGCCGGGACGCGCGGCCTCGCGATCGGCGACGGCGACCTGCGCCGTGACGGGAACCATGCGCGTCGCGACGTCGGCCGCAGCGGCGACGTGGACGATCTTCGCGGAGAGTGACGTCGCGACGCCGCGGACTTCGAACATCGCCTCCATGCCCGGACGCAGGCGGGCGGCCTCGGGCTCGGTGACCGAGAAGCGCAGCAGCAGCGGATCGCGGCGGACGAGCGTCGCGAGCACGGCGCCCGGCTGCGCGTACTGCCCGGTCTGCACGGTGCGCGACTCGATGACGCCCGGCGTCGGCGCACGCACGTAGGCATCCCGAAGCGAGAGCTTGGCCTGGTCGAGCGTGGCCTTCGCGGCGGACACCGACGCTGCCGCGCTCTGCGTCTTCGTGCGCCACATCTCCATCTCTTCGCCGCGGATGAGTCCGGGGTTCTCCTTCATCGCGGCTTCGCGACGCTCGAGTCCCGACGTCGCCTCGGCCTTCTCGGCCTCGGCGCGCGCGAGGCCCGCTTCCGCGGAAACGACGCCGAGACGGAAGCGCTCGGGCTCGATCTCGGCGAGGACCTGCCCGTCGGTGACCGTGTCGCCTTCGGTGAAGCGCACGCGGTCGACGACGCCCGCGACGCGGGCCG
>Ga0163152_10005105_pt1 | contig 15722 bp, 16 predicted proteins | sample OliLakLV19MP8IB2_FD_148635 | JGI IMG/M metagenome (GOLD analysis project Ga0163152, IMG submission 148635) | Freshwater microbial mat bacterial communities from Lake Vanda, McMurdo Dry Valleys, Antarctica - Oligotrophic Lake LV.19.MP8.IB-2 | ecosystem: Environmental > Aquatic > Freshwater >... | reverse complement strand
GGGGGGCTACGAGTGGCTGTGCAATAATCGCCGTCTAGCTACTTCTTGCGTTTTGGTACTGCGGCTTTGGCTGGTTGTGCCTTTGGCTTGGCCTTTGAAATGGCAGGGTGCGCGGCAACTTTCGTCGGTGCGGCTTTCGCTGGAGCAGGCTTCGCAGGCGCAGTCTTCTTTCCGTGGCTCCCCCCTCCACCCTTCACGGGCTTCCCCTCAGCAAGCTGAGCCTGAAGCTTATGTGTGGCAGAGGTTTTATTCAGTTTCGTCACCATATCGCCGCTATGGATCCGCACTTGATAGAGCTCTAAGAGCTTGCCAATGGCCTTCTGATCGCCTTTTTTCGCGGCGTTCAGCAATTTGCGGCGATGGTTCATCTCTTCTTCTTCGGTATGGGAAGCAGCCCGTCGTTCCATGTCCGTCCTTTCGTTCTACGTGGGAATATATCCCTCGCGCGGCCCGAGTATACCCGAAATGCTCAATTTCTTCTAGCGCCTATATCAGCACAAGAGCATAGCCGCACGCGCGATGCGAGACTGCCTGGACGAGCCCTGTCTATCTGGTTTATCTGGCTTCTCCAGTTAGTCCGGTTCAACCAAACAAACGAGATAAACCAAAGAAACAAGAGCAAGCAGCCGCCTCTTGCGCCTGAGAGCGCTTGTAGCAGCTTTCACCCCAAGGGTATACTGCATCTCTTATTCGTTCGATCTAACAAGGAGATGATCCCATGGAACAGCATCAACAGAAACAGGCAGAGACCCCAGTCGCCGACGATCCGAAGGCCCGCGAAATGCTTCGACAGGCCTTCGAGAAGACTGCCCGATGGCAGAAAGACTTTAAAGGATTCACCGCCGACCTCACCGTGAACGTGAACGGGAAAGAAACCAACGGACCCATTATGGTGAAAGGCCCTCGTGAAGTCTCGGTCCAACTGGGAGATGCCGACGTGCAGAAGTGGGCGCAGGAACAGCTCGGCATGATCGCCGTGCACCGCGGGCCAAGAAGCTTCGAGGAATCGGACGGCAAGTATTCATTGACGATGGAAGAGGACGGGCACCCGTTCGGCACGAAATTGATCATCCACGGATCGAATTCGTTCTATCGCCTCAAAGACAATCGCATCACCCAGATCAATCGCAAGATGGCGCACCCGGGCATGACTCCATTCGCCTTCACGATTAACGTGGAAGAGAGCGCGGTGACCCAAGACCAGAAGAATCTAACGACGAAATACAGCGTGTACTACTATTCTCCCACCGATGGGAAGCTGACCAACGCGGAAAGCATCACCGACACCTACGTGCACATCGGCACAGCCGATCTTCCGGCCACCCGCCGGAATATTTCCTACGAAAACGGCGAAGTCGTTGTAAAAAACCTCACGTTCACGAATCACAAGTTGGTCTAACGACCTCTCCTGCTACGCCTCTCCCCCACAAGGGGAGAGGCGTAGCAGAGTTCACGCACGAAAGCTCGATGGATCTACGGCAATCATTCCCCCGCAGCATGCGATCCAAACTGGAAGGCTATGTCCATCTCGCGCGGATGATCGATAAGTGCCGTGCTGTCCTGGCCGGCACGGAAGGCGAATACATCTATCCCTGCCCGATGGATGACCGGCTCATGGAGTTCGCTGGAATCACGGCCGATCAGTTCACCGCAGCCGTCAAAGCCAATCTTACTGATGAAATAGTGGCCCAGTGGTTCAGGAAAATTGCGCAGCCACACAAAGCATCTGAACTCGAGCTCTGGAACGAATTGATGCTGACCCGCGGACCGAGCACGCCGGAGAAACAACAGTACTTCAAGCAGCTCAGAGACGCCGTCGACCCCTCCCGCATCGACCTCACCTCCTGGTCCGATCTCCAAGACTTAGAGGAAAGCCGAATAGTTCCAACCCGATCATCCCCCCGCTAGAAATTTCTCCGTCTAACAGTCCCCAACAGGCCAAAACCCAAGCCTCCTAGGCTATATTGATTTCTGGCTAATCCGCCACTGCCCTGCCGATCACGCTGAGCGCATTAACTGAGAAGAAGGAGGAGGAACCTTTAGAAATGATGTCGGTTGTCCGATAAGAGTAGGACGAGGGATCGACTCCCCCTGCCTTAGTCCTCGGACTCAGATGAACGGGCTGCTGAGTGGCTCGCGAAGACAGATTCCAGGAATCAAGATCGATGAAACGACTGGTAATCGAGGAGCTTTTGCCGGACATGGTCCTGGTGAAGCCAGTGACGAATGCCAACGGGCTTCCCATCGTGGCGGTCGGGACCATACTCGACACGCTCATGATCGAGCGGCTCGATCGGCTAGGTATTACGTCAGTGTATGTGGAGGGCGACGCGGGGGGCGTCGGAGGAAAAACGCTGACGGAACTGGAGGCCGAACTCGATCATCGGTTCCGGCATGTCGTCCAGGATCCTGTACAGCAATTAATCCTTCGAACCCTTCGTACACACTTGTATGCCACCCATAGCACGACACCGGTGACGGAGGGGCTGACCACAGAATGACCACGTTCAATCCCTCAGACCTACGCAACCGGATCGAGAAACTTGGAGACCTCCCAACGCTCCCTCATGTCGTGCAGCGGCTCGCCGCCATGATCGGTCGCCCAACCGTATCGACCGAAGAGATCGGAACCATCATCGAAAAAGATCAGGTCCTTGCGGCCAAAGTTCTCCGCCTCGCCAATTCACCGTTTTATGGGTTCCCCTCTCGCATCAGTTCAGTGGCCCATGCGGTGATCGTTCTGGGATTCAATGTCGTCAAAGGCCTCACCCTCTGCGCCTCGGCCCTCAGTATCATGAAAGACGCCGGCATGGATCAGTTGTGGCGCCACTCCTTGGGAGTCGCGATCACCGCCAACCTCCTGGCAACCAGGCTGGAAATCAAAAATCCCGAAGAACTGTTCGTCGCAGGTCTGTTACACGACATTGGAAAGGTTGTCCTCTATGTCAAATGGCCCGACGTGGGAGACAGCATCAAGGAAGCCTTCAAAGCAGGTGGCGATCGTTCACTCATCGAAGTGGAGCAGGAACTCTTGAGTCTCTCGCATGCGGACATCGGCGGCTGCCTCGCCAATGCCTGGCATTTGCCGATCACACTCCGTGAGCCGATCCTCTACCATCATGCACCGAACCTCGCCAAGGAAGCCGAGCTTCACACGGCCATCGTCCATGTCGCCGATATTCTGGTCAAAGGCCTGGCTTGTGGCAACCCGGGGGACGACCTTATCCCGCCGCTGTCGAAACCAGCCTGGGACATGGTAGGCCTCGACGAACAGACATTAGCTGACTGCATCGCCAAGGCATCGAGCGAATTTGCCACTATCGACGATTATCTATGAACCCCTCCCTACCAGGACGGCGGATTCTCCTCCTGCACAACGAGCTCGCCCCCATCGTGACCTTGACCTCGGCACTGGAAAAATCAGGCTTCCAAATCGTGGAAGGCAACCTGCCTGACCTCGCGCTTCACGAACTCGTCCACGATCCCCCCTGCCTCATCCTGGCCACCGAAGGCGCCGGGGGGCACTCGGTGGAAACACTCGCACGAAATCTCAAGCACGATGCCTTCCTCGGACGGCTGCCGTTAATTGTTTTCGTCCGGGATAGTCGACTCAACGATATCGACTGGGGCGAATTAGGAGTCGACGATTTCATCACGATCCCCTATCGCCCGGAAGACGTGGTACACCGCGTGCGTCTCTGCCTGAGCCGTCTGACACGCTCGCTCGATGCAAACCCCCTCACCCGCCTCCCTGGCAACACCACCATCCTGTTCGAAACCACCGCAAGAATTCAAAGCGGGCAGCCCTTCGCGTTGGCCTATGTCGATATCGACAATTTCAAATCCTTCAACGATCGCTACGGCTATGGCCGTGGAGACGAAGTCCTCGTCGTGGCCTGCCGCATCCTCACCACAGTGATGGGAGAACTTGCCGGCACAGAAGGGTTTGTCGGGCACGTGGGAGGAGATGATTTTGTGTTCATGAGCCGTCCTGACAGGATCGACACCATCTGCCAGACCGTCATCAAACGCTTCGATTTGGTGATTCCTGATTTCTACGACCGTGACGATCGGCTCAAGGGATACATCGATTCCGTCGACCGTCGAGGGAACAAGGAGCAATTTCCAATGATGAGTCTCTCGATTGCTGTCGTGACCAACGAACGGTTTCCCATCACGCATCCGGGAGACGTGAGTAAGATGGCATCGGAACTGAAAAAGCGTGCAAAAGCCCTGAAGGGCAGCGTCTACGTCAAAGACCAGCGCGACCAGACCACCGATGCTCCCGATACGAGTGCAGAGTCCACACCGGGGGACGGCGCCCCTCAGCCCGAGCAGCAGAAACAATAATCAATCTTCACCTTACCGCCGGGCTTGTCCCAGACGGGCCTGGCACACCTTTACGAGAGTGCCTGGCACGTCGTCGCAAGGCGAGGCCGTCTATGAAGAAAGTATTCAAGCTCCCCTGGAGAGTTCACGGTCTATGGCATGAAGGAGCGAACGGGCACCCTGCTAGAAGCGTGAGAACCATATCCGGCGGTTTCGCAGGGCTGAGTGGCTCTTCCGGGTGGCGAGTGAATACAACATGGCAGGAGTTGGAACAGTTTCTATGCTGACCCCGATCAACAGTCGGCCGAGGATCACCGTCGTCGCAATGAAGCCACTGCTACTCACCCAACCCCTTAAGGACTGCGCTTCAAGTACAACACTGGTCAAGTTAAGGAGCCAAACGCCGACCCCAATGGCCACGAGATACGAGAGTCTCGTCGTGTCAGCGACCCTAAGGGCGATCGCCACACCAACCGCCCCTGTCAGCAGAGCGAGCAGAGGGAAGCCAATGTGATCGGTCTGTGGCGTGATCCCGTTGAAGGCAAACACCAGTCCCGCCACAAAGGTGGTGCCATACACAATAGCGACTCCTCGCAGAATCGCTCGCCATGCCATGGGTTGGTTCCTGTCCGCCATAGGGCCCAGGATACGAGCATGACGGAACGAACCGCTATCCTACGAAATGGGGGGAGGATGGGACGGGATGGAGGCTGATGATCTTCTGTGCCCGCGCAACGTGCGCAGTGGAAAATCAATCAACCCCATCCCTGAAGAGAGAACAAACAAGTACGGAGGGATGTGAACGGAACAGGTCCGGATCGAGCTCCAACGATTAGGGCGCCATGGTTGCTTCAAAGGCTTTGGCGACGAGTGTTTTCTCTTTCATCCGTTTCACCAACCCTGCATAGGTCAGGTCGCGGATAATGCTGGTGAACTGTGCATGATAATTACCGACGAGGCTCGCCCCATCGATAACCACATCGTACACAAGCCAATTGCCGAGCCGGTTCGCCAACCGGAAGTCGAGCAGCGTATCCATCTTGTGGCCCGTCAGCTTCGTCTTCACTTCGGCGAAATGTTCCTCGCGTTGTTCGGACAGATAGGCCACCTGCTCGCCCGCATATGAGTCGATCCTGCCGGCAAACGTGTCTCGGAGTAATTGCACGAAGAGATCGACGAATTCCCGTCGTTCATGGTCCGTCAAGTCCATCCAGGGCATGCCCAGCGCATGCTTCGCCATCTCTTCATAGCTCACTCGATCCCGTACCACCTGTTCGATCATATGCCGTCGTTCCACGGAGCGGCTAGGCTGCTTCACCTCCGCATTCTCGAGGATACGAACCACTTCGGCGATCGTGCTCTTCACGGATTCCGTCGGGGTCAGCTCAGCCGCAAACGCACCAGTGCCGGGCAGCGCCAGAAACGCCACCAGCCCGGTGATCATCGCCCAACCTGAGCCCTTACGCGAGTCTAGACTGCGGGAACCCTGACTGACGGCTCTGTCTAATATCTGTTCCATGTGATGGCCCTCCTCAATCCTGTCGGCATGTGTATGTATCTACCCACTGACATACAGCAAGACCCATGCTGGACAGCCACAACGAGACATTCCTTCCTGATCCTGCGATGAAAAAACCAACAAAGCCATGGACCTATAGCCTACCGAGAGGAGCGGCTTACTAAAGATAGGCGCCCCAGACGACTAGGCGCGGTGGCAGAAGGAGCACAAAAGAACCTTACTGTAGTCCCATCGCTTCAGTGCCTGGAGGAAAGGAGGGCTGGTTTCCATGCGCTTCTTGTTTGGCCCTTCCAGCAGATCGTCCTTCAATGGAACTGGGTATATAAATCGGAAAAGGCGGAGTAGAACCGTTTAAACTCGCAATTTTCGACCTTAAAGCTGCTCCAAGAAGAAAGCGCTATAGCCTTCTTCCCACCAGCCAGCTTGCCTGCAAACTGACTCCCCTCTCCTACATGTTCCTACATACAGACATCGCGCGGTGCCGAGCTAGGTGATGGATGTTGCTGAAGATTTTGCGAATCGTCGAGAGGCACAACTGTTGCTGCTCAGACAGCATTATTCGCAGTCCTTCACGGACCATCATTCGAACAGAACAGGGGGTATTGCCATGTGGGACACCAAGAAGCCGAAGAATAAGCAGAATGATGTCGAGAACTTTACCGTCCTGGGCAAAGACGTTACGTTCAAAGGCATTGTCTATTTTGAAGGCACCGTCCAGCTCGATGGATGCGTGGAAGGCGAGATTCACACCACAGGGGTACTCGTCGTCGGCGAACATGCGGAGATCAGAGGGTCCGTCTCTGTCGGCACATTGCTCAGCAGCGGAAAAATTCAGGGCACCGTTGCTGCCGTCGACAAGGTACAGCTCCTCAAGACCGCCGTGCAGATCGGCGACGTCCATACCCCGGCCTTCTCGATCGAAGATGGCGCCTATTTCCAAGGCTTCGCAGACATGGGCCCCGGCCCTAAGGCCGAAGAATCCTCGCAACACAGCAACGGGACGCCCAACCAGGCCACCCGGCACAACAACGCCAGCCTCCGCCTCACGGAACGGGAACCCGATTACAAACAGCTAGCGCACAACGTCGAGACAGACGAACTCGTTCACTGACCCTCGCTTCCTACCCACCGCAGCGCCACTGCGACCCTCCCGTATCTCGTGAAGCGTGAAGCGTATCTCGCAAGACGGGGAATTCCCCGTCTTGCGAACGACGTACGCAACGCGCGGCTTCCGAATGATTCGAGGGAGCAGGCAGACCGTTCTTCTTGCTCGCAGAGCCCCCACGATAAAGCGGTGGTCGCTCGATGCGCGCAGTGAAAAACAATCTGCCTACTCCCTCTGAGGCAGTTGGAGAATCCGAAGGCCCTCGTTGAACGCGCGCAGAGGAAGATCCATTAGCCCCTTCCCTAAAGAAGGAACAAAAAGGCTGGCCTGGCAATTCCCTGTGCTCGCACAACGCGCGGTCGCGGACTCCCCTCGTTGGACGCGCGCACGATGGGAACCCGCCAGGCCGCCTCATCAACACAGAGAAGAAAGGAGGTACTTAGCCTTCCTGAAGCCCACTACCCCCTTCTGTAGTGTTGCTTTATCTACCCTTTGGGCGTAGGAATTGGGCCTATCGATACACCCGTCTCACAAGGACTTCTCCATGTCTGAGCCCACAATTATCTGCCCAAACTGCAAAACCGAGATCAAGCTTACAGAATCTCTCGCAGCTCCATTGATCGAGTCAACCCGTCGCGACTACGAGAAGCGGCTGGCTTTAAAAGATGCTGACGTTGCCAAGAAAGAAGAGTCTCTGCGGGAGAGAGAAGAAGCAGTCTCAAAAGCCAATCAAATGATTGACGATCAGGTAGCCGAGAAACTGGCGCTGGAGCGCACGAAGATCGCCGCAGAAGAATCTAAGAAGGCCAAATTCGCAGCTCAAACAGATATTGACCAGAAAGCACGAGAACTGGCCGAGCTTCAGGACGTCCTCAGTCAACGAAACGTTAAACTCGCAGAGGCTCAGAAAGCACAGGCCGATCTCATTCGGCAAAAACGCGAACTGGACGATGCCAAACGGGAGCTAGAACTCACCGTCGAAAAACGCATTCAAGATGGGCTCTCTGCCACCCGCGAGCAGGCAAAGAAAGAAGCCGAGGAAGGGCTGAAGCTCAAGGTGATGGAAGCGGAGCAAACCATCGCCTCCATGCAAACACAGATTGAAGAGCTCAAGCGCAGGGCAGAACAGGGATCACAACAACTCCAAGGTGAAGTCCAGGAGTTAGAAATCGAAGCATTGCTCAGGGCAAAGTTCCCAAGGGACACAATTGAACCTGTCCCCAAAGGTGAATATGGCGGCGATGCTCTACATCGAGTCATCGGCCCTCTCGGTCAGCTCTGTGGAACGATCTTATGGGAATCCAAGCGAACAAAGAATTGGAGCGACGGCTGGCTGGTCAAACTTCGCGACGATCAGCGGACTGCCAAGGCAGAAATCGCTGTTATCGTCAGTCAGACCCTCCCGAAGGGTGTTGAGTCCTTTGACCTGATCGAAGGTGTCTGGGTAACACATTCACGGTCAATGCTCTCCGTCGCGGTAGCGTTGCGCCATTCCTTAATCGAGGTTGCTTCAGCTCGACAAGCATTAGAAGGACAGCAGACAAAGACGGAAATGGTCTATCAGTACCTCACCGGACCTCGTTTTCGACATCGAGTCGAAGCAATCGTTGAGGCGTTCTCTTCGATGCAGGAGGATCTTGATAGAGAGAAAAAAGCTATTACGAAGCAATGGGCAAAGCGAGAGGAACAGATCGAGCGAGTGATGGGCGCGACGGCGGGCATGTATGGCGATCTGCAAGGAATAGCCGGCAAGTCAATCCAAGAAATCGAGGGATTGGAGCTGAAAGCCTTGGAGATCGATCCAACGAAACATTTGTTCGAATAGTCAAAAGATCAACGGATCAGCGATCCCGATTGCCGACGTAGAAGGGGATTCGAGGAGACGACATGCTTGAGCGGATCGAGGAGATTCAGGGCATAGGTTTGTTACACGCGGCAAACGGCAAGCCATACAAATACCTTAAGACGACACTCATTTATGCTGACAACGGGCGCGGTAAATCTACACTGGCTACCGTGTTGCGATCATTATCCACTGGCGACGCATCCTTAATTTTGAATCATAAGACAGTCGACGGAACCTTACCCCCTCAAGCAGTGCTGCAGTTTGCTAAAGGCCACAAGGTTACCTTTTCCGGAAACGCTTGGTCCGAACTACGTCCAGAACTGTTGGTCTTCGACTCTGACTTCATCGAACGGAACGTGCATTCCGGCTCAGTGATCAACACGGGACACCGAAAGAACCTTCTTGAATTTGCACTTGGTGAGCCGGCAGTTGCCGCACGTGCCGCGGTTGACCAGGCAACGGCGACAGCGAGGGCTGCAGCAGATAAGGTACAAGAGATCATTGATCAGCTCTCTGGACACCATACCGGCTTGTCGTTGGTTGAGTTTGAAAAGCTTCCAAGCGAGCCCGACGCTGACGGGCAGATAGCAACGCTACAAAAGCGCCTCATTGCCGCAGGCAATGTTGCCGCGATCATCGCGAAGCCGGTGCCAAAGCAGATCCCAGAACCTACCTTTGATTTAGCGACGTTGTTTGAAGGGCTTGGAAGTTCCCTCAAAGATGTACATGCGAATGCAGAACAGGTCGTCAAGCAGCATGTTCGAAAAATTGGAGGCAAGGGCGCGGAAGACTGGTTAAGCCAAGGGCAACAGTACGAAGGCGACAATACATGTCCGTACTGTGGACAAGGCACGAAGGACAACGACTTAATTCGAGCGTACCAGACTCATTTTAACGCCGCTTATGCGGCGCTGAAAAAAGAGGTTACAGACCTACACGACACTGTCGTCGCAAACACCGAAGCAGTCATCATCGATGCGTTTTCTCAAGGTATCGTCACTGCTACGGCGCAGGCAGCAGCATGGAGTGAACAGGTACAAACAAAGCTTATCGAATTCGTCGACACACCAGCACGTTCGGCACTCGCTGAACTCCAGGAGCTAGTTCTCGATCTAGCCCGACGCAAACAGGCCTCGCCTGCCGAGCCGGTTGGCACTGCTTCAGATTTGGAAAAGGCTAGGTCCTTGTGGCAGCAGGTGCTTACACCCATGCAGTCCGCAAACGAGATGGTGAGAGATGCTACTGCATTGATTACGGCATACCAGGAACAGCTTGCCACTGACAGTGCGCAGCAGTTACAGCAACAGATCGAGCGGCTTCAAGCGTGTAAGCGCAGACATGATTCAGTGGTAGTTAATCTGTTCGGCCAGCTCGTTACATTGAGCGCTGATGCGGCCACCGCGGAAAGTACTAAAAAGACGGAACGTGACAAGCTCGACGCGTTGATGATGACGTCGTTGCGGCAATACGAGACAACGATCAACGCCCTTCTAAAGAATTTCGGCGCATCCTTTAGCATAAAGGGAATGACCGCAAACTTTAGAGGCGCAGGCCCACGAACCGAATACGGTCTGGTATTGCGAGGCAAAGACGTTGCTTTGGAAGGCGGTCCACCATCATTTTCCACAACCTTGAGCGAAGGTGACAAGCGCACCTTAGCCTTCGCCTTCTTTATCGCCAGCACGCTCGCCGACACCACATTAGCTAAACGGATCGTCGTTATCGACGATCCGATGTGCAGCTTGGATTTAAATCGGAAGCACCACACGAGGTCAGTGCTGAAGAATTTGCGCTCCAAGGCCGAGCAACTCATTGTCCTCGCGCATGATCCCTACTTCATTCGTGATCTACGGGACGCAATGCTCAAAGATGATGATGCGACCCCTATCGCCGTTATCCAACTCTCCCTTGCTGAAAACGATTATACGAACTTTTCGTCATTCGATGTGGACAAAGAGTGCGAATCTGCCTATTTCCGCAACCATCGCCTGCTAAACGAATTCACCGAAGGGAGAGCAGCGGATTCCAAGATGGTCGCAATGGCAGTTCGGCCAATGCTTGAGGGATATCTTCATCGAAGATTCCCCGGCCTAATTCCGAAATCATATATGTTTGGCCAAATAGCGGTAATGATCCGCGATTCGCTACCTTCTAGCCCTTTGGCTCACGCAAAAAATCTCGTGCCCGCACTGAACGAGATCAATGAATATGCCGGCCAGTTTCACCATGACGACTCAAGCGCCGCTAAAATAGTCATTGTATCTAGCGAGCTAAAGACATTCGTTGATAAGGCTCTAGGACTGGTTCATCGGGGAACGCCGTGACATAAGCATTACGCACAATAAGAGGTATCTTCGCACCCGAATTTCTTCTCGGGCACAGCCCATGACTGACAATTACAAGGAGTGAGAAAATGGGAACATTCTGAATTTTCAGATGGAAGCTACTGAGATCGTTTCTTGAATTTACCCCTCACGGTCGCACAGAGCAGCCAGCGGTTCTTCACCGCGCCGATCCTAGCCCGCTCCCTTGAGCGCAGGCCAGATTGGTCTCTCACTGCGCGTGTCCAACGAGAATTTTCAGAGATCGCGCGTTGCACGAGCACAGGAGACCATCTGGTCTGCCCTCTCATGTTTGTCCAGCTCGCTCATTCCCTCCAGAGATGAGGGCTGATTGATCTTCCACTGCGCGCGTCCAACGAGGGCCTTCGGAGGCCGCGCGTTGCGCGAGCACAGAAGATCATCAGCCTCCATCCCGTTCCCGCGTCTTCAAGATGGATTCGGCGCCACGAAGACTAGGACTTTGAGGCGCTGGTCTGTGTGGTTCTTCACTCCATGCTCTTCCCCGGCCGGAGCCAGAGTCCCCTGTCCCGGGCCAAGAACCTGTTTCTCTGAACCGACTTGGAACGTGCCTTGTCCCTCAAGCACGAAATAAAAGGGTCGGGAGTCTTTCTTGGTGAAATATCCATCGCCCCTCTATCAACCCTCTCCCCTGAGGGTGGGCTAGATTGGTCTCCCACTGCGGGCGTTATCCCAATCCGCTACTTCATTTTCAAGGGTAGCCTGGTCGATCCTCGATTGCGCGCGTCGAACGAGGGGAGTCCTCGAGCGCGCGTTGCACGAGGACAGGTGATCATCAGTCTCCACCCCCTCTCACGGAGTTCGGCTCTTCCCCCTTTATGTTGTACTGAACGAAAGCTTTCGCTATAGTCGCGACACCCCATTCCATGAAAACACTGGATGACATTCGCCGACAACTCGCTGCTGGTGAATTCGAATTCAGCCGCCATGCCTTTAAGCGAGCCATTGAGCGAAATATTAGCGAAGGCGAAATCCGACAGGCTGGGGCACAAGCCAGCATGATTGAGGATTATCCCGACGACAAATATGCGCCCAGCAGCCTGCTGCTCGGATTCACCATTACAGGTCGTCCGTTGCATATTCAGGCCTCGCACGTCGATTCAGATCTGTTGAAGATCATTACGCTCTATGAGCCGGACCCCACAGAGTGGTATGATTTTGCCAGACGGAGGTAGCTATGTTTCGATGCCATGTGTGCGGGAAGACCGAGAGCCGTCAAGAACTGGTCAGCGAGGTCTTTGATATCGAGGGCAAGCCCGTCCAGGTTGAGCAAATTCCTGCGACGGTGTGCCTCCATTGCGGCGAACCAATGTTCAGCCGCGACGCCACCGAGCGCGTTCGGCGCATGGTGCATGGGGAAGCGAAGCCGATCAAGTCCATTCAGATGGACGTGTTCGCATACCGGTAATCTTCTCGGTTTTCTGCCCTCCCCACTCACATCCTCACCCTTCGATTGATACCAGAACCATTTCTTGGCCCTAGCAGGAGGCTGCATCCTCTTGTCACTCTGGTTCATCTCATCTATCTGGTCTTTCTGGTTTATCTGGTTCGCCGAACAAGAGAGACGAAACAGACCCGCACACCGACAGACCGCCTCTGCTTCGCGCCCCCTGCACACCGCCATAGACCAAATCTTCCTGCATCAGTAAAATGTACCAGTCGTTTGCTCAGGCAGCGCTCAAAGGACTCTCCCCATGGCTGAACCGCTCAAGAATCAGTTCGGACCCAATATTCCCCGCACCATTGCCAAGATGATCCTGGCAGTCTATCCCGCCTTTCCCAAGGCTCAGTTTCTCCGCACCAGCCTGAAGAATTATGAACCGCTGGAGCTCATGCCCCGCGGGCGGCACATCGCACGAGCTTTGCGCCAGCATCTTCCTGGTAACTACGAAGAGGCCATCGAGATCCTCCTGGCTTCGCTCGGTCCCTCTGTTCCGAAGCAAGCGGGCGACGGAGGGATGGTGCCCTTCTTCTTCATGCCGCATGTCATGTTTGTGGAGAAATATGGGCTCGACCATTTCGAACCCTCGATGCGGGCGCAGTATGAATTGACGCAGCGCTTTACCGACGAGTTCAGCATCCGCCCATTTCTGGAGCGTCATCGAGAAGCCACGCTGGCGCGACTGACCCAATGGGCGACCGATCCCAGTCCTGACGTCCGCCGACTGGTCTCGGAAGGCACGAGGCCGCGGTTGCCCTGGGCCCCGCGCTTGCGAGAGTTTCAGGCAGACCCGCAGCCCGTGCTGGCCCTGCTCAACTTGCTGAAAGACGACCCGGACCTGTATGTGCGCCGATCGGTGGCGAATAGTCTAAACGACATTGGGAAAGACCATCCGGCCTTGCTGGCCCAGACCGCCAAGATGTGGATGCGGGACGCCACCGAGGAGCGGCGCTGGTTAATCCGCCATGCCTTACGCTCTGCCGTGAAACGGGGCGAGCCTGGCGCGTTGCATGTGCTGGGCGCCGGACATGTGGCGCAGGTGATCGTGCGGCAGCGCTCCATCACGCCAAGCCTGGTGCGAATAGGCCAGTCGGTAACCGTGGCATTCGAGCTCAGGAACGCACAATCGAAACCACAGCGGGTGATGGTCGATTTCCGAATCCATTTTGTGAAGGCTAACGGTTCGACGACGCCGAAAGTCTTCAAGCTCAAGATGATCGAGCTTGCTCCGCGCTCCAGCGTCTCACTCAAGAAGACGGTGTCCCTCAAGCCCATGACCACCCGCAAATATTATCCGGGGCCACACCGGGTGGACATCCTCCTGAACGGTCGCGCCAAACTCCTTGGCATGTTCGACCTCCTCGCGCGGTGATCGGACCCTTTCATCGTGCGGAGGGGGGAATCTGGTTCCCCTAGTCTCTTTAGTTCATCTTGTCTATCTGGTCTTTCTGATCAATCTAATTAACAAGCAAACAAGACAAGTCAGACTCACCCACCAGACAGACCACCTCTGAATCGCCCTCGCCCTATGCTCTTCTCTTTATCGCTGCCATACTCATCACTCGCATGCGTTCGCCCGGTGTAGAATCCTGACGCGGGAAGTCCTTTCGCACTGGAGACCTCGATGATCGCAACCCTGGAGATGAATGGCCGGAATCGGCGGCAGGCGCTCGTCGTCGCGGGCCTGGTGGCCTGGGCTGTGGGCCTGTTGGTCTGGTTGGCCCCAGCGCTCTGCCTACTAATAGGGCTGAGCCCGTTCAGTTACTGGTGGGTGCGGCGGCGATATCTCGGGCGGGTGACGGTGATGCAGCAACTGTTTCCTGACGAATGGGAACGGATTCTTTGCACGCATGTCGCCTTCTTCGTGGCGTTGAACGATACGGAAAAGACGCGATTCCGGCATCTGGTGCAGATTTTTCTCGACGAGATTCTGATTACGGGCATTCGCACGGAAGTGGATGAGACGGTTCGGGTGCTGGTGGCGGCGAGTGCGGCGATCCCGATCTTCGGATTCCACGACTGGGAATACCATCGACTGCGGGAGGTGCTGATCTACCCGGATGCGTTCGACGACGCCTATCAGAGCCATGGGGGGTCCGATGAGAACATTCTCGGGATGGTCGGGCTGCACCATTTGAGCGGAGTGATGATTCTCTCCAAGCCAGCGCTCCTGGAGGGGTTCACCCATCAGGCTGGCACACAGAATGTGGGGGTGCACGAGTTTGCGCACTTGGTCGAGCAAGAAGCGAGTGAGTATGGGCTCCCGCCGGAGGTGCCTTGGATGGTGGTCCGGCAGTGGGTACGATACGTGGCTCGGGAACTGGCTCGTCCTTCGACGCATCGCGCCCACGTCAGCGCCTATGCCTACACGAACGAACATGAATACTTCGCCGTGCTGGCCGAGTATTTCTTCACCTCGCCTGAACGATTGAAACGCCGGGATCCCGCTTTGTACGCCATGCTGCGGGGCATGTTTCATCAAGACATGGGGTCGCTGCTTCCGTTAGTGCCCCGGCGCCGCCAGGGGGTCAGCCGCAACGCGTCCTGCCCCTGCGGCAGCGGCAAGAAATACAAGCACTGTTGCCTCGCTGGAAACGCGAAGCGCGGCTAGCAGAAACAAGCGCCGTATCGTCACTCCCACACAGGCAAGGGCGACAAGCAGAACTGGCACGAAGTTGACAGATCAACTTCCCAGATGAGCATGGGCTAGCTGGTTTCCCCTGCGCCTCTTCAACCAGAGCTGGTTCATCTGGTCTATCTCGTCTATCTGGTATGTCTGGTTGGTCGGACTGCAAATTCATCCAGAAGAACTAGACGAACAAACCCTGCCCGTTGCATGCACACAGAAGACCATCAGGCTCCATCCCACTCTCTGTTCCACGAGCAAAAGGACGCCTTCCCTTGAAGTCGTGCGGGCTCTACCGCATGACCTGCCTCCACACTCAACCCGTCGCCATCGGTGCTTCGCACCACTCATACACTCCTGCGGAATCTTCGTCTGAGGTGACTCGATTTGGGCCTGTGTCTTTCAGCCGATGAGCCAAGGCACAGCAACCAGATGTAGTAACAGATCCGTGTGAGCGGCAACCACAAGAGACAGATAGCCCGCTGAGGACAGACGG
>Ga0163152_10005104_pt1 | contig 15722 bp, 14 predicted proteins | sample OliLakLV19MP8IB2_FD_148635 | JGI IMG/M metagenome (GOLD analysis project Ga0163152, IMG submission 148635) | Freshwater microbial mat bacterial communities from Lake Vanda, McMurdo Dry Valleys, Antarctica - Oligotrophic Lake LV.19.MP8.IB-2 | ecosystem: Environmental > Aquatic > Freshwater >... | reverse complement strand
ACAGCATGTCGCGTGCGAGCGCCTGGCAGGTCGGCAGCAACTCGGCGGGATCGACGACCCGATTCACGAGCCCCCATTCGGCGGCTTGCGTGGCGCTCAGGTAGTTGCCGGTCAGCGACAGCTCTTTCGCACGGTAGATGCCGATCGTGCGGCTGAGCTTCTGACTGAGGCCCCAGCCGGGCATGACGCCGACGCGGGCGTGGGTGTCGGCGAAGCGTGCCGAGCTCGAGCAGATCAGGAGATCGCAGGCGAGGGCGATTTCGAAGCCGCCGGTGACGGCGAATCCATTGATGGCCCCGATGATCGGCTGCGCGCAACGCGCCATCGCGTGTATCACGTCGCCGTCCGCCACGGCGGCTTCGGTGGCGCCGGCGCCGAAACCGCGGTCCCCGAGCTCCTTCAGATCCAACCCCGCGGTGAACGCGCGTCCGTTGCCCGTCAGGATCACGACGCCCACCTCCGGATCGTCGCGCAGGCCGTCGAAGGCCGCGACCAGCGCGGCGCGGAGCTCGCGGGAGAGGGCGTTCAACGCCGTCGGCCGGTTCAAGGTGAAGGTCGCGACGTGCTCGCGCTTCTCGATCAGCAGGACGGGCTCGGACATGGGACATTCCTCCAGGATTCCGGGCTCGGTTGGGTGGCGCCCGGAACGAACGTGAGGCTATATTCCCGGCTCACCCCCGTTGCCATCCAGAGGAGGAAGTTCCGTGTCCGAACCCTTATCCTTCATGGCGCCGTTCACCATCGGCGCGCAGCTCGAAGCCCGTGCCGCGCACGAGGTCTGCGGCAACAAGGTCTTCCTCATGCAGGACGACCGCACGTGGACCTATCGCCAGCTGCGCGACGAGGCCGTTCGGACGGCGCATTTTCTGCGTGGCCGTCTCGAGCCCGTCAGCGACGGTCAGCCCGGCCACATCGCGATGCTGCTCGAGAATCACTTCGAGCTCGTCTCGCTGCTCTTCGGGTGCGCGTACGCGGGGTACACGCTCTTCGGCATCAACACGGGCCTGCGCGGCGAGACCCTGGCGGGCGTGATCAATCAGTCACGCGCGCGCATGCTGATCGTCGACGAGCGGCTGCTGCCGGAGGTCGAGCGGGTGCGGGCCCAGCTCACCACCGTGCCCGTCGAGAACATTCTCGTGCTGCGCGCGCAGGACGCGGAAGATCCGACCGCGCTGCCGGTCGGCAACGACTGGCTCGCGGCGATGGAGAGCGAGGTCGGCCCCGTCGGAACGGCGCTCGAGCCGCCGGCGGTCGAGGTCGATCCCACGAGCAACCTCATGGTCATCTACACCTCGGGGACGACCGGGCTGCCGAAGGGCATCAACAACAACCACATGAAGCTGTGCGCCGTCGGGCTCGGTGTCTCGACCAATCTCGGGCTCGGCCAGGACGATGTCGGCTACGCGTGCATGCCGCTCTTCCACTCCAACGCGATCTTCGTCGGCATGATGCCGGCGTTCTGGGTCGGCGGCGGGCTCGGCATCAACGAACGCTTCAGCGCCAGCAAGTTCACGCCCGACGTGTTCAAGTACGGCGTGACGTTCTGGAACTACGTCGGCGAGCCGGTGCACTACGTGCTGTCGGCGCTCGAGAAGCAGTACGGCGGCGACGTCGCCAAGATCCGCGCCGAGGTCACGAACCATCCGACGAACCGTTTCGCCTACGCCGTCGGCAACGGCGCCGCTCCGCCCGACATCGACAAGTTCATGGACTGGTTCGGGCTGGAAGACATGTTCGAGCTCTACGGCTCGACCGAGGCCGCGATCAGCACGTTCCGCCGCAAGGGCGACCCGCGCGGCTCCGTCGGCGAGATCACCGATCCCGCCGTGAAGATCCTGAGCGAGAAGGGCGCGGAGTCTCCGCCTGCCGAGCTCGGCGCCGACGGCAAGATCCTCAACTACCACGACGCGGTCGGCGAGATCTGTCGCGTCGCCGCCGACACGAGCCTCTTCCAGGGCTATTTCGACAACGCGGAAGCCAACACCAGCAAGTTCCGCGACGGCGTCTATCATTCCGGCGACCTCGGCCACGTGCTCGAGCGCGACGGCAAGCGGTTCCTCTATTTCGACGGTCGCACCGACGATTGGATCCGCAAGGACGGCGAGAATTTCTCGGCGTTGCAGGTCGCGCGGCTCCTGCAGGAGCATCCCGACGTCATTCTCGCCGCCGCGTACGGCGTCCCGTGCTCGGTCTCCGACGAGCTCGTGATGGCCGCCATCAAGCTCCGCGACGGCACCCGCTTCGATCCCAAGTCGTTCTTTGATTACTGCGAAGGGCAGGTGACGGGCGGCAGCATGGATCGCAAGTGGTTCCCCGACTTCATCCGCGTCGTCGACGAGTTCGACTATACCGGCACGGCGAAGATCCTCGTGCGGAACTTGAAGGGCGTGCACTTCTGTCGCCGGCGGTTGCCGGAGGCCCCGCTCTATTGGCGGAAGCGCGGCTCGACCGCGTACGAACCCTTCACGCCGAAGGACTACGACGGTCTGCGCGCGACGTTCGCGAAGGCCGAGCGATTGGAGCTCCTCGACCGGTGACCGGTTTGTTCCGGGCGCTGGTCGTCGCGACGGCGCTCGGAATTCCTCTCTACGCGTGGGCCGCCCGCGGTCGCGTCTACGGCATCTTCGCCGCGGTGATCCTCGCGATCGCAATGCCGGGTGCGGTCCTGATGCACGCGCGCTATCTCCTGCTCGCCCCGTCGTGGCTGCAACCGGTGCTCCAGGTCGCGTTTTTCTGGGGCATGCTGGCGGCAGGGCTGCACCTGGGATCGCTCGTGACGGCGCAGCTCCGGACGCCGACGTTTCGTTGGGGCATCAGCATTCCCGGCATGGTGTTCATCGCGGCCGGCGCGCTCTCCGGCGTGTGGGCGCTCGCGGTGGTGCCGCTTCAGCTCGCGTGTGACGCGCTCGGGATCCCCGTGGGGAGCGCCGTGCTGCGCTGGCTCGACCTTGCCCCGTTCGTGGTCGCGGTGGCGTCGGTCGCGACGTCGCTCCGGCCCGCGGCCGAGATCGTCCGCGTCGTCGTCCCGAGCGACGCAAGCCCGCCCGTCGTGACGCGGCTCCCGATCGAGCGCTATCGAACCGGTCGCGCCGTGCCGCCGCCCCTCGCGCGGCGTCCCCTCCGCATCGTCCAGATCACCGACCCGCACCTCGGGCCGTGGCAATCGGTCAATCAGCTCCGGCGCGTGATCGACGATCTCCTGCGCCACGATCCCGATCTCGTGCTGCTGACGGGCGACTTCCTCACCATGGAGGGCAGCGGCACGCGTGGCGCCCTCACCGAGGCGCTGGCGCCGTTACAGAAGGTGCGGGGCCGCGCCTACGCCGTCTTCGGCAATCACGACCACGATCGCGGCGCGCCCGACGAGGTCCACGCCGCCCTCACCGCGAACGGTGTCCGCATCCTGATGGACGAGGCGGTCGCCATCGCGACGCCGGCCGGCCTGGTGCAGATCGTCGGTGCCGACTACGTCGGCAAGGGCCGGCGCAAGCACATCCAGGCGCTGCTGCAGGCCCATCCGCGCCGCGCCGACCATCTCCGCCTCTTGCTGCTGCACGATCCGAGCATCTTCCGGCACATCCCGCCCGGCGAGGTAGACCTCACGCTCTCCGGTCACACCCACGGCGGCCAGCTCGGGCTGGTGAGCTTCGGGCTCGATTGGACGGTGCTCACGCGGACCGGCTGGCCCGATCACGGGCTCTTCGGACACGGCTCGAATCGGCTGTACGTCCACCGCGGCACCGGCTTCTACGGCTTCCCGTTGCGGATCGGCGTGCCGGGCGAGGCCTCGCTGCTCGAAGTCGTGGTTTAGCGCGCGAGCCGATCGCGGACGGCGCCGATCGCGAGCGTCACGAAGAAGAGCGCGCTCATCGCCAGTACGACCGCGCCCCCGCTCGGCACCAGAAGCCGGCTCGAGATGAAGAGCCCGCCGACACCGGCGACGAAGGCCGTCAGCACGCTGAGCGCGAGATAGCTGCGCGTCGTGCGGGCGAGGTTTCGCGCCGCCGCTGCCGGCACGACCACCATCGCTTCGACCAGGAGCGCGCCGATGATCTTCAAGCTCACCACGATGGCCGCCGTGAGAAGCATGACGAAGAGGTAGTCGAGCAAGGCCGACGGCACGCCGCTCGCGCGCGCCAGCGGCCCGTCGAGACTGTCGAGCAAGAGCTGGTTGTAGAAGAGGGCAAACACGACCGCGATGACGATGCCCGTTCCGAGCAGGATGGCGAGGTCGGTGTCGGTGACCGTCAAGAGACTCCCGAACATCACCGACTCGACCTGGTGGATGTTGAACCGCTTGGTGACGGCGACGAGCAAGCAGATGCCGAGCCCGAGGGTCATCGACAAGAACACCCCGACCAGCGTGTCGGACGGCAACGAGGCGTGGCGCTTCACGTAGACCGTCACGAGCGCGGAGAGGAAGCAGAAGCCGAAAATGCCGCCGTACGCGGCATTGATGGGCTCCCCGAGCACGACGAGGCCGAGCGCCAGACCCGTGAGCGCGGCCTGGCCGATCGCGGCGCTGAAGAAGGAGAGGCGCCGCGCCACGACCAAATGGCTCATGCCGCCGAGGAGCGGAGCCAGGAGCATCACCGAGATCAACCCGCGGACGAAAAACGCGAAGTGGAAGATGTCCGGCAGCACGCCGCGATCGGCGAGCGTCGCGAGCCATTCGTAGAGCGGGGTCACGGGTTCAGCCCGGCGCTGGAGCCATCTGGGCCGAGCGAGATGGCCGCGCTCGCGAGGTCCTCGGCCAACACCGCGGCCGCGAGCCCACTCCGCTGTACCGTGCCGTTCAGGACGGTGACGTGATCCGCAACGCGCCGTACCTGGGCGAGATCGTGCGACACCATCAGCACGCCGGTCGCGGACGTGGTTGCGAGCTGCCCCAATACCGATTCGAATTGCTCGAGCGCGGCCTGGTCGAGACCGCTCGCCGGCTCGTCGAGCAAGAGCAGCTCCGGGGCGGGATCGATGGCGTTGGCGAGCAGGACCCGTTGCAGCTCACCGCCCGAGAGCTTGCCGAGCGGCCGCGTCGCGAACCCTGGAAGCCCGACGCGCTCCAGCAGGGCGTCGGTCCGCTGGCGCTGCGCGCGTCCGATGCCGAAGCACACCGGCCGGCGGCGGCGCTCGAGCGCGAGGAACTCACCAACCGTGAGCGGCAGGGTCCGATCCACGACGAACGACTGCGGCAGGTATCCGATGCGTCCCGTTCCGCGCCAGTGAAGGCGGATGTGTCCCGTGAACTCGACGAGCCCGAGGATCGCCGCGAACAGCGTGCTCTTGCCCGCGCCGTTCGGCCCGATCAGCAGATGCACCGTGCCGCGCGCCACCGTCAGCGAGACGTCGGTGATCGAACGGCGCCCGTCGCGCTCGACCGTGAGCCCGTCGATCGCGAGGACGGGAAGGTCCGTCATGAGCTCATGCGCCGGGATCGACCACCAACGCCTGCACCATTGCATCGACGTTCTTCAGCATCTCCACCTCGAACTTGTCGGCGGTGTACGGGCCCGAGGCGATGTGACTGAGGAGGTAGAGGCGCGCGCCGCCCTCGTCGCGCAGCACCTTCACGAGCGGCTGGGGGAAGCTCTCTTCGCTGAAGACGACGCGGATCTTGTCGCGTTGCAGGAGCGTGACCATGCTCGCCAGCTCCTGCGCCGACGGCACCAGACCATGCGCTGGCTCGACGACGCCCGCGACGACGATGCCGAACTCCTGCATCAGGTAGCTGTAACCGTCGTGCACGGTGACGACGCGATTCACCTTCGCGTCGACCAGGCGCTGCGACCCTTTGCTCTTGATCGCGCGGAGCCGCTGCGCGTAGTCGGCGGCGTTCCGCTGAAAGGTGTCGGCCAGCTCGGGACGAAGCGCGCCGAGCGCCTTCGCGATCGCGTAGGTCTGCTGGAGCGCGTTCGAGAAGGAGATGAAGGTGTGGGAGTTTACGGTCCCACCGTTGGCGGCTTTCAGAAGCGGGACGCCGTCGTTCGCTTTGACGATGACGAGCTTGGTGTTCCCCGACGCCTTGATCATGTCGACGATGAAGTCGTCGTGGCCGATGCCGTTCACGACCATGACGTCGAGGTCGGCGATCTTCTTGATGTCCTCCGGCCGTGGTTGGTAGTCGCCGGCATCGACCTCGCCGGGGAGGATCGACCGCACCTCGACCCCGGTGTCGCCGACGACGTTCTTGGTCCACGAGTAGTAGGGATGGAGCGTCACCCCGACCTCGAGGGCGCTCCCGGCGGCGTCCGCCGACCCCGTCAGGAGGACACTCAACACTGCCAGCAACGTTGCGCGTCGGCTTTTCATCGTTGGTCCATCTCCTCGAAAAGGGTTTTCAGGCGAATCTGCTGCCAGCCTTGCCGGGCAGGATCGACGACCATGCGGCCGTCGAGATTGGTGGCCGACCGTTTCCAATATGTGACATGAAGCAGCACGTCCTTGCCGAGGAGCTGATGCTCCTCGTCGATCACCGACGGGGGCGGCGGACGCTCGCCATTTACGGGATCGGGTTCTCGCATCATGACGAGAAATGCCGGAGCGCGCACGGGTGCCGAAGGCACGCCGAGGTAGTTGACGACGAGGCCTTCGCGGCGGTCGGCCCAGCGGTACCCCTCCTTGTCGAGGACATCGAGGGCAAACGGGGGCACCTCGGATGCGGCGAGCGCGCCTGCCGTCGGCCAGTTGCCGGATGAGGTCCGCACGCGCACGGCCTCGCCGCTGCCTTCTTGCATCGCTCGGAAGACCCGCTGCTCCGCCGCCGGCAAGTCACGAAACAGCACTTGGTAGGGGAGGAGGGTCGCGCTTCCCTTTGCCGCATCCGCGTCGCGCCTGGCCTGCTGCTCGAAGGCGTAGACGTACAGGAGACAGAGCACGATGTATCCCGCGGCGATGACGACCTTCCCCGCTTCGTCGAACCGCGAGGGCGACACGACCTCGACGGTACGAATCTCCGGAGCGGTCCGCCGCGGCCACATCACCCCGGGGGCCATACCACCCGCCCCACCGGGTCATCCAGACGGCATCGCGGGGCAATCCATCCTTGACTACCAACCGTACGTACGCGAGCACGGCTTCGGGTCGCGGAGATTTCCAATGCCGGAGCGGAAGGAGGTTCCATGAGGTTGAGTCGATGGGTGGCCGCTGTGGCCGCCATGGTTCTTGCGTTTGGAGGGGGGCTCGCGCTGGCGGCCGATCATATCGATGGACCGCAAGCGTCCGCCGACCCGGCTGCCGACATCACCGACGCGTTGGCTTGGATGACGCCGGACGCGAGCAAGGTGATTCTCGTGATGAATCTGACGCGCAATGCCGACGTCGGGTCGCAGTTCTCGGACAGCGTGCAGTACGTCTTCCACACCACCAGCAGCGCGAGCTACGGCGGAGCAAAGTCGGCCGACGTGCCGGTGATCTGCCAGTTCGATGCGCAGCAGCAGGTGCAATGCTGGGCCGCCGGCGGCTCCTACGTGACCGGCGACGCGAGCGGTCTCTCCGGGATCACGAGCGGGGACGGTAAGCTGCGAGTCTTCACCGGCCTCCGGAACGACCCGTTCTTCTTCAACCTCGCGGGTTTCCGCGAGACCGCCCGGATCGTGACCGGGGCGGCCAGTAGCCTGACGTTCGACGCCGCCGGCTGTCCGGCCCTCGATAGTGCGACCTCGACGGCGCTCGTCACGCAGCTCCAGACGGCGCCCGGCGGTGGTCCGGCTCCCGATTCGTTCGCGAACTTCAACGTGATCTCCATCGTGGCCGAGGTCGACAAGTCCCTCGTCACGACGAACGGTCCCATCGTGTCCGTGGCTGCGGCCACGTACCGGCGCTAGGAGCGCGACCATGACGACTCGAATTTCTTCGTACGTCCTCACGGCCTTCGTCTTCGCGACCGTGCTCGTCGCGGGTTGCAGCGGCGGCGGCAACGACAACCTCAGCTTCGTCACCGATCCCGACCCGCCGGCCATCAATTCCGGCAGCCAGATCGATCGCATGGGACGCGCCGGCGTGAATACGGCGGCGACGGCTCCCTTCTTCCGCGAGACCGTTGCGGAAGAACAGGAAGCCCATGACGCCGTGTCCGACGCGTACAACTCCGCGTCGGATCCGTCCGAGTGGGTCGATCTCTTCGGCGACCGGATCGCGGGCAACATCGCGATCCTCGACAGCCTCGACACCGTCTGCGGCAATCAGCTGCTGGCGGGTGACCAGGCTGTGGCCGGTCGCTACGATGGACTCGCGGGCGTCCTCGCCGACGACCAGCTGTACGTGAACTCCGCGTCCGGCTCGTGTGGCCAGTATCTGGCGGTGGAAGGCAACGCGGTCGGCATCACGAACGACGACTGCGGTGGCCGGACGCCACTCGAAGACACCATCGACACGACGTATTCGGTGCTCGCCATCGGGGCGCTCACCGGAGTCGGCGACGGCGTTCCCGCCGACGCCGACGGAACCGCCTCGCTCTCGGTTTTTCCGTATCTCGACACGCCGAATAGCTGAGCGGCGCTGGGTCGTACTGCGACGCTGCGGCGTCGCGGTACTGCTGATCGCATGCACGGCGTGCCGCGACACTCCCTCGTCACCTCCGGGTAGCGAGGGCGCGTCGCGGCGGACGCCGACGTCCGGGCAGCCGTCCGGGCGACGGACGACCAGCGGGGCGATCGCCGTCGGCAACCTCAACGGGCAGCTTGCTTCCGTCGAGCGCGCGGCACGTGGCCGCGCGCTCACCGTGCCGGAGGCCGCCAATCAAGCCGAGATGCTGCTGACCCGTGGCCAGTATCTCGGTCGGGTCGCCGACTACGAGCGTGCGACCGCGATCGCCGACGCACTCGTACAGGAGGCGCCGACCGAAGGCCGGGTTTTCATCCTGCGGGCCCGCGTGCAGCTCACCTGGCATCGCTTCGCCGAGGCGCTCGCCGACCTCGATATCGCTGAGCGTTTGGGTGCACAGGGGGCCCGGACCGACGGCGTCCGCGCCGGCGTCTTCAAGGCCATGGGGCGCTACGACGAGGCGCTCGTGCTCCATCGACGCATCGTCGCGACGGGGCCGGACATCCTGAGCCTCGGCGCCGAGGGGGCGGTCTTTGCCGACCGTGGGGATCTTGCCGAGGCCGCGGCCACCTTTGCGGCCGCGGAGGAATCGTATCGCGACGTTTCCCCGTTTCCCGTCGCGTGGCTGCGCTTCCAGGAAGGCGCCATGTGGTTGCGTGACGGTGACATCGAGCGCGCGCGACCGTTGCTGCAAGAGGCGGTGGACCGTCTCCCGGCGTATGCCTCGGCGAGCGGTCTCTTGGCGCAACTCGATGCCGCCGCCGGCCGGCGCGAGGCGGCGATCACCCGACTCACGCCGCTGGCCGAAGCGTCCGACGATCCCGACTACGCGGCGCAGCTCGCGCGTATCCTCGGCGAGGCCGGCCGTCCTGAAGAAGCGGCGACGTGGCGTGCTCGGGCGGAGGCGCGCTTCACGGAGCTCGTGGCCGTGCACAGCGAAGCATTCGCTGACCATGCCGCCGACTTCTGGCTGAATGCGGGCGCCGACGCGCAACGCGCCGTGGCGCTCGCGCGAGAGAATGCGGCGCGTCGTCCGACGGCGCGCGCCTACGAGTTGCTGTTGCAGGCGGCGCTCGCGATCAACGACGCTACGCTCGGATGTGAAGCGGCCGACGGTGCGAGTCGCGCGCCCTATCGTTGGCCGCGATTGCAGACGCTCGTGACGAACGCCTACCGCGCGTGCGGACGCTACCCGCGAACGTAGCCGCACCGCCGCTCAGCGCGGTGGTTCCGCACCAGCGGCCGCCACGATCTGCATCCAGCGCTCGCGCTCGGGTCGCACGACGACGCCGGTGGGCATCGCTGCCGCGACTCCGGCGGGCCTGAACCACACCGCAATGCGGACGGTCGACCCGTCCCCGAGTCGATGCGTCTCGCCGCGTGCGTCCGGCTGTGTGGCGGGATCGATGATCGCGAGCAGGATCGGCGGTGCTGTGCTCCCTGGCGCGGGCACTCCGAGGTAGCTCACTCCGGCGCCGTCGGCGTAGAGGCTCCACGCGTAGACCGCAGGTGTGGCGGGTGATGTGGCAAACGGCGGAACGCCCGCGGCGGCGAGTGTCGATACCTCCGGCCATCGGCCGACCGTCGTCTGCCTGCGTTCGGTTTCCGCGAGCCCGCTCTGCACATCACGGTACATGGCCTGCAGCGACGGTGAGACGTCCGCGACGGCTACCTGAAACGGCGCCAGCGTGCCGACGCTCACTCCGGGCGCCGGGTCGGCGCTCGTCGTCGACGATACTGTCCGAACCGTCGCAAGCGCGAATGCCGTCAGCATGATCGCGAGCGCCGCACGGAAGGCGCGACCGAGCTCACGGCTCGCGGAGGGGGGAAGCACCTCGACCGTCAGGACGCCGTTCCGAGACACGGCACGACGCGTGCGGGGAAAGGCGAGCGTCGCGAACGTCAGGAGCGCGGCGATGGCTGCACCATACGCGAGGGACGGCGGCGGAACGCCGACGAGGCCGGCAGTGGGCTCGGTGCCGCTCGCGGGCGTGAGGCCGAGCCCGAGCGAGTCGGCTCGCGCCACGACGGCCCCCGTCGCGCTCAGCAGAAACGCAGCGACGGTTGTCGCCGTGCGGGCGGTCGGTTTCATGCCCGGCAACTACGCGCGTGCCGGCGACGCAGATGGCGGCGTTGGGAGAGGCTACGGGTCGGCCGGAGACTCAGCACCCCCATCGGAAAGCCCTCGACCAGATCCTGCCGACGCCCGGGCGGCGCGGTGAAGACGCCGCCCGGGCTCGTGGCATTTCTGCGGCTCAGAGCGGCGGAGCGTAGAAGGGAAAATCGTCGAGCGATGCCGTGCCGTCGGTGTCGCTGGCGATGCCATCCGTGACGCCGCTCAAGGCACCAATCGCCAACACCGAGTAGCTCACGTCGATCGTATCCTCGAGCGGCGTGCGCCCGCCGCAGTCGGTGTTCGTGATGCCGACCGCGTTGCCTTCGACGCCGAGGTAGATCTGACACGTGCCCGACGCGGTGTTGACGTACAGCTGATCGTCGGCGAGCACGCCCGCCAGCGCGGAGTATCGCCCGGCGGTCGCGGTGTCACCCGCGAGGAGCTGATTGCCGCAGTTTCGATCGACCCCGTCGTAGATGGCGAGGTTCGCAGCCATCTCACTCGCGAATCTGTCGCCCCACTGACCAGGAATGGCGGCCCCGTTGTAGACATCCTGCAATTCGCCGCGCGGCCCGCCGAGCCCCGGATCGAGAAAGGGTCCGATCAGGGCCGTGTTGATGGCGGCACGCCCCATGCGGTCGATCTGGGGTCCGCTTGCTGGCTGGCCGGTCGGCGGCGCGGGGCAGGCGAGAGTCGCCGAAAGCCCCGCGGCCGCGCGCAACACGTTCACGCCGTCCGTGACGGTCACGGTCCCAGCACCGTCGGCATCACAGGTTCCGAGAGTGCAGTTGCTCGGGAGGAGTGCCGCTGCGAGGAGCGCGTGCACACCGTCGCTCACCGAGACGCTCCCGTTGGCGTCGGCATCGCCACACCCGCTGCTCGGGATGTGGCTGCTGCCGTAGACGGCGACGATCGGACCGCCGGGGGTGACGAGCGACTTGTCGAGGGCGATTGCCAGCACGAGGATGTTGGCGTCGCCGAAGGCATCGACGGCTGGCCCGCCCATGGTGGTCATGAGCGTCGTCACGAGCGCGTTCGACGTGGCCTCGTCGAGAGCGGGGCATCCGGCGGGATCGAAGCTCAGGCTCGGCGCCGCGTTGATGACCGCGCCGCGCGTGGCGTTGAATCCGCCGGAATTGAAAAAGAAGGCGTCGTTCCGCAGGCCGGCGAAGACGCGCAGCTTTCCGTCACCACTGGTGATGCCAGCGGGATTACTCGCGTTGCCGCTCACCGTGCTGCCGCCCACCGAACAAGTCACGGTCTGGGTGGTGGTACCTTCGAAGGTGCACGAGATGTCGACCGGCGCGGCTCCCGGCTGACCGAATGCCGGACTGCTTTGGGTGTGAAAGACGTAGACGGCCGCATCAGAAAAGCGACTCTCGGCCGTCGCGCGTCGTACGACCGTGGCGACCACGTGCATCCGTTGCGCATCCGACGACATCCAGGCGATCACGTCGCCGTAGTCGGCACTCGGGTCGGCACGGGTGCTCGGAGAATCCTCGTGATCCGCGGCGCGTACCGCCGGAGTCGGTGCGACGATGCCCACCAACAGTGCCGCCCACAGTATCGAAGCCAAGCGTGCTTGCATGATGCCCCCCCCTAGTTCTGAAGCGTTGTGACCTGTGGGAGTTAGACGTGACGCTTGCCCGGCGGTCAAGGCTCGACCCGGGCGAGGTGACGGCGAGCGCGCCTGAGGACTGCGCGCTCCTACGACCCTGGGCGACTACTCGATGGGCGCCGACGCTACCGGCGCCGCGGGCTGCGCGGTCGGTGCGCCGGGCATCCACATCCGGTGCGCTGTCCTCCTTGAGGGACGGACGGTAGTAGCGGTCGGGGTTGGGGCGCTTCGGGTCGGCGCATTTGCCCGTAAACCGCGGTTGTCTCACCCGAGGCCCGCGCTACGGAGGCGCCCATGACCCGTCTCGCCACCGACCTCGGCGACGTGTTCGACGCGACCACGTCACCAACGGACCGCCGCGATGAAAGCGGCCATCGCTCTCGGCGTGTTCACCGCGGTCGGTGCGGGTGCGACGACGTCCGACGCTCTCGCGACCAAGACCGGCGCCTCGGCGCGCGGGCTTCGCGCGCTCTGCCGCCTGCGGCAACGGCGCCCTCGACGGGGGTGAGGACTGCGACCTCGGCAGCGCGAACGGAGCGGTCGGATCGTGTTGCGCGTGCGACTGTACCTTTCTCACTGCGGCGGCCACGTGTCGCGAGGCGACCGGCGGATGCGACGCCCCCGAGACGTGCTCGGGTACGAGCGCCAGCTGTCCGGTCGACGCGGGGCCGTACGAGGCCGTCGCCGCGCAGATCACGATCGGCAAGCTTTTTCCGCCTGCCAGCGACGACCTCGTGAAGCTCGACCTCACGTTTCCGGCGCGCATCTCTCCATTCCCGTTCGACGACAGCGTCACCGTCGAGATTCGTCGCGCCGACACCTCGGCTGTGCTCGAGGTCGCCCTGCCGACCGGCCCGACGTGGCGTTCCTCAATCACGAGCTTCAGGTACGGACCGGGCAAGGGCGTCGGCGTCAACAGCGCCACCGTCCATCGCGATTTCCACCACGAGCGCGTGCGCCTGAAGCTGAAGGCGACGGGAGTCCTGGGTGCCGTCGCGCCTGGCGATCTGCCGCTGACCGTCACGGTGAACCCGGGCTATCTCGACGGCGCGGCCGGCCAGTGTGGGCCGACCGCGTTCCCGACGCTGGAAGGCGCGTTGTCCGGATCGGGGAAGGCCCTCAAGTGCAGGCGCAAGTAGCGCGCTAGCACTCCAAATCGATGCCGACCGGACAGTGATCGGACCCGCGCACGTGATCCCAGATGTGCGCGGCGCGGACGCGCGGGAGGAGATCCTCCGACACCAGCACGTGATCGATGCGCCAGCCGATGTTGCGGTCGCGGACGCCGAAGCGTTGGCTCCACCATGTGTAGCGAATCTCGTCGGGGTTGAGATTGCGGAAGGTGTCGACCCAGCCGCCGTCGAGAATGCGCGCGAAGGCGGCGCGCTCCTCGGGGAGAAAGCCGCTCGTGCCTTCATTGCCGCGCGGGCGCGCCAAGTCGATCGGGGTCGGGGCGATGTTGAAGTCGCCCATGACGACGGCGCCCTTGCCGGTCGCGCGCCGCCATTCGTCCATGGCGAGGAAGACGCGCTCGGTGAACCCGAGCTTGTAGAAAACTCGGCTGTTGTCGCGCTCGATGCCGCTGCCTTTCGGGAAGTAGACGTTGGCGACGAGGAAGGTCGGAAACTCGGCGAGTACGAAGCGTCCCTCGCGGTCGTAGTCTTCGATGCCGAGCGAGAGCTCGACCCGTTCGGGCGCGTCGACGCTGTAGAGCGCGACGCCGCTGTAGCCGCGTCGTGAGCGCGCCGCCACCCAGGCGCAATGATCGAGCCCGTGGGGCGCGCGCATCGGCTCCGGGCACTCGTCGCGCTCCGCTCGCGTCTCCTGCAACCCGAGGATCTCGGCGTCGGAAATGGCGAGCCATTTCAGCATGCCCTTGCGGGTGCAGGCGCGGACGCCGTTCACGTTCCAGGAAATGATGCGCATGCCGGGGCGGGCCAGGGTGTAGCAGGCGAGCGCGGAGAAATCATCGCGCCGCCCCCTTGCTGCATCATCACTGTGCGCTCACTCCAGCGGTCAGTTTGGCGGTGCGGTTCGGCGGTACGTGTCTGCGCTCCAAGCGTCTTGGTTTGCGATGCGTCGCCGGCGGGTGGGTCCGGGTGTGCTCCGGGGAGCCGCAGCTCGCGCGTGCGCAGGCCATAGTGGCAGCGGCAAGTAGTAAGCGCTGGGTGGCACGACCCGGCGAACGTAGGAGCACACCCGGACCCACCCGCCGACGACACCACCGCCCTGCTTGCTCTCGCCGCGCGCCCGCGCTTCATTGCCCGCATGACGACCTACGATCCCTTCGCGCGCGGCAGCCTTCCCGTCGGTGTGCGGACCTTCAACTGGAGTGATCCCGCGCGCGACGGCCGGCCGCTCGCCGTCGAGGTCTGGTATCCGACGACCGACGCGCACGCCGGCCAGGACGTCGCCGAGGCGACGCGCGACACCTACGACCTGATTCCCGGTTTCCCGCCGGGCTGGCAGGAGGCCGTCCGCGCCGCGGCGCCGCGCGGTGGGACGCATCCGCTGATCGTGTTCTCGCACGGCTTTGGGGCGCATCGCCGGCAGTCGACGTTTCTCTGCACGCACCTCGCGAGCCACGGCTACGTCGTCGCCGCGATGGATCACACCGGCAACACCGTCTTCGAGACGATCCAGGCCATGATGGCGGCGCAGATGGGAGAGCCGCAGCCCGATCCCGGCACGGTGCTCGCGGAGCTCATGCCGGTGCGCCCGGCCGACGTGAGCTTCGTGATCGACCAGATGCTGGCCGGCGCTGCCGAGGGCGTGCCCGCCGTCGACGGCGAGCGCATCGGCATGAGCGGCCACAGCTTCGGCGGCTGGACGACGCTCATGGCGACGCGCGCCGATCGCCGCATCCGCGCCGCGTTGCCGCTTGCGCCGGCCGGCGGCTGGACGCCGCTTCCCGGCGTGCCGCTCGGCGAGGCGCTCGACTTCGCCTGGGGCCGCGACGTGCCGACGCTTTATCTCGTCGCGGATCTCGACACGCTGCTACCGCTACGGGGCATCCGCGAGCTCTACGACCGCACGACCTCGAGCAAGAAGATGCTGGTGCTCGCGAACGCCGACCACATGCACTTCTGCGACCGCATCGAGGAGATCCACGAGATGTTCCGCATGATGCCGCCGCCGATTTTCGATCAGCTCGTGAAGTCCATCAAACCGATTCACGAGCTCGCCGCGCCCGCGGGAGCCTATCGCTTCGTGCGCGGTCTCGGCTTGGCGCACATGGACGCACACGTGCGCGGCAGCGAAGCGGCGGCCCGCTTCCTCGCCGGCGACCTGGTCGCGTCGTTGCAGGCGCAGGGCGTCGCGGCCTCGCTCGCCTAGGGAAGCTCTGCACAGGTGGCAAAGCTGCGCAGATCGGCGATGGAGTTCATGACGCGACCGCGCGCGTGCGGTTCTGATGCCCGTTGGGTGGGTTCGCGGCGGGCGTCGCCG
>Ga0163152_10005103_pt1 | contig 15723 bp, 19 predicted proteins | sample OliLakLV19MP8IB2_FD_148635 | JGI IMG/M metagenome (GOLD analysis project Ga0163152, IMG submission 148635) | Freshwater microbial mat bacterial communities from Lake Vanda, McMurdo Dry Valleys, Antarctica - Oligotrophic Lake LV.19.MP8.IB-2 | ecosystem: Environmental > Aquatic > Freshwater >... | reverse complement strand
GCCGCCGCGCAAACCGCCGCATGAGCCGCAAGAGCCGCCACATGAGCCGCAAGAGCCGCCACACGAGCCGCATCAGCCGCCACATAAGACGCCGCACGAGCCGTGCTCTCGTTCGTTACTTCTGGAAGTGACTCAAGAATTTTCGCGTGATCTTCCAAGCCGGCGCGCCGAAGCAAAATCGGGCACACGAAACGAACAGCCCAATCGGCCGCCATGAATCCGCGCTGCCTTTCAATCGCGCCCGGTGATCGCGTGCCAATGATCCGCCAGGGCAGGTCAGCCAATAATTCTTGCCGCAAGGCATCCGAGCAGGAATCATTTAGCCACACGCCGAGTTTCGTAACCACCGGGCAAGCGCACTCGGGGGCATCGCTATGCGCCTCGCCGGCCAGATACGCCACAGCCTCCATTAAACAGTAGACTTTCGACTCGGCCGGATGCGAACCACTGGCAAGCCAAATGGTTTTCAGTGCCATCATCGTTCTCCTTGTGTTAGTTGGTTCGTGTCGCTCATGCGTCGTTCTCCGCCGCTCGCACCCTACTGGACAAGACAGCGGCGTCGTACCAGGTAAAACTCAGTTCTTTATTCGAGGCGAACCGCCCGAACATCCGAATCGTTTCAGCGAGATCCGCATCGTCATACATGAAAATATAGCGCTCTTCGCCTTTGACGAGAGTCAGCACGTTCATGGCGTCATCGAGCTGATTCATACCTGGCCTCGTTGGTTCGTAGTCAGCCTACGCACGAAGTTTCTGGAACTCACGACCCTAAATCCATCCGCGAACTCCACCAGGCAGCTATTCATCTTGCCCCGCGACACAACCCGGCACGGCTGATTAAACCGCTCCGGTAGCTTCGCGCGAACTCGCCAGTAGAAATCGTAGGCCATCATCAAAGGTTCTTAATCGCGTCCAAAATTTCGTCGACGACGCCTTGCAGCCTGTCGCTTGCCTTTGTGACCATCGCCAATTCTGCGCGAAGGTCGTTCTCCGTCACGACCATTTCGTCGACCTCTTTTTCGAGCTTTGCCACTTCACGTTCTAGGTCAGCAGTTCGTTCGTCGGTTGTCATCGTTTGCAAATCCCTCCTGCATTTTCTCGCGTCCATCCCGGCCAAGAAAGCAACGAAAACTGTACCAACTCGCGACAGCGCGTCAAGCCTGCTGGCATCGGTCACGCGTCCGGCAGCGGCAAACTTTCGAACCACTCGTCGAGCGTCATGTCGCCCACCGGGCCATGGATCGGCGGCGGCGAGTATCGGCCACCTGGTGATCGCACCCGCGCGGGATCGACGCGCGATCGCGCGGCCACGGCTCGCACCAGCCGATCGCCGGCCAGGTCGAACGATTGCAGCTCGTCGTCGCCGTGATCGTCGCCGTCGAGCTCGTCCCTCGCGCCGCGCGGCCCGGCTTCGTCGGTCGACCACCAGGTGAACTGGCCCGGCTCGCCGACCACGCGGACGATGCGCGCGACCAGCGAAGGGGCCGACGGCGGATCGCAGCCGCGGCAGTGCACTCCGCGGTAGACGTCCATCCAAAAATCAGGCGAGCCGCAGCCCCCGCATGGTGCAGGCTCCAGGGGCGAATTTTGAGTGACATCGCGGCGCTCACGCGGCGACGTTCGGTCGACGTTTTTCGCCGCCGACATCGCCTTCGATTTTAGGGCCAAAATAGGGTTGCTCATGACGGTGAAAAATCCAGGGTAGTAGTAACGGGATTTTAAACATTTTTCGCGCGAAAGGCGCGAGCATAGGGTCTGGGAACCCTCGCGCCGCCGAACGGGGGAAGGACCCATAAACGCCTGCCGATGTGACGTAAGTCCTTGGAGACGCGAACGCCCAGCAGGCTGTCTAACGCATCGCTCGCGCCCTGGTATAGAATCACACCGAGCCACGTCGGCGCGATTCCTGGGGCACGTGGGGAGCCCGGTTTCCGATTGCCGACCTGCAACGGCGCAACTCGACCACCGTGACGTACGGCACCAGCCCGTCGATGTGACGTAAGTCCTTATGGTATGTTGGGCAAGCTTGGTTAAATGGGTCGGTGCACCACGTACACCAGTACACAGGTGGTTTCCCATTCCAGCCCATGCGCGCGTACGCGTACGCGGGCGCGCACGCGAGGCCAATCTTTGCGCTCTCTTTTTCTCCTCTCTTATTAATTTCGATTAGTAGTTTAGGGAAATAACTGGTGTACATGGTGAACTCGTTTCGTATCAATGGTTTAGTCTGGTGTCACGTCTTGTGTACTCACTGGTGCACAGCCTGTGCACCAAAGGACTTAGTACACTTCACTCTCCGCTGTCCGCACTCCACAGATCTCGTCTTGGGTGAAACGGATACCCTCGTGACACCAATAGCGATCACCCCGGACGCCTCTCTGCACTCGGTTGCAGTCCGTGAACAGCCTGCTGAGCTCTCGCCCGAAGGCGCCCGCGCCTAGTGGCCGGTAGCCGTTCAAGTCAGCCCATGTTCTGTAGAACCCGTAAAGCGCCGATGACTTGATCACCGAATTGTGGTGCGGTTCGAGGTTCTCGCGCATGAAATCACGTGCTGGATTGTCCTCGGTACGCCATTCTTCCCTGGCTCGGTCACCCACTTCAGAGTCAGTAAATCGCCCCTGCTTGCGAAGCCGAAATAGGCCACCGATAGCCCACAGAAGAATGCCCGGAAGCTCGCCGCTTTCGTTCCACCATTTGTACTGATCCATGCCCTTAACTCGCTCTGCCTCGGGGATGATAAACTTGAACGGAACGTTCAGAATGCGGCGCCAGATTCCGTTCGATTTGTCGGCCCATCGTGGCCTGGTATTGAAGGCCATCATCATCCTGGCCGTCGGTGTGCAGATCAGGCCCGATAGGTTTTTGCGGTCAAAGAACATCACGTCGCCAGAGACGAACGACTTGAAATCACCCTCACGGGTCTTGTCGATCTCTCCAGCATCCGGGCAGATATTGACCAGCTTGCCGATCGTTTGAGTGCGTGAGAACTTGTCGCCCAGCAGGTCCACGGAAATGCTCGAGCAATTCTCAATGCCTACCATGGCCGTCATGGCGGCAATGTAGACCGACTTGCCGTTGGCCCCTTCGCCTTCCAGAGCCAGGAACATCTGCTGTGTCGTATCGGGCAGCAGCAGATAGCCAGCCCACTCCTGGAGTCGCTTGATCCGCTCGGGGTCCATTTGAAGGTTCTTTTCCAGGAACGCATCCCAGCGAGGACAGACGGCCTCTGGGTCAAAGTCGTAGGGCAGCCGCACGGTCGAGAACCAATCAGGCGAGTGTGGCAGCATGACATCGTCAAAATCGGCGTCGTCATCGTTGATCAAGCGATCGAGATTGAGGATGCCATTTCGCATGGCCACATAATTGAGACGCTCACGAAGGCCGCCGCTGAGCCACGACATTTGCTCAACTGACGAGGGGATAATGGTCATGCTCTTCATTGCGTCGACAACGTTCGTGACTAGGGTCTTGGTTACCTTTTGGGCTCGCGGCACTTCGTCGCCCTTTGGATTCTCCTGCTGCTCGATATTGATGCGATCGAACTCGGCTTTGATTGACTGGCTGACCTTCGCTCGCAGCTCCTCGATCCCGATCTTCCGGTAACAGCCGCGGCTCAGCTTCCAGGTGTACCATTCGTCGCGCCAGTATCGCAGGCTGCCACCTTCCTCGAGCGTTGCATAACGGGCCAGGTTGATCCTGGCTAGACGATGTGGATCATCGTCACTTTCGAGGGCGGCTGGTCGCAGGATCGTGTTCGGGTCTTTGGGAACGACCATCGCCTTATCGGCCAACCGAAGCAGGTCCGCGTATGTTCGCACGAATGCAATCATCGATCGAGATCCTCCATAATGCCAATTGCAAACGCGATCGCGGCGACAATGGCAAGCGTGATGGTACTGGGCTCAGGTATATTGGCGATCGTGGAACCGGCCGAGTCTTTTACGCACGGCCAGGGCGACCACTTGTGCGAGAAGCACAGGCACCGCATTGCCTAGTTGCCGCATGCTTTCTGTCCAAGAGCCCATGAAGACGTAATTGTCTGGAAAGGATTGTAAGCGGGCGCATTCACGCACAGTGAAGTAGCGAACCTCTCCATTTGGGTAAGCAAGCATGTTCTCACCCCCTGGCACTCCGTGGGCGCCGGCCTTAAGGACCTTGGCCGGTTCATCGAGTGGACTGCCGTTGTGGCCTGGATAAACACGAGCGCCGGGATTCAGCCAGTGGTTGGGGATGCTCGCCGAATGGTCAGCCTTGCGAGGATCAGGCAGGTCGGCAATTGCGTCGCGAACCGTTCGCCACGGCGATTCGGCCGAGAATTCACCCCAATCGCGAATTCGCTCTAGGCGCCTAGAAAGACGTAGAGATGGCTTGGGGCGGCGACTCAAGGGGATCTTATGGCGTTCCCAATATTCGCCCGTGATCCACTTGGCGCGCAAGAGGGAGTCAAAGCAGTGGGTCGGCGTCGGGAAAGTCCAATCCACTTCGAGATCACCGCGAAATGCAACGATGAAGACACGTTCCCGCTTCTGTGGAACTCCGTAGTCGGTAGCGTTCATGCAATGGAAATCAAGATTGTAGTAGAGGCCGCGCCGCTTGCCCTTTTCATGGTATGATTTCAGCCGGGATGCATGATCCTTCCAGTTTTCGTCTGGGGTGCGCGTGATGTCAGGATAGCGAAGAAGGAGCAGGATATATCCGAAGGTTTCGTGGAAGGAAGGACGAAGTATTCCCTTCACGTTTTCGATTATGATCGCGCGCGGACGGAGGATTCTCGCGGCTTCGGCGACGGCGGGAAACATGTTGCGGCGATCTGAAAGGCCGCCGTGCTTTCCTCCGAGCGAAAATGGCTGGCAGGGAGGGCCGCCGGCTAGTAGATCGATTTCGCCGCGAACCTGCGTGAAATCGAATTCACGAACATCTCCCTGGTGCAAGTTCCAGTCGGCGACGGGATCGAAGCCACGCCGTTGGTTCTCACGGATCGTGTCACAGCAGTCGCGATTCCATTCGAGGACGGCTTCGTGAAAAAAACCCGCCTCGGCCGCGCCAAGCGCAAGCCCACCAGCACCTGCGAATAGTTCGATAGCCCTCATGCGACAGCCACCTACCTGCCTCCAAAAAAGTCGCGAAGATCCATTCCGCTGGTTTCAGAAACTGCGTACGGAAGTCGTACAAGAGAACACTGGCTGGCCACCTTTGCGATTTCAGTGGACCAGGCCACTGCTCCATTTTCGCCGGGCATGTCAGCGTCGTGAAGTACATACGATCTCTTATCCGTAAATTGCTGTACGAACCACCATGGCGGCCTTTCGCCGGCGCCGTTGGCGTTTGTGATCGCGATGGCTCCATTCGACAGGTCATCCAATGAGAGAAACGCGAGCATGTCGCTTACTCCCTCAACTTTCCAAATAGTGTCCGCGGCGACGATATCCTGAATTGGCCCCATGATCCCGGCGATGCTGCCGAAAGTGGTTTTAATCTTGACTTGAGATGGCGTTCCGTCGTCACGCCACACAGGCAGCGTGCTACCGCTAACGTTGTAGAGGCACCAGCCGACCGGAGCGGCCGCGGCCAGCTTGGGGCCGTACACGGGCAAAGCAAACACCGTGAACCGATCGCGATAGCGGGCCAGCCGACAGCCGGCCGCCACCATTGCCGCGGGTTTTATTCCTGGCTTGTGCAGCACGCACCACGTTTCGGCCAGGCCCTCGTGCCACGGCAGGAATTTGAGATCTTTCGCCGGGTCGGCGTTTGTCTTGCTGTGCCGCTTACTGCTGGCCGAGGGCTCGATGCCCAGGTATTCGGCGATCCGCTCGAGCGCGGTTTTGAAGTCGATACCCCCCAGCAGCCATTGCGCGGCCGCGAAGCCGTCGCCGTTTTTCTCTCGGAAGCACTGGTTGCATAGCAGCGCGCCGGCATCGGCATCGATCAGGCGGAATCTATCGGTGCCCCCACATTTTGGGCACGGATGATGCTGGCCATCGAACAGTTCCAGATCGTGGCCACTGAGCCGCGCCAGGATCTCGGGCCAGCGGCGCGCCGCCGCCGCGCGCACTAGTTCGAGATCGAACGACGTTTTTTTATGGGTGGGCTTCCGAGCCATAATAGTGATTCCCTTCGATTATGTTGCCAGCACTCCATCCACGTACGCCTTGCCCTGCACGCCGCTCTTGGCCAGCCACTTACCGCCTGGGCCACTGCCGCTGCCGCCGAAGATCCTGAGTGTGCCCACGTCGGCCAGCGCGTCGAACACGGGCCCTGTGCAGCCTTTGCCCGCCACCTTGCAGTCGACGTTGTGCAGCTCCATGAACGGCCAGGGATAAGGCCACTGCGGCTTTGGCGCTGGCGGAGTCGCGGCGAACTTCGTCGTCCACGCGCCGACCGCTCGCTCTGATTCTTTCCCGCCCTTCACCCGGATCGAGCCGCCGTACATGAACACCCGGCCCCCCTGGGCGCACAGTCCACAGGCGTTGAGTCCCTGGTCGCCACCCGCGCCGATTAGTTTATCGAAATCGACGATCAGGTCGCAATCGTGCAGGTGCAGGAACTGAGCGTCATCGCCCGATCCGCCGCCGGCCAACACAGGGAACTGACCGGCTTCGATTCGACAGCGGTAGGCGTGGATCACGTTGTGATAGCCGCCCCACATATACAGCCCGAACGTGCGGCCGTAGATTCCGACGTGTTCGAGCCAGGCCGTGGCGTCGCTCACGCATTCATAGGGGTACGGCTTCGGCGTGTCCTTGGGCCACATTGCACCCTGGAAGCCGACCACCTGGCTCTGCTGGCCGCGATCCTGGTGCCGACACTCCAGATCGATATCGTGGATGCGCACCTGGTCATTGAGTTGCCAGGCGCAGCCGAGGGCAGATTGCCTGTAGCCGTGGTTGATCAGCCTCGCGCGATTGCCATCGACGGGCGATCCCCAAAGCTCCGTGCCTGGGGCCATGCGAATATTCTGATCGCCCACCCAATGCTCCGTCGCGCCGCCGATTTGCAGACTCTCGTCAGGCTTTTCGATCGATCGATAATCTACTGGGCAAATGAACTTGCTCATGGGTCACCTCGTTGGGGTTTTCTCGTTTCAATTTGAAAAACTAAACGGTGCTCGCACGACGCGATAGCCGGCGGCCTCCAGGGCCTTCATCATCAGCGGCGCGGCGATCTCGTTGTGGGTGTGCACGACGAACGTCCGCACGTCGGGCTTGGCACAACAGATCCACCGCACCACTTCCATGCCCGTGTCGTCGCGATCCGGGTCGCAGTAGCTTTCGCCCGTCAGGTCGTGGTCTAAATGGCATTCCGCGAACGGGCCGCCGTGCCGTAGCTGACTGATGCAGCTAGCGGCGCTGTAGACGATAGTGATCTCGGCCCAAGGCTCGCAGCGGTCAAGGAACGAGTGCAGGCGGTCGTGATCGTCGTCGAGAAATAACACTTTCATCACGCCGTGGATGTTCGCATGCGGCTCGTCGAGCTCGACGCTGTCGTCGTCGTCGAGCTCGACGATGTCGTCGTCGTCGAGCTCGTCGCTATAGTCGTCGTCTTCGAGCTCGACGATGTCGTCGTCGTCGAGCTCGTCGCTATAGTCGTCGTCGGGTTCAATCGCGTCGTCGCCCGTCTCATCCTTGATCTCGTCCAGTTTGTCGAGCATCGTCATGTTCAATGCGTTCATGGGTTCACCTTCCTTTGTCGTTTGGGTTTGCGCTTTTCGTAAAATCGTTCCAGCCACCTGAACGTCACGACTTCGGCCGCGCGTCGGGATTCGCAGAATATGAAAGGCACGCTCGAATAGTCCTGCTGCCAGGCCAGGATCGACCGCAGTAATATCTTGCGATTCAGCTTGGCCGTCTTCTTGCCGTGGTCGTATTCCGGTGCCCTGGCCAGCAGCTCGCCGAGCGAGCACTCGACCACGACGGCCGCACACTCGATGTTGTTCAGGTTCGCCAACTCTTGCTCGAATCGCTCGCGGCGGTTGCGATCGGCCACTTCGCCCGACCAGCCCAGGATCGTGCCGTGGGCGTCGTCCATGCTCTTGCGCTCGACGTGGCAGCGGCCGATATAACCCTCAATCGCATAGTCGCCCAGGCTGTGCGGATGCCGCCCCAGGCAGTGCCGCAGCAGGTTGATGCCAGGCGACACGACCAGCAGCCGGTTATGGCGATCGGCGTCGGCGTGGATGCCGTCGAACGTGAACGGCGTTTGCTCGGCCGTGTCGACCAGGATTGCAAACGGGTTCAACAGCGGGTCGGTCGACCGGCCGACGTTGGCACGTTTTTTGGTATCGGTTGGTGGCAAGGTGATTTGCATTAGGTGTCGTCGCCCGCTTCATCAAGGGGCATGAGCAAACCATCGCCACCCGTGAATCGCAATGGAATCGGACTGCCGACCCCGGCCCGTTGGCCGTACTCGATCGCGGGGAGGGTCGCCACCCGGTTCCAGTTCGCCAGCGTCACCGTGGCGTCACCAATCCTGGTCGCTTCCCACCAAGCAATCGCAAATACGCGGCCCGTTCCCGCACATTGCGGGCATTGATCGCACGGGGCGTCGAACCTCGATCGGTGGCGGCATTCGCACGCGGTTAAACGGACGGGCATCGACATTGCATCGGTGCCAAGGCATTTCCAGTCTACTGTTTGCGCAATCACACGGTCGAACGCATCTAACATCGCCTGGCCTGGAATCTTCCTGTCGGCTTTGTCGGTGTCAGGCAGGCCCGTCGGTCGTCGAATGCACACCTGGCCGTCCGTCGCGTACAGGTGGCCTCCGAAAACGAATGGAGTAAAAATGCTGTAGCGCGAATCTCGGCAAGATTCCGCGCAGAAGATAAGCCAATTGACTTGATCGAAAACGAACGGTTCCATGTATCGCTCTCCTACATCGTCGACGGTCGAGTTTATTTTAAAAAGACCCCTTGCTCCGCTCGATTTGACTTCAAGCAATGTGGGCTAAACCAAATTCGTTCTTTGTGGCAATTCTCACTGCCCGCACTCCCTTGCGACGCATAACCGCCACTCGCTTTCCACGCAAAACATTCCCAGTCGTCCGGCATGACGTGCTCGCCTTCATACCCGCACAACGCGATGCGCATTCGCTTGTCGCCGCCGTTGGCAATCGCCCATTCGCGCACGGCGTGGGCCACGTCGAGCGAATCGTGAGCGTAGAGATTCGGGTCTCGCTCGGCCGTATCGGCATAAGGCGGGTCGAGGAAAACGGCCGTCAGCCCTTGACCGGTCGTTGGCGTTGGTCCGCAAACTCTCGACCAGTCGCCCGAGCAAACACGCACACGCTTCAGGCGCTCAGCAAGGGCTCGCATCCATTCGTAGATACCTTCATTCTTGCCCAACGTCTCCCGCCCGGCGTCTCCAAGGTGGACTCGCTGGCGGTTGACGCCCTTCCCGGCGCTTCCAAGGTGGACTAGCTGGCGGTTGACGCCCTGCCCGGCGTTTCCAAGGTGGACTCGCTTGCGGTTGACGCCCTGCCCGGCGCTTCCAATGTTGACTAGCTGGCGCACGCCGTCGACCTCCACTGATTGCCACGGGCCCTTGCCGGAACAAAAGCCACTGCCGATCCAACAGCACAAGCCCCAGCACCACCAGCCGGCGACCTTCGCGTCGAAGAATTCAGGATTACCTTCGAGCCGCGTCTGCAAAGAATCCTTGACGCCCACGAGCCAAACGTGCCGCGCGTGTAAATCGTTTTCGTTGACCGGCCAGTCGGCATGAAATGCAACCTCGTCGGGTACCGCCTGTACGGCACGCCAAAAGTTAGCCACCATCCCGTCCTTATCGTTCACTGTTTCAGTTCCATCGAACGGCAGCGGGCGGGCCAACAGAAAGGCAAGGCTCCCCGCGAACGGTTCGACCACATTACGCACCGACCCAAACCGTTTCCAAACGGCAGGCGCTACAGTGGACTTTCCGCCGAAGTACGGAAATGGTGCCACGAGAGAATCCTTCATATCGTCGCTCTCCTACATCGTTGCCAGTTCGGCTTGTGCCAGGTTCAATAAAATTTGCTCTTTCAACAGCGTCTTCCGCTGGCCGAGGGCCACGCGGCGGCACATCGCATCGAACGTGCTCTTGCGGCCGACCAGGACGCACCGCTGCTTGGCGCGGGATATACCCGTGTAGATTAGTTCGCGCGACCCCATCCGGCCGTCGCGGGAACTGGCCACCACGATCGCCCACGGAAACTCACTGCCCTGGCTGGAGTGGTACGTGATCGCGTAGGCCAGATCCCACGCGCAGCCGGTTCCCGTCTTGTCGGCGCGGCCGTCGCCATCGTCGGCGTCGTCGGCTTGCATCTTGCCTCGCGGGACGTGAACGACTCGCTTGGGAGCCAGCACCTCGACCACGAAATACTTATCCGCGACACCCAGCACCTTGCCGATTTCGCCGTTTGCAATTCGCACCTCTTTGCCACTGTCGCTGATTTCGTTGTCGGGATCGCTGGCGTCGGCGTCGACAATCGAAAAGTTTTGGTTGTCGCGGCAGATCACTTTGTCGTGCAGCCGAAATGGCGAACCCTCGATCGCCGGATTCGGATTCAACTCAGCTTGCAGCAGTTTATTGACGGCGCGCCGCACCTCGTTGCGGGCCACGATCACCCGCGATTCCCAAACCGGGTCGATGCCGGCGGCTCGCATCCGGTTCGCTTGCCGAATGATTTCGACAAACTGCTGGTCCTCGTCGTCGATCTCGATAATGTCCAGGTTGTCGCCGGAACCCCACGGCAAGCCGTCGGCGATCGCCGAGCAGGCTTCAACGATGCCGCCACTGTTGCGGCGGATCTGTCGCAGCTCGCCGTAAGGCAGCCCGGCCGCGATCATGTCGCGGAGTGGAGCGCCAACGCCGACCGGCAATAGCTGGCGGATATCACCGATCAACAGGATTTGCGTTCCCTTGGCACACGCCTCGAAAACGGCCGTCATCATTTCTAAATCTTTCATTGACTCTTCGTCACCGACGATCAGCCTGAACGGAAATGGGCTCTTGGCGTTGAATCGCCACTGCTCACCAGTGGCCGCTTGCTCTGGCATTGGTCGGCCGAGCAAGCTGTGCCAGGTCCGCGCGCGAATGTTGACGCCGTAGCCGGCCATCACTTCGCCGAGCCGCTGAGCGGCCAGGTTGGTCGGCGCGCCGATCCCGATTTCGCCGTCGCCAAAACATGCCAGCGCCGCGCCGATCAGATTCGCACAGGTAAATGTTTTTCCACTCCCTGGCCGGCCACCCAGGATTGCGATCGGGCCGCAAAGGCAAACCGCCAGCGCGCCTGGCTGCTCGCCGTCGATGTTTTTGATCGATTCGATGTCCGGCCAGGTGAAGGATTCCTGCGTCTTGTTGGCGATCAACTGGGCCAGCCGGGCTTCGCGGTCAGCGTGTTCGGCGATCGCCAGCCAGGAATAATCACCGTCGGTTGCGATCGGGCCGTTGATGCCCTTGGTGTGCAGCTCGCGAAGCAGGCCCGACCGTAATCCCAATTCAATCGCCTTGTCAATTCGCAACTCCGCGCCGGCCACGGTGGCGCGAATGCCGAACTCGGCCGCGCGGCGCGGGAAGTAAGTGTGCCCGTCCGAATTGCTCGACAGGGCGTACCAGGCGGCCAGCGCCTGCCGCTTGAGTCGGCCAGGTGGCAGCCCCAGGTGCAGATAGAGTTGATCGCACAGTTTGAATCCGCAGCCGCGGAATCGCATCAGCTTGTATGGATCGTGGCGGATGACGGCCGCCGCCCTGTTACCCCATTCCTGGATGGCCTTGCGCGCGGTAGTCTTGGGAAACCCACGGCCGGCCAGCAGGTCGGTCAGCTCGATCGTGCAGTTCTCCAGGGCCTGCTCCCTGGTCAGCGACGCCACCATTTGGTTGCACGCTTTGGCCGCCAGCCTGAGTCCCTGTTTTTCCAGTGCCGCCAACACACGCTCCGGCTGCTCGCGCATGACTTGCACCGCGTTCGAGCCGAAAATCTCCCACATCGCCGCCGCCCGCGCCGCACCGAATCCGAGCCCTTGGCCGGCGTGTCGCAGATAGGCAATGATCCCGTCGCGGTTGTGGGGCTGCGCCGCGACGAACGTCTGGAAGTGAAATTGCTTCTCCACGTCGCCAGTGCGGCGGTTGTGGTAGTCCGCCCAGCGGCCATAGAAGCGATACGTGTGCTGTGGCCGCAGCTCGTCGACGTCGGCCGGGCCCTTGATCACGATCGGTGCGTTGATCGTGCCGTTCGCGTGGGCTTCCGCGATCACGACGTCGCCGTCGGGATTTTCGAAGCGCAGTCGCTCGTACAGAAACTCGGCCGTGATTTCTTCGAGTTGAGCGGGCATCAAACCTAACCGCAAAAAGTCAATGATCCCTGATTCAAGGAACCTGCCGGGGCGCAGGATGCCAATCGTGAACCCCGGCAGGCGAGAAAGGATGCGACAAGCATCCAGTTCCGTTTGCTACATCTCGCCTAAATCGTCATCGATCGGCGTCTTCGACTGCGAGCCGTTGGCCGCACCGCTGGCCGGCTTGGCAGCTTCATCCTTGTCGCCGATCTTGAACGACGCCGGATCGCGACGTTGCAACTTGGGCACGAGGGCCAGCGCCTTCGCGTCCTTCGGACAATCCTTGGCCCGCGGATCGTCGACGTGGTAGATGTTGGCGTAATGCAGTTCCAGGAACTTTTTCTTGTTCCCTTGCTCGTCGGTGCCGAACTGGAGCGTGGCCACCAGTTGGCGGTTGACCGCGTCCGCCAGCTCCACGTTGACGTCCTGGCCGCACTTCGATTCGTCGACCAGGCCGGCGGCGATCAGAAACGCGCCCTGCTTAGCCCGCTTCCATTTGATATCGCCCTCGGTGGCGTTCAGCTTCGGGTTGAAGAAAACGATATCGACCTTCTTGCCCTTCTCGGGGCAGACCCCATTCACGTGATCGCCGTCCAGCACGGACAACTCGACCGCGAAGCCGTCGATGGCCTCGCCCTTTTTACTGACCGGCTGCTCATCCGTGTGCGTGACTTGCAGGTGATAGGTGCCTTCCTTGGCCAGAAAATTCGGACTGCTCTTGATGTCCTGTTCGTTGGGCATCGTGACGTTTAACCCCATTTTCACTGCGCTCCTTTCTCTAAAGCGTCTTGAAGTTTTTGCAGGTCGGCCATGCTCACATTCCACGTGGGCGGATAGCCGAACTGCGAGATACCTACATTCCAAACACGTTCATGCCCGAATCGTTCCACAAGGCCACTGAGCGCCGGCGTTCGAGCAATCGCCGTCGCGGGCCACGTTAGTTTTTTGCCGACCCTTGCGTTGGCGTCGGCCAGAGCGATACGCCGAAGAATGCTTCCACCTGGTTGCCGCCCAGGGCATTGAGCAGCAGGTCGGCGTCGGGCTTGGCCAGCTGCTCGAACTTGGCCAGGCCGGCGGCGGCCATCTTGGCCTTGATCTTCGTGACCGTGCCGGGCACCAGCTGATTGACTTCCTTGATCTTGGACCGGATCAAGTCGGCTTGTGCGACCGAGCAGAGTTTTTGGGTATCGGCATCAGCCGCCGCGTGGTCGGACTGCAACGCTTGCAACCGGGCCGCCAGCTTGCCGATCAACTCATTGGCCTGGTCGGCCGACAGCTGCCTGGTCGACGTCACGCGGCGGCTGGCCAGCATCTTCTCACGCTGTTCGGGCGCGGCGTTCAGTTGGCCCCACAGCGTCTTGATCGCGTCCGATTGCGCCGCCGAACAGGCGCCGGCCACCGGCTCGACAGCCGCGTCGACGGGCCCGGTCGGTTCGGTGGCCACCACTTCGCTTTCGACGTCGACAATTTCGTCGGCTTCGGCTGGCGCGGGACTGGCCTGCGACGGCGTTCGCGCGTCCTGCCACTCGGGCTTGCCGTTGCCACTGGTCGCACCAGGAATGTCGTCGATTTCCTCGGGCGTGTAGCGGCCACAGTTCACTTGCGGACACATGGCTCGCACACCGTCACTGACCACCCTGGCCCACAGCATCTGCATGCGAGCGCGGGGCGTGCGATACTTGGCCTTGATCGCGAGTTTGCCTTTCGATTCGAGGGCCTTGATCACGTCCGCGTCCTTGCCCTCGTAGACGAACGGCTCTTGTTGAGCTTCCTCCCACGACAGGCTATAGGCCTGCGTCTGGCCGCCGATCGTCAGCTCGATCGACGCCAGGTCGCCGGTCCGCGAAAGCTGCCGGTGCTTGCCGCCCAGCTCGTAGAACCCGGCCAGCATGGCGTCGGCCTTCATCGACAGTTTGCCGAAGATCACGTGGTAGCGTTCGGCCAGCGACAGGGGCGGCTCGCCGCGAGCCAGGCACTCCATCGCGAACACTTCGCCTTGCGCCACGTTTTCGCAATTGAAAATCTTGGAGAGTGCGATCGAGTTGCCGAGTTGCTTGATCGCGGCCAGTGGGTCGGCGATCCGTTCGTAAAACGTTAATTCAGTGGACATACTGCTGCGTTCCTTTCTCGTTTGTTCTCAGGGTCGCTGGATCGTTATGATGCGTGGTTGCGGTGGGGTGGCCGTCGGCCGCGATCGCCCGCGTGCAGGCTGACGTGCGTCGGAATTTCAACAGGCTCGGCCGTGTGCCGCGGCACCCGTTCTCGAATCTGCGCGGCGATCTCGTACGCACGACGCGACAGGCGGGCTTCCTGCTCGTCGGTCAACGCCGGGTCGATCGACTCGTCGTATTCCGCCTGGGTGAATCGCGGCACGTCGACCAGGTGTTTACTTAATTCGTAGTGCGACATGCGGTCACTCCCTTTCACGACGCGGTTTTGGTGAGCTTCGACGTGAACATTCCAAACGGCCCCGACGTTTTGCAGCCTGGCCGCCAATCGCAAAGGCCCAGCTTGCCGCCAATCTCAAACAGCTGGGTGAGCACCTCGAATGTCAGTTCTGGCGCGAAAGTCTCCAGCGACCCGCGCACGGTCCATGTGTTGAATCGCGGCCGCACCCGAACGTGCTTCGAAGTGCCAATCCGGGCGCGCTTCAAAAACAATCGGAAGCCGTGCTTTTGCACCGCCTCGGCCTGCTGTGCGAAGGTTAAACTTGCCAGGGATTCCAGGTCGGCGAACTTGATCTGCTTTTTCTCCACGAACAGGTCGCAGAATTCCCCATCCATCCGCAGCTCGCTTTGAGTCGCTTCCTTGAATGTCTTTTGTTTTTTCATAATCAGTCGCGCGCCTGCCGACCGCAGACCGGCCGAGATGTTTCCACTTGGAATTGCCAGGTGTTCACCGTCGCTGTACAGGCACGACATCCAGCCCCACGGTGGGCTGCGATCATCGCCGGGCACCGACACGTTTTTGTTTTCTGGTCTCTTGCGCCACTCTTGCAGCCGATCCGACCATTCGATGTCGTCCGCGTGCATCAACAGCGGCATGGTCCCGGTGAATTCGAAAGAAACTCGCATGTGTGTGTCTCCCTTTCTTTCTCAAAATTACTCAGGTCGAAAAAAATGGACCATTGGTCCCCTTGCCTTGCCACGCCCGGCCGCGCCCGGCCTTGCCGAGCCCTGCCGAGCCAAGCCCCGCCCCGCCCTTGCTCTCTCGTTGTTTCGAAAATGGACCATTGGTCCCCTTGCCCTGCCTCGCCTTGCCGTGCCATGCCTTGCCCGGCCCTGCCCCGCCTGGCCGCGCCTGGCCTCGCCAAGCCGTGCCCCGCCCTCTCATTGTTTCGAAAATGGACCATTGGTCCCCTTGCCTTGCCCCGCCTCGCCAAGCCGTGCCAGGCCCAGCCATGCCATGCC
>Ga0163152_10005102_pt1 | contig 15724 bp, 9 predicted proteins | sample OliLakLV19MP8IB2_FD_148635 | JGI IMG/M metagenome (GOLD analysis project Ga0163152, IMG submission 148635) | Freshwater microbial mat bacterial communities from Lake Vanda, McMurdo Dry Valleys, Antarctica - Oligotrophic Lake LV.19.MP8.IB-2 | ecosystem: Environmental > Aquatic > Freshwater > Lake... | reverse complement strand
GCACATCTAACTCGGTTAACTTTGTTCTTCCATTTGCAGATGGTGCTTCATCGACTGTTATTGGTACCAATGGATTTGGAGGCCTATCCTTTGTCTCTGTTTGTTTGACCGATGGTACGAGCTGTCCATCCGGATCGGGCTCTGATCTTAATTGGACATACAATCTTGCTGGCGACTTTGTTCGCAATGCCACAGGTACTACGGACATCGCCATCGGTTCATCAACACTCGCAAACTCTCCATTCGTATTCCTGAACAATACGACAACAAGTCGATTCCTCATTGGTCAAAACTCCTCAACAGGTGCTGGTGCTGATCTTGTCATTGGTGCGACGACTGCTTCAGGGATGAATAGCTTGTTCCAGCTCACTGGTGACGATCTGTTTGTTGCCGGCAATATTGGTTCTGCTTCCTCGGTGTATACAAATGGGGCATTTATTGCGGGACCTGGCAGTACTAGCTTTGGCGACGGCTTTATCAGTAAGAACAATGGTTATTTGTCGATCAAATCGACGAGTGGTACACGCATCACAAACGCTCTTGAGCAATTCATTTCTTCAGAAATATCGCCCACCTTTTTGGGGAGTACGGGAGTCATACCTAAGGCGTCATTCTTTGTTACTGCAGGTAACTACGCTTACGTTCTTGCCAACTCCAACGAACTTCATATTGTTGATATTTCCAATCCTAACTCTCCGACGAGTACGGGATTTGTCACTGTGCCATCGACACCGACCAGTATTGATTATGACGGTGCATTTGTTTATGTTGGAGGAGGTTCTAACAATGTATATGTCTATGATGTTACCGATAAGAAGCAACCTATATTATCACGTATTATTTTTGGCTTGGGACAGAAGAATAAGATTAGTGGTAAGTATTTGTATAGTTTGAACAACCTGATACTCAGGATTTCAGATTTAGAGGGAAATACATTAGGAACGGTTAGTCTCTCTGGAGTAGGTATTGGAACTGATCTTGTCGTACAGAATGGAAGAGCTTATGTCATAGGCGGCAGTGGGAATACAGAGCTTTTTGTAATCGACGTACAAAATCCAAACGCACCTATTGTATTGGATACTTATGATCTCGTGACTGGAGCGAATGATATTGCTGTCAATGATCGGTATGTGTATGCAGCTGATGCCGTTGCTGGGTTGCTCTGGATTTTTGATGTGAGAAATTCTTCTGATATTCGAGTCGCGGCAACAACCAGTATTACGGGTGCAGATAACTTGTTTGTCTCGGGCCGATACGCCTACGTTGGTGCTGGTACGAACATCAACGTCGTAGACGTTGCATCGAGCACGGCTCCGAGCCTTGTGAAAACATTTGCGACTTCACCGGGTTCGATCCGTCAGTTTGCAACGCAGGGGCGGTATGGCATTTTCATTGGAGGAGGGACCTCTGATGGTTATTTGCAGATTTATGACATGCGAGGAACGGAATTGCAGAGTCTGACGGCTCATTCATTACAAGCAGGGTCAGCCAGAATAGGTGACCTTCTTACGGTTGAGGGTGAAACGCTTTTGTCAGGAGGACTGCGAGTGGGGGTGGCAGGTATTGCTTCCGTTGGCTCCTTGTCGGTTGCAGCGACAAATACGACTTCGACATTTATGGGTGCACTTCAGGCAGTGAGACTGCAGGCTACAGGAGCTTTTTCCGTACTTGGCTCCGTTAGTCTTGGTGGTTCCTTTTCAGATCTGATTACTATCAATGGTAGTTTTGCTAGTGATCTTTTACCTGATGTAGTGGGACGCAATCTGGGATCACAAGCGCTTCCTTGGGACGGATTTTTCAGAAACGCAACGGCGACAAGTCTTTTTGTTGCTTCACGTGGTATTACCGCAGAACCGCCAGGTGGCTTAATACAGTCTGCAAATATTGTTTCGACCTCAACGCTCGTCGGTGGAAATCCGATCGGCGTCTACGCTAGTGATCGTTATCTGTATTATATTGGTGGCAATCGGGGTTTGGAAATTGTCGACATTACCGATCCCACAGCGCCATTCGTTACCGCTTCATCGAGTCTGTTCGGTTTTAGTATAAGCGATTTCGTATCAAATGGCTCGCTGATTGCCATGGCAGGTGCTTTAAGTGGGGCGAGCCAAGGTGTGCGGGTGTTGGATGTCTCAGATTTCTCTAATGTGACGAGCGTCGGAGAACTTGCCTTTACCTCAGGTGGGTCCTTGTCTATTGATATGTCCGGCAAGTATGCGTTTGTTACCGGATCCGCTAGCTCCGCGCTCTATATCGTTGATATTTCTGTTCCGGGTACACCTGTTCTCGTATCGACGTTGACTGGACTCGGTTCTCCGAACAAAGTCAAAGTCCGTGACGGTTTTGCCTATGTGACCGAGAATACGAGCAATCGTCTTTACATTATTGATGTACGTCAGCCAAACCAACCGGTGATCAAGGGTTTTGTGGCGGTCGCGAACGCACCACAGGAAGTTTATCAGCAAGGCCGGTATGCGTACGTGGCGTTAAGCACAACACAATTTGAAACGATCGATGTTTCTGATCCGACAGCTCCCTTTGGTGTTGCGACGAGCACCTGCCCAAGCTATGCATGCACGGGTGGATTTATTGCCGGTGATTATTTCCTAACACGTGGTCGAGATTTCTTTGCCTCACGCGATATTATTAATTTCTGGGACATCTCGAGTTCGGCAGGTCCTCAGACTCTTTCCCGACTTGCAATAGATGAACCTACGGCACAATTACAAAAACTCACCAAGTACGGGAGCCATGTATATACCATTCACAGTAACGTTTTTTTAGGCGCAACGACCGGCGTTCTGTCGATCATAGATTCGGGCGGAATCAAGACAGACGGAATTCAGGCAGGAACAGCCGAGTTTGGGACTCTCATGGTGCGCAATGCCGCGGAAATCGCCAAACAGCTGACGGTGCAAGGAGGATTACAGGTTGGTACTAATGGTATCTTGTCTCTTGGTTCCATCTCCTCCTTTGCTACGGGCACCATTTCTTCTTTTGCCGGAATGTTTAACGTTCAAACATCGACTTCTACGCCAGCGGTTTTGATTCAGAATACGGCGTCCGGCGGCCAAACTTGGGGCGCCTATATCGACCAGCTCTCCGTCGGATCCAACATTACCGCCACCGGTGCGACCGACTACTCCATGGTGATTACGTATGCTTCAAGCGCAACAAGGGGGGGTCTCTGTATTGATGACACAGCCACGGGTGTGACTTGCCCGACTAATGTCGGCGCATCGATTATGGCCGACGGAGCAGTCATCTCCAATGCCTTTGACTTAGCAGAAATGTATTCCGTGACAGGAACGACAGAGGCTGGAGATGTTCTCGTGCTCTACGCTTCATCGACCGCTACTGTCATGCGTAGCTCGGGTGTTGCATACGATTCAAAAATCATCGGCATCATCTCAACGGATCCAGGTTTTGTTCTTGGTTGGGGTGGTGGGGCCAAAGTTGCGCTTACAGGTCGTGTCCCCACCAAAGTTTCCATGAATAATGGACCGATTGCTGTCGGTGACGCACTCGTTTCATCGGATGTCCCCGGTTTCGCGATGAAAGCAACTCAACCGGGCATGATTCTTGGCTATGCCCTCGAGAGCGTCTCTGCGACAGGCACGGCCCAAGTATTTGTGAACGTCGGATTCTGGGCGGGTCTCACGTTTGGACCGACGGGACAGATTCAAGTCGATGACAGCGGCAATGTGTCGATCATGAATGATCTTCACATCGGCGGAAAACTGTTCCCGAGCCTCAAAGGCGGAGGAATTCAGAATGATTGGTACCTGTTTGTTAATGCCGATGACCCAACATCGACTTATATCTCTACAAACGCCGATGGATTCATGAGCATGGATACGTATGACTTTGCGGAGAGATATTACTCGCCGGATGAACTTGAATCTGGAGACGTCGTGGTTGTTTCCGACTCTGGACGTACGCATGTACAACGCTCGATGAATGAAGATGCGATGGTCTTGGGCATTGTCTCGACACGCCCAGCATTTATTGCAGGTCGTCCGGCGACGTCGACCTATCCGATTGCTCTTTCCGGTCGTGTTCCAACCAAGGTTTCTGGTATGAATGGAGCGATTAAGGCTGGCGATCCTTTGTCGCCGACATCGATTCCGGGAGTTGTAGCGAAGGCTGTAAAAACTGGTCCGATTGTTGGTCTGGCATTGGAGGGTTTTGATGGAGCGAACGTTGGTAAGATTGAAGTGTTTGTTAATCCGAGTTATTGGGTTAACAAGTCTGAGTTTGTTCAGAGTGAGTCTGCTGGCGGAGCTTCACAAATCGTTGTTAGCCAAGATAAGCAAGGTTTTGCAACGGTATCGGCTGGCTCCAAAAAAGTTCGAATTGAGTTTCCATCGCTTGGTGCGTATCCAAATGTTCAAGTTACACCTCGTGGCTCAGTTGCTGGTGGATGGTGGACAGATAGTTATACCGACACAGGATTTGAAATTATCATGGCTGATGCACAAGACCATGACGTGGTGTTTGCTTGGCGCGTTGAGGCAACGACAGGCTCGGATATTATGCGCATGTCCGATGGAACATATGCTTCAGTTGATCCACTCACAGGTGCACCGGTTGGTTTACAGGCGGCAACATCAACACCGGAAATTTTGCTTCCAGAGATAGTAAATTCAAGTACAACGAGCGTAATTGAGACTGTGATCGACGAGTCAGCGACGACGACATCCGCGGAATAAAAAAACAGTGTGTTATACTTCAACGCAAATAGATTTCTATGAGCACTATCTTTTCGCGTTTCGACGCATCACCCTCGGCTAGCAACCCGGAACCACTTCAGGCGATGCCTGGTGTTTCCCGAATTTTGAACATGGTTATCGATGCATGTTTACATGCAGCCGTGTTTCTTGTTCCGTTGTTTTTCAGCTCACTCACCATCGATGTTCTTGAACTCAACAAGCAAACCTTGCTTGTTATTCTTGCGACGATTGCTGGAGTCGCTTGGCTCGGCAAAGCGTTGGCTGATAAGCAGTTCACACTCGTCCGCAACTGGATTCACTTGGTTGCAGTCTTGTTTGGACTCGGTTACATGGTCGTCTCGCTCCTTTCTCATGACCGTTATCTCTCCATGGTGGGAAGTCTGGGTCAGATGCCATGGGCATTTTCAACGATCGCCGCTTTAGTTGTCTTCTATATCGTCGCGGTCAATCGTATTCGCCAGACGGCACAGGTATATGACTTTATCTTCAGCTTCCTTGTAAGCTCTTTGCTTGCTGGAATCTACGGTTTGATGCAGATGTTTGGAATCTTCTTGATTCCGGTAGCTGCTTCACAGGTTAAGACCTTTACGAGTGTTGGTAGTGTCTTTAGCTTTGCGGTTTACATGACGGTTCCGTTGCTTATCTCGGCGAGCTTAGCATTCCATGGCTGCCGCAATAATGTGTGCTTGCTTGGTACAAAGAAGCCAGCTGGAACGGTCGCTCGCGGAATCGTTTGGGCTACGATCATTGTTGCGTTGATCAACTTGATCGTGATCGATTTCTGGGTAGCATGGGCCGCTCTCTTGTTTGGAACCGTGGTTACAGTTGTTATTGGTTATTTGCGCACGCGTTCGATCGGTTCTCCGGCTAAACTCGCGATTCCTGGAGTTTTACTCGCTGTCTCGATCTTGTTGCTCTTTTTCCGCACGCCAATCAACTTGAATTTGCCGGCTGAAGTTTCACCGTCCGCCATGGCTTCCATGAATGTTGCCAAGGAAACTTTGCGAGAAATGCCAATCTTTGGCTCGGGTCCTGGTACGTGGATTTACAATTACGCGAAGTATCGCGTAGAGCTAGTGAATCTTTCTCCGTTCTGGAATGTACGATTTGACCGTGGTTTTTCGTTCTTCCTAACCTTGCTGGCTACGACCGGACTCGTCGGAACTGTTCTCTGGCTTTTGTTAATTGCGTCGGCGGTTGTAAAGAGTGCTGGGCACTTAATGAGAGAGAAAAACGATGATGTTTGGTACGCCTATCTTACGGTGTTTGTTGGTTGGTCGACTTTGGTGTTTGTTTCTTTCTTCTACAATTACAACATGGCGCATATATTTGCGCTGTGGTTCCTGTTTGCTCTGCTTGGTTCCTTGGTTGGTCGCAACACAATTACTTGGGATGCTCGTAAGAATACTTACGCCTATGGCATTCTCTCGGTAGTCTTTGTGGTCGCTCTTATTGCAGGTATTTCATCGATCTGGCTTACGGGACAGCGCTTTGTCGCAGATGCGGCTTTCTCTGGAGCGGTTGCTGATTTCCGTGCAGGAAAGAGTATTGATGAGGTAATCGTCAAGCTCAATAAAGCAGCTTCCTTGAATCCGATGCTCGATATGTATGCTCGCAACTTGTCGCAAGCTCACTTGATCAAGGCAGCCGGTTTGATTCAGGCACGTCCGAGCAATGAGCAGGTTCCTGCTATTCAGAATGAGATTAAATTGGCTGTCGATATCGGTCTCCGTGCTACGCAGCTTGCGCCTTCCAACGTAGACAACTGGTCTAGCCTTGGATTGATTTATCAGAGTGTTGCCAGCTTTACGCGTGGTGCTGATGAATTTGCCATCAAGAACTACGATGAGGCTACGATGCGTGAACCGCAGAACCCAGTCTTCTTGAATGAAGTTGGTAAGTTGTACTTGCTCCGTTCCGATGCCTATCGCACACAGTTGGGTGCAGGTGACGCAGCCGCAAAAGCTGAAACGCAAAAGAATGTGAATGATAACCTCGCGCTCGCAGAACAGAAGCTCAAGGCTGCTATCGAGGCTAAGCCGGATTATCTTCCTGCTCGCTATCACTTGGGTATCGTTTACGAACGTCAGGGTCGTGTGAAGGATGCGATTACCGAGCTTGAGAATGTATTGCGTATCAATAACAAAGATCTTGGAGTGGCATTTGAACTCTCGATCTTGTACTACCGCAACAATCAAAAGAACGAATCGCTTGAACTCATGAAGCAGGTTTCTGCTATCGAACCTAGCAACGTAAATGCTCGCTGGTATCTTTCAGCTATGCTTGAAGAACGCGGTGAATATGCCGACGCTTTGGCGCAAATTAAGCCGCTTTCTGAGCAGTATCCTGAGAACGCTGCCATTCAACAGCGTATGAACTCGCTTACGGCTGCGGTGAATGCTGACTTGAAGCCAGAAACCCGACCGCTTCCTGATCCAATTCCTGAAGCGATCCGCAACTCGACCGACAACAACCCAGTCAACACAGTAAAAAAAACATGTTTGACCCCCGCAATCTTCTCAAGCGTTTAAACCGCTTGATTGAATCCTTCGTTCCCGGATCGTGGACGCAGGGCGGGATGGAGCAACGCCGGCCATCTCCCAAAGAGATGCGCCGGCTTTTGCTTTCCGAAGCAAAGACTATTAGTAAGCTTTTGGATGCGGCATTCAGCGGACATGGTTCCTTGCTCAAGGAATTGATTGAAGACTTAAGCAAAAAACCTGATCAAGCACTGATGGAGCATTGGGACTCTGTTTGTAAGGAGTTACTCTCTGTTAGAAGAGCGCTTTATCGACTTATTTTGGCCCGTCAGAGCCGTTCAGATCTTTTAAACGAGTGGAATGAATGGGAAAGACATGCGCATCTTTCTAAAGGCGATAAAAGCCTCGCACGTTTTGAAAGACAAGAGATGTTAGCTTCGGAGTTACGTCTGCGTGGGATTGAAGTGCCTCGCTCTGCTTTTCCCGTTGAGAATATTGAAGAGAAGCACGTGAGTGTAGAGTTAGCCGTGGCACCAAAAGCGGTTGAAGCATCTCCGGAGGAAGTAGTTGTGTCTCCGAGTTTGGCCGATGATTGGGAGCCGATGTGGTTATCTCAGGCGGATGAGAGCGCGGATTTTTGGGAGAGTATGGCTGGTGGTTTTCATGCGCCGCATCTCACGGCTGCCCAGGCTATGCGCTTGGCAAAGGGATTTAGGATGGCGCAAGCGGATCGTAAGCAAGCGGATCGTGTTCGCGGGATTCGTCGATATCGACTTTCTGCCTTTGAGGTCTAGCCATTGACGACTGGCCTTCGTTTTGGCATTATTTTCCTGCTCATCATCGATGTTAGATGGGCCCTTAGCTCATCTGGTAGAGCGCTTCCATGGCATGGAAGAGGTGGCCGGTTCGATCCCGGCAGGGTCCACCATAAAGGAAACCGCCTCAGTGGGCGGTTTTTCTTTTCTACTTTTGGAAGAGGACTTTGTATTTGTCCCAATAGGCGTATCCGAGATAGGCCGTGAGTATTGTTACAAAGAGTGCTGACCAAATATATTGAGGTGCGGTCAACGCATTAACCGTTGTTGCACCAATGCAGATCGGTGCAAGGAATATTGCAGCAAGCCAAGGGCGGAAACCAACAATGAGCAGCAAGCCAGCGACGATTTCTGTACCCTTCACAAGGGCAAAGATTCCGGTGACCCACAACATTTGCGTATAGCCGATCATTTCAGCCGGTACTCCCTCCCAGCCATGAGTTGCACCATAGAAGCCTCCGACGCCGCTCAGGAGGAAGAACAATCCAAGAATAACGCGTACAGCTGTGATGAGATACTTGTTACGAAAACTGGTTTTCATAAAGCAGAGTTAAGTATTTGGATGGATTTAAACTTATGGTCAAAATTCTAGCATAAAGCCTCGCTTTTTGAGCGAAGCTTTATGCGCTTAACGGATGTAGGGGAGCGGGTTTACACGTTTGTTGGCGATATAAATCTCAAAGTGTAAGTGCGTGCCGGTTGAGCGTCCGGTTGTTCCAACCATAGCGATCACTTCTCCGCGCTTCACGGTGTCTCCAACCTTTACGAACATTTTGGAGGAGTGAGCGTAACGCGTTTTGTTGCCATTGCCATGATTGATGAGGATTTGGAGACCGTAACCGCCGCTGTTCCAGCCTGCTGTTTCTACGACACCGTCGGCGGAGGCGTAGATTGGATCTACGTAATCACCTTCAAGGTCAAGGCCGGTGTGCTTCCAGCCATAATATTGGTTGATGATGTGCTGACGTGTCGGCCAAAGGAATTTTGTTTTTGCCTTTGTTTCTTCAACATCTTCTATATCAGCTGGTTTTACACGCGCATCCTGTTTTCCGGTCAACTCCTCGTAGACATCGACCGCTTTGTTAGCGATACGTGCGATTGGTACATCCGGATTGATATTGCTGGTCGGTTTACGGATAGCGATCGGTGTATTGATTTCCGGAGGCGTTCCATCTGGTACGACAATTTCATCGCCAATTGCAAGAGCTGTCTCTGGGGAGAGGCGGTTAAATGTAACGATTTGATCTAAGTCTGCTTTATAAATGTTGGAGATTTTTTGCAGCGTATCGCCCTTAGTGACTACGTGAAGTACACCAGAAACAGGAGGAATTTTCAGTGTGCTGCCGGGACGAATTGTGGAACGCACGGTTAAGCTGTTTGCCCAAAGAATTGTTCCGACGTTTATACCAAAACGTCTTGCGATGGTGCTGATCGTGTCACCAGACTCGACGGTATACGATTCGGTTTGCGTACGATCCAAAACGACTTCCGATGGTTCGCCTGGCGCGTATGATCCAGGAAGGATGGCGATAGAACCTGGAACCGTAAAGTCAGCAACGGGCTCATCGGCTAGGTCCGTGTAGTCAAAGTCGATAGAAGGTAATGATTCGATCGTTTCCGCGCCGAGGTAGTGGGCGTCTTTAGCGAGTGATTCTGGGTGGATGTCTTCTTCTACGAGCGTCTCGCGACCATCGCTCACAATAGAATAGAGCAAGCTACGCTGACCCGCATCAAGCGCCGTTGCACTCTTGGTTTGGAATTGGGTACCGATCGTTACCAGACCGACACCAACGATAACGACATGAAATATGTAACGGTTGGTGATGAAGACAAAGGCAACACCACGAACCGAGGAAAAGAGTTTCCCGATACGCATGCGGAGCATCGTCGAGAGGCGGTAGAAAGGTAAAATAATAAAACGCATGACCATGCGTCCAAGGGCATTTGAAAATGGAGAAACTGTCTTCCAAAAACGCATCAAAATGCGACGTGTTGAAGACAGCTCACGCAAGACTGCGAGGGCTCCTTTTGCCAAAATAAGCTTTAATTTTTGTGTCAACACAGCAGATTTAAAATCTGGATAGAGCTTACGTACTATAGCAGGAAGGCGGTTAAGCGTCAACCAAGAAACGCTAGTTTTGTCCGGAACGTATGGACCCTGTCAAGCGGAAGGATCATGGCGATAATTCAGCGACTCGGCGATATGAAGAGAGCGAATTCTCTCGTCGCCGGACAAGTCGGCGATGGTACGAGAGACTTTGAGCAATCGGAAGTACGATCTAGCTGATAAACGATGTGCATCCACGGCGTGACGTAAGAGGGTTTTTGCTTCCGGCTCCATCTCGATATATCTTCTGACATGGTCGGAACCAAGTTCCGCATTTGTTTTACAGCTGATCGATTTCCAGCGCTCGGTTTGCACGTCGCGTGCCACCTGTACTCTGGTACGTATCGTCTCGCTGTTTTCTTGCGCTGAAACATCGGTTAGCTCTGAAGTTGGGACTTTCGGGACTTCAAGGAATAGATCGATACGGTCGAGTAAAGGGCCGCTTAGTTTTTTACGATAGCGGGCAAGTTGTATGGCTGGACAAGTGCAGTCACGATCCTGATCCGTGGCAAATCCGCAGGGGCAGGGATTCATTGCACCGATTAATGTGACTCGCGCAGGAAAAGAGAGCGTTCCGTGAGCCCTGCTTACGGTGATTGTTCCGTCCTCTAGGGGTTGGCGTAGGCTTTCTAAAACGGAACGAGGAAATTCTAAAAATTCATCTAGGAAAAGAACGCCGCGATGTGCGAGAGATATTTCTCCTGGTTTAGGAATCGAGCCTCCGCCAACCATGGAAGCGGTACTTGCCGTGTGATGCGGGGAACGAAATGGACGTTGGTTTACGATGCCTTCTGCTGGAAGTATCCCAGCTATGGAGTGAATACGTGTCGCTTCTAGAGCTTCTTCTATTGTGAGTCGAGGAAGGATGCCGGGGAATGCACGAGCGAGCAGAGTTTTTCCTGAGCCTGGAGGGCCTTGCATCAGTACATTGTGCCCGCCGGCTGCGGCAATTTCGAGTGCGCGTCTGGCTTGCGCCTGTCCGCGAACAGCGGAGAAGTCAGGGCCTTGAAAAGGGAGTGTGACAATTTCCGACAGGTCGCGTTTTGGTAGAGGTTGCATGGGCGCGCCTTTCAGATGGGCGATTACCTCCGATAAATGCTTAGCGGAAATGACGTTAACATTGTCGACGAGCGCGGCTTCTGCGGCATTAGCTTGTGGGAGGATAATCGATTTTATGCCGGATTTCTTGGCTAAAATTGCAAAGGACAAGGCCCCGGATATGGGGCGGATCGAACCGTCTAATCCGAGTTCACCTGCAAATAGAATTTCTTTTACCGATTCCGCATCGACAAGATTTTCTGCGACGAGAATAGAGATGGCGATTGGGAGATCAAAAGGCGTTCCGCTTTTGCGTAAGTCGGCAGGAGCAAGGTTTACAATGACGCGTGTACGTGGAAAATCTTGTCCGGCATGCTTTAAAGCACTTTTTACTCGCTCGCGCGCTTCTTGAACGGCTGTGTCGGGGAGTCCGACAATTAAAAAAGCGCCTAAACCGGGAGAGATATCGGTTTCAACTTGAACGGGATGCGCTTCAAGTCCAAGGACGGATGCCGTATGAATGAGACTAGCCACTCTCTACTCCGTTGCAGTTTTTGGAGCGCGTGTCAAGCCTTACGCTTATTAAAAAGATAGCCGATAAGACCAACAAGGATAGCACCGTCAGCAAGGTTTACGGCTGAACGACCCCAGAGAAGCAACCAATCGCGTACAAAATCGAGGGTAATACGATCAAAAAGATTTCCGAGAACGCCGCCGATAAATATACCAAGCAAGAGTGAGATTTTTATGGATTTGGAAAAGTAGATTTCTCGGCCTGCCCAGATCGTTGCGATGATGGCGATCGCAATCATTAAGATCCAAGGGACGGGGAGATTGAAGCTAATACCGTAATTTTGATGATTGGTGAAACGGATGAGTCCGCTTAGCCACGAACCTTCCATGAGTGCGGCATTGGCAAAGAGTTGTATTTTTAACCACTGATCGATCGCAAAAACAGCCGCACCTGCTAGCAGGGCGGCTGTTATAACTCTGGAATTCCCTGGAACTACATTTCCTGGGTCAGCGTTTTCTTGCATTCGATACAGGAGGATGAGGTTGGACGTGCAATCAGGCGTTTTTCATCGATGGGTTTAGCGCAGTATTTGCAGGTGCCGTACTTTCCGTTTTCGATTCTTTTGAGGGCTTTCTCTGTGTCTTTGAGTTCATCCTCAAGCTTTTCTCCAAGGGAAAGTTCGTCGGCTAAGGTTGTGACTTCTGAGGCGTTGTCGTCGTCAGAATTACCGCCTGACTCTGGGTAGTCAGGGATTTTCTCTTTAGTACCTGGGTGAAAGCCCATGTCTTTTAAATCTTGCTCAAGACGGGTCTTTTGCTCTAATAAACGGGTTTTGATCTGTTCAAGAGTCTCAGCATTCATATAGAGCAATACTAGCCGAAACTGGAAAAAACGTAAAGAAATGTATATTTTATGCAAATTTAAAGGGGCCGCAGTAGCACCCGTAATGCAAAAGCAAATATGGTGATGCGGCCCCTGGGCCTAGATTCGCAGGTCGTTCCCGTAGCGTAGGGAGCCGTGAGGCTACAACCTATTGGTCGTTACAAGTTAGACACAGCATGTGGATCTCGGTCCGAAGACTACTCCCTTGACCTGGTCCTGGCAGAGCCCCATGTGCACCGAAGCGCACAAAATTTGAGGTTGCCGAAAGGAACATTAGTTTGGTTTTTTGATTTCCATGAGCCACGAAGTGGCCGATGGACCAAGTTAAGGAATGGAATCGACTCTCGTACAAGACGAGGGTCGGTCCTGAGGGTAGTTTGAAGGTGCGATTTGAACTGACACTAACGTGGGAGTGATTACCCTGGTGATCATCCGCATTTGGCGGAATCCGTAAAAAGAAAGAGCGAGAACCGATGGCGGGTTCGGCGGTTGGCCGGAGTCCTTTATCGGTAAAGAACGGAGAAAGAAGAAAGAGCGAGACTCATGAGAGTCCTATTCATTGTAGCATATTTAGCTTACCTGGGGATAGGAAGGTAAAGAAAAGTTATTTTTTATCAACAAATCCCCTGATTTACTCATAAATCAGGGGATGAATTTCTTATCGACAAGCTGATATTTTATGTGAATTACTTGTGGATAACCTATTCAAAACAAATGGTTAGCTTTTGATCATCGGAAAATATTTGAACGCCTGATTTCAATGGTGGCGTATTCTGATTTTGGATACCGATAAGCCTAAGAACATCGTTTAGCGCTTTGGAGGAGAGATACAGCCAGGGATTTGAGCTTCCGCAAGGCGCGATATTGTTTTGATTCAATGTCGTGCTCGAGCTGGATACCAACATGAACCGTTGATCGAGATCGATCCACTCTTGTTTGTCATTTTGTCGGCGACCAAACAGATTTGTGGTTGTGTTGGCCGTGGGGAGTAAACGCTCGAATGAAGCGGTTCCGTCCGGGAGAGTGATCTGCCGACGTTCCGTTACACCCATAATGCCAAGAACACGCGCAGCTTGTTCTTGGTCAAGGTTTTCTGCAAAGCCAAGATAGCGACCGGAAATACCCCCTTCTGCATCGTGCCAGACCGCGTAACGCTCAATTGGAGGTAAAGGTTTCCATTGTTTGCTATCGGGGAGATTTGCGGCATCGAGGAAGAGTTCTCCTGGTAGATTGGACCAGTCGGTTCCTGAAATAGAAAAAGCGATGTCGGCGGCGGGTAGTGGGTTTGGAGATTTGGGTAGTGTGGTATCGCTTTTTAAATTTCTCCCATCCCAATGCAAGAGTATTGAGGTGGAAGTTGTGAGTGTTTCCACGCCAAGGGTTTTTTCCAGAGCGCTGCTCTCTAGTTTAATCGTTGGTTTTTTTGCCAAGCCTCGCCAGGAAAGAGCTTGAGCGTAGTTGATGGTGTTCTTTTGAGTTGTGACATCACCGATGCGTGTAATCAGACCGGCGTTATAACGATTTGCGGATGGAATAGAAAACCAGCGCGGGAGGATGGCGAATGTTTTACCAGAAGAGGTGAGTCCGCAAATCACGGGCCAGTCGGAATCAGAGCTCAGCAAAAGCCGACAGTTTTCAGGAAGCATGTTCCAAGCTTCATTTGAAAAAAGTTGCTTGGCTGCACGAGGGGAGATGACCCCGATGATGGCCGTGTCGTCTGGGATTGGAATCGGCCTTGAGAGAGCAAACCATAAGCCGCCAAAAACCAGCGCGAGAGCAAACAGAATGCCAAGTGCAAGCAAATTCCAGAAACTCCAACGACGACCCCGACCTTCTGCCAGGATAATGCTGCTTTCACGATTGAGCGTGATCTGGATGTCCATGACGCGTGCAAACTAGTTGGAGCCGCGCAGAGGTTTTTTATCTTTTTCTGTTGCGACGTAGTCAGGATCGAGGCGTTTCATGGAGAGGTTGATACGTCCTTTGTCATCGACCTCGTACACAACGACTTTAACGGTATCGCCAATGTTTACAACGTCTTCTACTTTTTCTGTACGACCTTGCGCCATCTCAGAAATATGCACGAGGCCATCTACTTTTGGAAGAATGTTTACGAAGGCGCCAAATGGCATGATACGTACAACTTCACCTTCAAATACTTCACCCACGGCGACTTCGCGTGTGAGTTCTTTGATCCATTCAACGGCGCGACGCATTGATTCTGGGTTGTTTGAAGTGATCATGACGAGGCCGTCATCTTCAATATCGATCTCGACTTTGAGCGCGTCGATAATTCCATTGATCATCTTTCCGCCTGGGCCGATGACATCGCGGATTTTTTCTGGATTGATACGGAAGGATTCGATACGTGGTGCAAAAGGTGACATCTCTGCACGGGGAGCGGAGATTGCTTTTTTCATCTCATCCAGAATTTGCAGACGAGCTGTTTTTGCACCCTCGAGTGCTTCTGCCACAACGTTCCAAGGTAAGCCCGAGGTTTTGGTATCGAGCTGTATAGCTGTGATTCCGTTACGTGTTCCTGCAACCTTGAAATCCATACCGCCATTTCCATCTTCTAAGTCTTGGAGGTCAGTAATGACTTGATAGCGGCCAGCTTTTTCATCAGAGGCCATTCCCATCGCGATACCAGCTACAGGTTCTTTGATCGGAACTCCGGCGTCGAGCAAAGCGAGCGTGGAACCACAAGTTGCGCCCATGGAGGAGGAGCCGTTCGAGCCAAGAACTTCAGAAACGACGCGTACCGTGTACGGGAAGTCTTCTTTTGCAGGGAGAACGGGCATGAGCGCACGTTCTGCGAGTGCGCCGTGACCGATTTCACGACGTCCTGGACCACGATTGCCTTTGGTTTCACCAACGGCGTAGCTTGGGAAATTGTAATGATGGAAATAGCGTTTGGTACCTTGGAATTCCATGGTGTCGAGCGTCTGTTCCATGCCTGGGGAGCCGAGTGTGACGCTTGAAAGTACTTGCGTTGATCCGCGTTCAAATAAACCGGAACCGTGTGTGCGTGGAATGAGTCCGACAATGGCTCCGAGAGCGCGGACTTCATCGAGAGCGCGACCGTCGGCGCGGCGTTTTTCATCGAGAATCATTTTGGTGACTTCAGAATCGACAAACTCTTCCAAAATGGCTTC
>Ga0163152_10005100_pt1 | contig 15730 bp, 9 predicted proteins | sample OliLakLV19MP8IB2_FD_148635 | JGI IMG/M metagenome (GOLD analysis project Ga0163152, IMG submission 148635) | Freshwater microbial mat bacterial communities from Lake Vanda, McMurdo Dry Valleys, Antarctica - Oligotrophic Lake LV.19.MP8.IB-2 | ecosystem: Environmental > Aquatic > Freshwater > Lake... | reverse complement strand
AACTAACAACTTTATCTATATAATCAGAATTCATTAAATCCTAAGCACCTATATGAATTAGGGTTTTCTATTAAAAATTGCTTGTTTATAACTACAAGTCTTATTTTTTGCTTTTTACCTTTATTATTCCTTCCTTCGAGCTATAAACATACTCTTATGAAAAGAATACTACTCTCTTTTTCATTTTTATTTTTTTTACTTCTTAACTCCCAATCACAAAACATCAATGTTACACTAGCCGATCAGCTATCCTACGGAAGCGAAAAGCTATCAAACATTTGGCACTGGAAAAGTCCTACAGATGGAAAGGAGTATGCGTTAGTTGGCGCTGCAAATGGACTTTCAATTGTGGATGTTTCTAATCCCAATAATGTAGTAGTAATAACTAGCATTCCTGGTCCAGCCTGTACATGGCGAGAAATTAGAACAAATGGGAATTATGCGTACATAACAACAGAGTGCGGAACAGTTGGGTTGCAAATAGTTAACTTAACAAATTTACCATCAACAAATTTGCCTGTTGCAACTTGGAAACCTACTATTAGCGGAACTGTATTGACAACTATTCATGCGTTGCAGATTGATAATGGAAAGATTTATTTATATGGAAGCAATGTAGGAAACAAAGGAGCAATTGTAGCTAATATAACTACCAATCCAATGGCACCCGTTTATTTAGGAAAATATGATCCTAGGTATATTCACGATGGATATGTAAGGAACGATACTTTATATGCTTGTCATCTTTACGATGGAGAAGTGGCTATGGTGAATATGAGTAATCCCAATAACCAAACTCCAATGGCAACGTTTTCTACGCCAAATGTTTTCTCACATAATACTTGGTTGTCAGGAAATAGTAAAGTTTGCTTTACTACTGATGAAGTAAATAATTCTTATTTAGCTGCTTTTGACATTTCAAATATTTCAAACATTACTGAATTAGACAGAATTCAATCTAATCCAGGAAGTAACTCTGTAGTACACAACACCTATATTATAGCAAAGAATGGAGGAGAGTTTGCTGTTACATCTTGGTATAAGGACGGATTTACAATTGTTGATGCAACCAGACCACACAACATGGTTCAAGTTGGTAATTATGATACTGCACCTACAGCTACAGGAAGCGGAATGAGTAATTGCTGGGGAGTTGATCCCTATTTACCTTCAGGTTTAATTGTTGCATCTGATATTTCAAATGGCTTATTCGTACTCTCTCCTAGCTATATTAGGGCATGTTACTTAGAAGGAGTTGTTAAAGATTGTGCAACTGGTAATCCTATTAGTGGGTACACCGCTACTATTCAGTTATCACCAATTCAAAGTGATGCACACATAGATATTACCAGTGCAACAGGTCAATATGCTGTTGGAGTAATTACGCCTGGTAATTATCAAGTAATTTTTACAAAAAGTGGATTTCCTACTTTATCCTATAACGTTACTTTATCAACAGGTGTTGTAACTATCTTAGATCCAATGGTAAATTGCCCGCCATTTACAATGACAGGAAAAGTATTTAATACTGCAAATAATTCTGGGGTTCCATTTGCTAGTGTTCGAATTCAAAGTGGCTCAAGCGTGAGAGATACTATTACAGATATTAATGGAAATTATTCTTTTCCTGGTTTTACACCTGGTACATATGAAGTAACAGCAGGCAAATGGGGCTTTATCACAAGCTGTGTTCAGAACCAAGGAATTTCTGCTGCAACTGGATTGATAAGTATTGGAATAGGTGCAGGAATATATGATGACTTTACCTGGTACTGGGGATGGACTGAATCGGGAACTGCTACTGCCGGTAAATGGGAAAGAGGTAAACCGCTAGGAACAACCGCAAATGGCAACCCAATAAACCCGGGAGTGGATGTTAGTAATGATTGTTCTTTAGAAGCTTATGTTACAGGCAATAAAGGAGTAACAAGCTCTGATGATGATGTAGATGGAGGAAATACTTTACTTACTTCCCCCTATTTTAATTTAACATCTTACAATACGCCTTATATTTATTACTCACGTTGGTTTTATAATGCCTCCGGAAATAACACCCCTAACGATACATTGAAAATAAAAATAGATAATGGTACGGTAGTTAAAGATGTTGAGATTGTTACTTCAAACACTGCAGGCAATGGAACATGGGTTGCTAAATCTTTTAAAGTATCAAATTATGTAACTCCTACATCAACTATGAGAATAATGATAAATGCCGAAGATTATCCTGCTGGAAATATTGTAGAAGGTGGGTTTGATAAATTTTATGTGTTGGACTCATCACTTGTAGCTACAAATAATTTTTCATTAAATGAATTAGCTGTATCTATATTCCCAAATCCAATTAATGAATCAAGTAGTATAAATATAACTGGTTGGGATTTTACATCCAATCCTCTTCAGTTGAAATTAGTAGATGTTTTTGGGCGCGAAATACAAAGCATGAATATTTATAATTCAAAAACGGTTATTAACTCAAGCCATTTTGCTTCAGGTATTTATTTTTACAGAATCAGTAATGGCATGGAGCAATTAAATGCTGGCAAACTTATAGTAGAATAGGGTTTAGTTTTTTATGCTAGTGATATTAAAGCAGGGTTGCCTTTATTGTTTTATGCTTTATTGTTAACTTAACATCAGCACAAGAAAACAATACAGGTATTATTTATGGGGATAACCATTCCTACGCATTAACAGCACCCAAAGGATGGGTGTTGGATAATTCCAGTGGTGTAAGTCAGGGTTTACATGCCGTTTTCTAGCCTTTAAACTCTTCTTGGGCAAATGCTCCAACAGTTATGTATACTACTGTTGCTACGCTAGATTCATCTTCGAGTGAAAAAACAGAGGATGTGATAAGGCATGATATAGAATCATTTAAGAAAAGCTCTCCTAACCTTATTGTAGAAAAATCAAAGAATATAAAAATTAATAAAAATGATAAGTCAGCTCAGGTTTATTATTTCCTGAGAGATTCCAATGGTAATTACGAGGCGGTTGCGTACATAGCAGAATTGGATAATGTAGTCATGGTAATTATCACATCAAGAACAGAAAAGGAGTTTAGAGAGAATTTAATTGCCTTTAAAGAACTTGTAAGTTCTTACTGGTGGATTACTGAAAAAGTTGAAATAAAATAACTATTCTTCTTTTTCCCAAGATTTTTTAGGCCTTTTGCCAGGGTTGTATTCTTCGGGTGGAGCATTTTCAAACACATTAATTAAATAATAATACCACACAATGCTGAAAGCATAAAGTGCTGCTGTGATAAAAAATATGTATGCATATCCAACCTCATTTTTACGAAGTACTCTGAAAATAATACTGCTAAAAAACCAACTGCCACTCCAAATAGCAGCAGTTAGCGCACTCACAATTTCTCTGTGTCTAAAGCCAACATATTTCATTGTGATGTCAGATGTTATTGGCATGGCAATATTCATTAAAGGCTGTCTTAAAATAAAGCATGCAATGGCGATATAGCCTGCGTAAATATAAGTGCTGTGAAATTCAGTAAACGATAAACCTATCAAACACAAAATAGCTAATGATTGGCTACCCACAATGGTTGCTTTATAGCCAAACTTGTCTTTAATATTTGGTACAAAAATAGTCATACCAAAAACTATCATTGTTGTGAAAGAGCTAATGGCAGCATACTGATAAGAATCGATATGGTGTACTTTAAAAAAGAACAATCCCATGAACGGAATTACTAATCCTGCGCCAGTAGCTAAAAGAATGGTAGGGATCATTGCTTTTATAATTAACAACCATTTTATATCCCTAAAATCATACCTACTTCTTTTTAATATTGGAACATAAAATTCTTGCTTTTTCGCTGCGTAAACAAAGTATACACCGACCAAACTAAAAATAGAAATTATTTTTAAAATCATTTTCTCATCAAAAAATACCGGATCAATTTTACTTAAAGCAAAAATAAATGCTCCACTAACAATTCCGCTTAAACTCATGGTAGAATAGCTTAGAGATATTGCTGCCGTATGATGCTCCTCTTCCACATTTCTTAAAATAAACGGGATGATTGAAACTTCTAAGCCGAGTACAGATATTCCTAATAAAAACATCAAACTATATATAGCGTAATCCATTTGATACTGCACAGCATAAATCATCATGAAACTTAATATAGGAGTACAAATAGCAGAAATATAAAAAAGAGGTTTTAATTTTCTTCCATTTATATAAAAACCCAGATTGAATGAAAGTAGGAGTACACTTAAAAAACGATAGCCAAAAAAATCTGCAGCTTTATAATCTGTATAGCCTGTTTTATTCATATAAACCATTAAAATAGTTAGGTATGAATAGTCAATTAATTGAACAAAAAATTGAGCAATGATTACAAAAACTACTGCTTTGTCTAAGTATTTATACTTACTAAAAAAGGAAGTCATGTGTTTTCTAAATTATTTCAATATTACTAGATTTATCGTTATAATAGTGTTAATACCTTTGTATAGAATTTTGAATTTTTATAGTATTAGTTAGTCTTATTTCTTATTATATTTGTGTGATTTTTATAGTGCATTAATTAGTCCTTTCAATCTTAGATTTATTTTTAAAAAAAAATTATGAAAAAAAATATATTGTTTGTATTAGGGTTTGCAATATTTTTTGCATTTAACAGTAATCAAGTAAATGCTCAAATAGATTTTACTCAAAGTACTTCTCAGGGTTGCGCCCCACTAAATGTTACACTTACTTACACAGGAACTGAGCCAACCGCTAGTAGGATTGATTGGTATTTTAACGATGGCTCTCCTATGGTTTCTACTACCTTGCCTACTACCACAGTAACACATACTTATCAGGCAGGATATTTATATCCATATATTTTCGTGTACGATGCTACAAATAATTATTTAGATCAAACCTATTCTAGTCAAGGCCCCATAAATAGTATTGGTGCGGTCAACATTAATGGACCAGATTCTATCTGCTTGAATGATAAAGCATATTTTCAGCCTAATGGATTATACAATTCTTTATCTTGGAACTTTGGAGACGGCACTACTTCAGTATTGGAATATCCAGAACATATTTATACTTCGTTAGGTACTAAAACTGTTACATTAACAGCAAATACAACCTGTGGCATTTATGTTTCAACACACACCATTGTAGTAACAAGTATCTTGGTGCCTACGCCAAATATTTATGCTAACCCAAGCTATACTGTTTGTCCTAACCATGTTATTAATTTTCAACCAGGAGGAATTTTTGCGACTTATAGCTGGAATTTTGGTGATGGCACTACTTCAAACGTGCAGTATCCAGCCCATTCATATACTACAACTGGAGTAAAAACGGTTTCACTTACAGTAACAAATGGTTGTGGAAATATGGCTTCAAAAACAATGACAGTAAGTATCGCTAATGGTCTTGGATTTCCGGGCGGCACTTCCATCGACACTTATGACAATAAAGTATGTCCTGGCGAAGAAGTGCAGGGATATGTTAATGGAGGCTCGGGTTATCCAAAATATGTTTGGAATTATGGAGATGCAAGTCCATTAGACTCTACTTCTGGAACTTATTTCAGCCATACATATTACACGCTAGGAACTTATTCGGTTTCATGCAAAATAACAAATCATTGTGGCATATCTAATACTTTTTATACAGCAGTCACTGTTGCAAATCAAGTTTACTTCCCCAATAATTCTTGGTTTCAAATTAACATGAGCTCTAATCCCACTTGCCCTAATTCAAAAGTTGGCTTTAGTTCACCAGGAGGCAATTTTGCTAATTATGAGTGGAACTTTGGAGATGGTTCTCCATTAGTTTCTACAACAAATGGAGGAGTTAATCATACTTATGGAAGTACGATTACAACGTATACTGTTTCCTTGAAAATTACAAATTTGTGTGGCAACGATACTACCCTCTATAAAACATTAACGATTAGTAATACAGCACCATTTTCTAGCAGTTCAAATTCAAATTTCAACCTAGATGTTTATGAATCTCCCAGTTGTCCAAACTCGGAAATTAGTTTTTCTACGCCTTCTGGATATTCAAATTATCAATGGAATTTTGGCGATGGATCTCCAGTATTAAATAATAAGTTTAGTGGCTACAATCACACCTATGGTAGTGCGCTTACTACTTATACTGCTTCTGTTAAGATTACGAATACATGTGGCATTGACACAACAGTAAAAAAGCCTGTTACAATTGTTGGAAGTCTGCCGTTTCCAAACCAATCTTGGTTTGCCTTAAGTAGTAATAGTGGTGGAAGTGCAGTTTGTCCGGGAGATAAAGTTGAATGGAATGCTCCAAATGGGTATAGTATTTATAATTGGAACTTAGGTGATGGAACTATTTTTACAAGTGCTCAAAGTAATGTGAGCCATACGTATACGGCTATCGGAACTTATTCTGCAAGCGTCATGATAACAAATGCCTGCGGAAACACTACTACATTAAATGCAGTCCAGGTTATAAACTCAGTTGGGTCATTTCCTAGTAACATTAGTTTATCTGCCTCTCCAAATACAGGTAGTTGTCCAGGAGATTTAGTGAATTTTAACTTACAAGGTGGTTCTTTTATCTCCTATAAATGGTCTTTTGGAGATGGAGATACTTTAACTACTAGTGGTAATAACATACAGCATTCTTATTCTGTAACTGGCAATTATAATGTGTCTTGTATTATTAAAAATGCTTGTGGCAATTCTTTGACTGTAAACAAAGTTGTTTCAGTAATAAATAATGCACCTATTAGCAGCAATATAAATTTGGAAGGGATTACAAACCCATCTTGTATAGGAGATAAGGTATATATTAATATAAATGATGGCAAGCCTAGTTATCAATATGTTTGGAATTTTGGTGATGGATCAATACAGGATACTAGCGTTGGCTCTGGAGTATCGTATTCCTACTCAGCTACTGGAACATATACCGTTTCCATGTCTGCAAAAAACGGTTGTGGTTTAAGTAAAACGGTATATCTGACAGAAGTTATTTCCAACACAGTTGTTCCAACATTAACAGGAGATTATGGAGATAAAAATTGGGGCTTCCCAAGTAGCGAAGGAAATAATGGTGGTGTTGAAACTGCCGGTTGTGCTGGTGATGCAATTATTTTTTATTTTAAAGGAACTGCTGCCACTAATCTTTGGGATTTTGGTGATGGATATACCGGAGTTGCTACTGAACAAATGCTTATAGGTGGAGATGGTGGTGGATTTCCGGTTACTATTATCAAACATGCTTTTGCTGCAAATGGGCAATATAAAATTAAGCTTACCATAACCAATGGTTGTGGAAATAGTGTTAAAGATAGTATGATGATAAATATTGGTGGTAATCAAGCAGTAAATGGAGAGCTTATCACGTCACCACCTCCTTTTACTACCTGTTCTGCTGTAGACTTTCTGGCATATGGAGGAGCAACTTATGAATGGAATTTTGGCGATGGTACTCCTATGGTAAATACGAGTTCTCCAACAATTTCACATTCATTTTCAACATTAGGTGTTTATTTTGTAAGTGTTAAAATAACTAATGGTTGTGGAAATACAGCTACTTACAATCGTTCTGTTTATGTAAATGGCGCTTCTGGACCTTCTGTAGCATTAACCAGTTCTGTTACGCCTACCTGCTTTGGTGGAAATAATGGTTCTGCTACAGTTTCTATAGCTAGCGGACAAGCTCCTTATTCTTATTTATGGACAACTGCCAATGGTCAAACTACCGCCAGCGCAACTGGATTATCTGCTGGATTACATTATGTTGTTGTAAAAGATAATATTGGTTGTGAGTCATCTTTTGCTGTTTCAATTGCGAATCCTGCTGCGATTACTTTAGCTACATCTTCAGTTAATTCAGCATGCGGACAGCAAACTGGTTCAGCAACAGTTAATTTGACTTCTGGAGGAACATCACCCTATTTATACTCCTGGTCTACTGGAGCAACTACTACTACAATTTCCGGACTAGGACTTGGACAATATCCTGTTGTAATAGCAGATGCAAATGGATGCACTTCTACAAAAAATATTAGTATTAGTGAAATTAACGGACCAGTGCTAGCCGTAAATGCTACAACATCTGTTTCATGTTTTGGTGGATCCAACGGTGCAATTGATATTAATGTTTCTGGCGCTTCAGCTCCATACTCTTACGTATGGTCAAATGCCGCAACCATTCAAGATGTTACAGGACTTGCTGCTGGAAATTATTCGGTGGTAGTAGCCGATGCGCTTGGATGTAAATCCATATTAAATGCAACTGTTGCTCAATCTTCAAGCATAACTGCTACTCCCTCAATTGTTAAAGCACCTACTTGTGGTAATTTTGACGGTAAAGCTTCGGTTGATGTAATAGGCGGTAATTCTCCCTATACTTATTTATGGCCTGGCGCAAACAATCAAACCACACAACTTGCTACAGGATTACCTGCAGGCACCTATACAGTTATAGTTACCGATTCGAAAGGATGTGTAAAAAATGCTACTTTAAGTTTAAGTAATTCAAATGCGCCAAGCATTTCTTCTATTGTTTCAAACGTGTTGTGTAATGGGTCCAGCAATGGCTCCATTGATTTAACGGTGTTGGGCGGAACTTCTCCCTATTTATATACTTGGAACGTAGGTCCTCCGCAAACAAATAATCAAGATGTGTTTGGATTAGCTCCAGGTACTTATTTTGTAACTGTAAACGATGCAAAAGGATGTCAGAGTTTTCAGCTGTTTAATATTACTCAACCTACAGTGCTTACAAATAGTATCATCACTACTGGTGCTACTTGCGGAAAAACAGATGGTACTTCTAGTGCATTTCCTACAGGTGGTAACACTCCTTACAATTACCTATGGAGTGGAGGTGGACAAACTTCACAAACTGCTACCGGCTTAGCTTTAGGAAACTATTCTGTGACGATCACGGACAACAAAGGATGTACTACCTCAGGCACTACAACAGTTATTGCTACAACTAATGCAGTAAGTATTTGTGCTATTTCTGTAGATAATACATCTAAAAAGAATGTGATTGCTTGGGAAAAACCCATTGCAACTAACATTGATAGCTTTAGAATATATCGTGATATTGCTACTGTTTATACCCATGTAGGTTCGGTTGCTTACACTGATTCCAGTTACTTTATTGATAATACTAATGGTGTAAATCCAAATATTACATCTTATAAATACAAAACAAAAGTGTTGGATACTTGTGGCGTTGAAAGTGCGTTTAGTAGCATGCATCAAACCATGCATCTGCAAGTTAACGTTGCAGCACCACCTAATAGCTTTAATTTATCATGGAGTGATTATTTAGGCTTCCCAGTTACGCAATATCGTATCATGGTTGATTCCTTAAATAATGGAAATTGGATAGCAAGGGATTCGGTTTCATTTGGAAGTCCTAAGCAATGGACTGATACGTACCATTATCCAGATACCGTAAATTACATGATTGAAGTAGATCATCCTACTGGTTGCGCTATATCAATCAAGAATTTTAACCCCATGGCTTCAAATCTTAATTTGTCAAAATCAAATATCAACAAGATTCAGGATACTACTTTAAATCCTTTTGTTGCTAACATATACAATGAGTTAGCGGTTTCGTTGTCTCCTAATCCAACCAACGGCTTGTTTGTTGTGGAAATAAAAAGTCAGGTGAAGGCCATGGTGAAAATTAAAATTTACAACTTATTGGGTGTTGAAATAGCTAATCAAGAATTTAATTCAAATATTTCTAGGTATTCTCTTGATTTAAGTGGACAGCCTAAAGGGGTGTATTTTGTACAAATTTCTGAATTACAAAAAACGACTACTAAAAAAATAGTAGTAGAGTAAATAAGATTTATTCACATACTATTTTTCGTTAACAAAATAGTATGTGAATAAGTTTTTTTTTAAGTGAAATAATATTTCAATTCCTAGATTATCTTTGACACGCATTGGTGCCGATTTGTTATTTGCAAATTGGATTAAAAGGGAATCACGTGCATTACTTATTATAGTAATTAATCGTGAGCAGTTCCCGCTGCTGTAAGTACTTTGAATATTTATTAACATATATCCACTACTTCTAAAAACAGAAGTGGGAAGGAGTTAGCAAATCTCATTCTTTTTTGAATGAGCAAAGACAAGCCAGAAGACCTGCCAAGGCAACTAGGCTGATTTCCATTCAGCACATTCAGGTTTCGGGAAAAAAACAATGAATGAAGTAGGGGAAACCTTATTTCTTTCATATGTATATTCCTTATCCTTTATGAATTAACTTATAGAAACTGTTTACGCTTCTGCTATGGAACAGATGGGTAAGCAAAAAAACAAAAAAAAATGAAAAAAAAATGCCCTGGTCAAAATCAACGAGAAACTAATTCCTTTCAATTTCTCTTATCTTTGCTCAACCAAAAATTAACTTTGAGATTAATGAAAAAATTATTTTTTTCAATTGCAGTTTGCTTCTTAACAGCAAATGTTTCAAATGCACAAACAAATAACGGCTTAAGTAATGACACCACTAAACTCGTGGCTGATATTGGAGAGTATAGTATCAGCGAAGCTGACACCTCGTCTGCTAGAAGAATGAATGAAGTAATAGTCACGGCATCCCGCCTAAGCCAAAAAATTGATGATGCAGGACGAAGTGTAACAGTTATTTCCGCAAAAGACATTGCTAGTTCGGGAGCTAATACTCTTGCAGAATTATTAAACCTTGCAGAAGGAATTTACATCACTGGTTCTCAACAAAATTTTGGATCCAACCAAAGCCTGTTTATGAGAGGAGCAAACAGCAATCAATCTGTAATAATGATGGATGGAATTCCACTAAATGACCCTTCAACCCCAACCAATGCGCTAGATCTTTCTGAGCTTTCACTTTCTGAAATTGATCAAATAGAAATAGTACGTGGATCCCATAGTACCTTATACGGATCATCAGCAATTGGAGGAGTGATAAATATTATAACTAAGAAGAAACAAAAAGTTGGAATGAATTTGAATGTAACAGGCACGGCTGGTTCATTCGGAAAGGAAACTTCTTTGATTAGCCAAAATATTGGAATGAATTATACTTTCAAAAGTGGATTCTACACAAACGTTCATTTTAACAATATGAATGTAAATGGAATTGATGCTACTATAGATACTAGCACCATCCCGGGAATGCCAAGAGATATGGATGGAATGAGCCATTTTGATTTTGGAGGAAAGGCTGGCTATAAAACAGCAAAATGGGATGTAAATATTTATGGTAAAAAAACGGAGCGATCTGCTGATATTGATGACAGGGAATTTGATGATGACGATAATTATAAATTAGATTTTGAACGCACTTTGGTAGCTTATTCCGCTTCATATAAAGCAGACAGCAGCTTGATGATTTCAGTGAATGGTGGACATTCTTTCATCTCTAGAATTTCACTTAACGATTCTTCCAGAACAGATAACTTAGGAAACTACGACCATAGCTATTATAGAGGCGAATATACCGGAGAAACTTTTACCAATGAAGCCCAACTTCAATTGAATAAGAAGAATTTCAATTTGATATTGGGTGGCGGGTCAAATACACAGAAAATGAACCAAAATATTTTTTCCTACTACCAAGGTTTTGAATTTAATAGTGATTTAGATTCGCTGGATTTAATTTCTTCAACAAGCAGCTTTTTTCTTTTAACCGAACTAAATGGAGCCTTGGCTTCAGAAAAACTAAAAACATTTTCTCTTTCACTGGGAGCTAGGAATAACAACAATAATACGTTTGGCAACAGCGTTACGTATCAAATCAGCCCACGAATAAAGTTATCAGCTAACTCCTCCGTTTATGGTAATATTTCCTCGGGCTATAATGCGCCATCGCTTTATCAATTACACTCTCCTGATAGGGATTTTAATTCTGCAATTGCTAGAGGGAATATTAATTTAAGGCCTGAAACTTCCGTTACTAAGGAGTTTGGGATTTATCAAAAACTAGATGATAACACCAGTATACGTATGGGTTTTTTCAAAACAGTTGTAAATGACGTAATTGAATATGTATATATGTGGGATAAAAACACAGCTATAAATTCTTTATCCTATGCAAACTACCGAGGAGATACATATTTAAACTTAGGGAAACTTACAACCGAAGGAATTGAAGTAGTTGTTCATTGTAATATGGGTAAAAAATTTGTTTTGGATGGAAATTTTTCATGGCTTAGAGGAAAACAAGATTTTGTTGCTGCAGATATTGATACTGTAAAAACACACCAAAACCACATTCAGTTATATACGAATGGTCAATTTTTAACATACAAATACCGGGAAACTGGATTAACACGAAGGCCTGTTACTGCAAATATTTCAGTGACCTATAAACCTAGTTCAATAGTTTTTATCAAGTCTGTAATTCGTTATGTATCTAAGAAAAATGATGTGTACTATGAAAATTCATTTGGTCCTTATGGCGCGCTCGGAACTACTCCGGTTCAAGCCTATACTTTATTAGACTTATTAGCGGGAATTAAATTTAACAAAAACATATCTGCTCTAGTTCGTATTGAAAATGTATTAAACGAATCCTATTCTGAAATACGTGGGTTTTCAAGTAGAGGAAGAGGATATTATTTTAGTTTAAATTATACTTTTTAAAAGTATTGTAAAGCGAAGAGAATCTTTATGCACTATTCTCTTTGCTTTATAAATTAACATTTGAGTATGTCAAAAGAAAAGCCTTTGATTTTAGTAACTAACGATGATGGCATTACTGCCCCAGGTATTTTTGCCTTAGTTCAAGCAATGAAAGAAATTGGAAATGTGGTTGTTATAGCTCCTGATAAACCTCAAAGTGGAGTAGGGCATGCCATTACTATTAATGCTACACTTCGACTTAATAAAACTAATCACCATAATGTTTTAGAAGAGTATAGCTTATCTGGTACTCCGGTAGATTGTGTAAAAATGGCTACTGATAAAATATTAAAACGCAAACCAGATCTTTGTGTTTCTGGGATAAATCACGGGTCTAATATTTCTATCAATGTGATATACTCCGGCACCATGTCTGCAGCTATAGAAGGTGCCATCGATGGAATCCCATCCGTAGGGTTTTCTTTAATGGATTATTCAATTGATGCCGATTTTTCTGCTTCCAAAGAAATAGCAAAAGTAGTAGCAAGAAATATTTTAGCAAATGGATTACCTAAAGACATTTGCTTGAATGTAAACATCCCTCCTTTGAAAATAAAAGAGCTAAAAGGGTTAAAAGTATGCAGACAAGCTAAAGCTACTTGGAAAGAAGAATTTGATGAGCGTAAAGACCCCTCTGGGAAATCATATTACTGGCTAACAGGTGAATTTATTAATCTAGAAAAACAGAAGGAAGATACAGATGTATGGGCTGTAAGAAATAGTTATGCCTCGGTAGTACCGGTGCAATTTGACTTAACAGGGTATTTTGCTTTAAAAAATATTTCTGACTGGAATATGAGTTTGCCTAAAAAGAAAGCAATCAAATGAATTCTTCTGTTAAAAATAAATTTAATAATGGATGGCTAGGTTTTTCTGCTGGAATGCTATCGCCTTTTTTAACATTATATGTTTTTTATTTGGTAAAGTATAGCCACTTAAGCTTTAGGCTTTTTTATCAGGAAATTCTTTTTGCTAACAACATTGTCACATCTTCTATTAGTCTTTTTTATATTCATATGGACCAATCGTATGCTTAGCGCCCGCGGAGTATTATTCTCTACCATCATTTATGCGGGATATGTTATATATCAGAAATACATTAGATGAAATATTACATCATTGCAGGCGAAGCATCTGGCGATTTACATGCATCCAATTTAATGCGTGAGCTTAAGTTGTTAGATTCAAATTCTAATTTTCGTTTTTGGGGTGGTGATTTAATGAAATCCATAGGAGGAGAATTGGTAAAACATTATAAGGAACTTTCTTTTATGGGTTTTACAGAAGTGATTTTAAACTTACGCACTATTTTAAAAAATATAGAATTTTGTAAGCAAGACATAGTAACCTACAAGCCTGATGTTCTGATATTGGTTGATTATCCAGGGTTTAATTTACGAATTGCAGAGTTTGCCAAAAAGAAAGGATTTAAGATTATCTATTACATCTCTCCACAGGTTTGGGCTTGGAAACAATCCAGAGTGCATCATATAAAGAAATATGTAGATAAAATGTTTGTGATTCTTCCATTTGAAAAAGATTTTTATAAAAAATTTAGTTACAATGTTGATTTTGTAGGACACCCTTTGCTAGATGCTTTGGAACAAAGAAAAAAAGTTAAAGATTCTTTTCAAGAGTTTACCAATAAAAATCAACTGGATCAAAGACCCGTTGTGGCAATATTACCTGGTAGTCGTAAACAGGAAATAGAAAAAATGCTTCCTGTAATGTCTAAAATGAGTGTTCATTTTCCTTCTTATCAGTTTGTTGTGGCAGGTGTTTCTACCCAAGAAAAAGAGTTTTATTTAAAGTTAGTTGGAGACAGTAAGGTTAAATTCTTATTTGGAAAGACATATGACCTTTTAGAACAATCATATGCAGCCTTAGTAACTAGTGGTACAGCAACGCTTGAAACCGCATTATTTGGTGTGCCTGAAGTTGTTTGCTATAAAGGTGGTGCAATTTCTTTTCAAATTGCAAAAATGCTCGTTAATGTTGAATTTATTTCCTTAGTGAACTTGATCATGGGTAAAGAGATAGTACGCGAACTAATTCAAGATGATTTTAACGAAGATTCACTAAAAAATGAATTGAAAAAAATATTAGAACAAGCTGCTTACAGAGAGAAAATGATAAAAAACCTTAACATATTAAAGGTTGAATTAGGGGGCAGTGGGGCCTCTAAAAAAGTAGCCGAATTAATTGTAGGAATGCAAGACTAAAAAGCCTATTGTCTGTCTATCAAGAATTTCTAAAACTCTAAAATCCAAGTAGAAATTTTCTCAGCCAATTTTGGATTAAAGCGGTTTAAGGTAGCCATAGTCATCCAAAAAGGAATCATAGCAACGATGAAAAGTAAAGTAAATGTTCCGGCAGTAATAAAGAAAAGCCAGATAAAAAATCCAATTACTTGAGCTGTTGTTGATAGTTCCATAGTTGAGAATATTTGTTTGTTAAGCAAAAATATAAAAAATCTTATTGCTTTAACTGCTGTTAAAACTCAGTTTTTAACAAAGTTTGACTAATAAACGCATGCACAGCTGCATTTAAGCTAATGTGCGTGTAGTGCTAGGCTCACTTTTCCTCGTATGGATTAGGTCTTCTGGAGTCCGGATTATTGCCTTCTCTACCACTACCATGTCCTTCTTTTCTGTTACTCCCTTCCGAAATATGCTCTAGCAGTTGGTGTGTAAATTGATCTTCAGCACGGTAAAGTTTTGCAACTTTTTTAATAGGTAGAACAGACTTGAATTTAATATGATATTCTTTTTGGAGTTCTAGTCCTTTTTGTTTAAAAATAATTTCAGCATCTACAAGTTCTTCTACTTGCGCATCAGACAAAGAATCAAGTCCTGTTTTATATTTCATTTTTTCTTTCATTCTGCTTTCATGAATAGCATCACGTTTTTTTTGGTATTCATTGTAAACAGGCCAAAACTTTTGAGCCTCCTCCGAAGTAAGTTCAAGCTTTTGGGTTAAGAAACCAATTCGCATAGATTCTATTTTTTCTTTTTTAGGATGATTGTTAGGATTTTTTTGAGCAAATGCGCTAAGGTTAAATG
>Ga0163152_10005099_pt1 | contig 15732 bp, 11 predicted proteins | sample OliLakLV19MP8IB2_FD_148635 | JGI IMG/M metagenome (GOLD analysis project Ga0163152, IMG submission 148635) | Freshwater microbial mat bacterial communities from Lake Vanda, McMurdo Dry Valleys, Antarctica - Oligotrophic Lake LV.19.MP8.IB-2 | ecosystem: Environmental > Aquatic > Freshwater >... | reverse complement strand
GAGTTGAATGCCATCGCGCATCGGTTGAACACGCGCCCGAGGAAATGTCTCGACTTTGCCACGCCCCTGGAAGTCTACGCGCAATGGCGCCATCATTCACCCGTTGCACTTGGAACTTGAAACCGCCATGGGTATAGATGACCTGCTCCTCAGAGAACTTTGCAATTCATAGGACACCACTCCTTTCGTTGAGGACAACACCGAAGCCGCCTTCTTGCTCCAGTTTCAATCTGACGTCTTCTTCCGGGGAGACGTCATGAGCTTGTCCTGGTCTATCCCCAATACGATAAAGAAATACTAGGGCTGTTAAAGCTGCGATGTATAGGTAAGACTGCGCAATATTAAGTACAGGCACATAGGCTAAACGATTAAATATACCTAGAAAGTTACTAGCCAGGGTATAAGACAAAACGAAAAAGAACATAGTTGTCCTGCCTAAAACGGGTTGGCTGAGTATGTAGGGCAGAAGAAAAGAAAATATAACTAGCAGAATTCCGTAGTGGTGTTCCCACGCGACCGGAGATGCGATAGTGCAACTCAGTCCAATAATCATGAAATCAATAACACCGCCCCTCGAACTTCTCCGAACGAAACCACTTAGTGCGCCTAGCACTAACAGGGCTGAAACTAGCAGTGCGCCAGCATAAACAATTGAGTTAAATGGTGCAAAGACATGACGCTCCCATTGTAAATTATTGCCATTGAACAGCAATCGATTCAGGAGCCCGTTCATTGATTGATTTGCATAAAAGCCTTCTCCGGTGCGAGAGATAAAATTGAGTACACTCACGTAATCTAGAAGATTAGAAATGCCAAACAAAAAAGCTGAGCATAGAAGACCGCTTAAGCAAACCGCAAATAATGAAATTGCGAAAGAATACCTTTTTCTCAATACGCCCCAGATGGCGATAAGTACATACTGAGGTTTAATTAAAATCATTAGTCCAACTAAAATGCCTGAAATATGCTCCTGCCGCTTCAGCCAAAACCAAACTGATAGGGTAAAACAGCAATTAATAAATACTTGAATTTGACCTAGAGAATGCGCTTTCATGAGCGGATAAAACATAAAACACAGGAGCAGAAGAAGAAAAGTTCTGATAACAACATCTACTCTAGATTTTTCAGATGAAGGTGTGGCAAAAAAACTATTTAAACTCAGGTTAAATATCCTGACCGCAAAAATAGCCGTTGTAATGATTGCGATGAAGGAAAGAAAATTTAAAATATAAAGTTGCACTTGGTAATCGGGAATAAATTGTTTGAGTAAAAATAATGGCAAGAGGGATGTCAACGGATACTGAAATTTCACTTTATCTGTAAAGAAAAGCTGGGAATATATCAAAGTCTCATGATTGGACTGAAGATATTCCAAGGCTCGAGACATTTCCTCCCAGGAATCATGGGCAAGCTTAATACGCGAGAATGTTAGGAAAGACCCTGTATGTTGAAGGGTTGTTTCATGCCCTATCAAAGTAAGGTTGATTCCTAGATTGCAGATGGCAAATATAAGCAACCCCTGAGTTATGGGACTTAGCTTTCTAAAATGTTCAGCTAAAATGTTTTTCATTAGAAAATACCACGAGAAATCGGAAGATTTCCGTGTGGAAAATTACGGCAGCCTTTGATCCCACATTCCATATAGATAAAGCAAGACCCGCCTAGAAGCAAACGACGTGAAGATCTCTTCGTTGGTGTCAGCCAACGGTCGACTTCATTACCTCGCCTGCTGCATCGAGACTCGGTACCTGGGGCTCTCCAGGCACCATTCCCATACGCGCATGCCTATGTTAAATGCATGACCTACGACCTGTAGGTCCTTGTTGACCGTGCAGGAGCCGCTTTTCTATCAGTTCCACGACCTCCTACTTCATTCCGTGACATCCCCTTCTAAACTAAGCAGTCATGGTCAAGTTCGTTTGAATTATCGAGAGGTTGAACACTCCCGATCCACTTCTGCAATGAAGCGATCGTCATAGAAAAACCGGCCCGACCTTGTTGTCGTTCATCATTAAATACCGACAACCTCGAATTGCACTCTGCTGCGATGTCCCCTCTTATGGGTGATTGTCACTACGCAACCATTTGTACAGAATGCGCCCTTGTGTGGCTCACCACGTAAAGGGGCAGAAGGTCTTGGAAGAGTACGCTTCAATTCGACTGGGTCACCCCTGAGAAGACAGTTGCTTCAAGACGCGCTTCGGCAACCCAGATACCCGGCCACCTCCTTGGGCTGGAAAGGGAACTGGCGAGACAAACGTCATTTTCTTGTAGTGTATTTGCATTCCCATTTCGATGATGCGGGGGGTTGAACCGCACATGGTTACCCAATGCTTAACAAAGGCGCAGAATGAGAAAGTTTAAAAATCTAGTTCTTCTTTGGGTTGGAGCCTGTACAGCAATAAGTTGCCTCCTCAGTCCAACGCTTGCCGTCGTAGAAGGGGCGACCTTGCCGGCGGGATTCTCAGAATCTGTCGTGCTCTCCGGGTTGACGCAGCCGACCGCTGTCCGCTTTTCGCCAGATGGCCGGGTCTTTGTCGCCGAAAAAAGCGGACTCATCAAGGTCTTTGATTCTCTCTCCGACACCACGCCCACGGTGTTTCATGACTTGCGCACGAATGTGCATAACTTTTGGGACCGCGGGTTGTTGGGACTCGAGTTACACCCCAACTTTCCAACAATTCCCTATATCTACGTCGCGTATACCTATGACAAAGACCCCAATAATGCCCAAGTGCCCCGCTGGGGCACCCCTGGAGCTACGTCCGATGGGTGCCCTACTCCTCCAGGAGCAACCTCCGACGGATGCGTCGTGAGTGGCCGGCTGTCCCAGCTTGAACTGTCTTCCGGCAGTAATGTCTCGACAGGAACAGAAATAGTCTTGATCGAAGGGTGGGGCCAGCAGTATCCCAGTCACACGATAGGCACCGTCATGTTTGGCCCAGACGGGGCGCTGTACGTGTCGGCGGGTGATGGAGCGAGTTTTACGTTTGCTGATTACGGACAAGACGGCAACCCACTGAATCCATTAGGTGATCCTCCGGTAAACATTGGCGGGGTGCAGACCCCGCCCGCAGCGGAAGGAGGCGCGACCCGCTCCCAGAGTCTCCGCCGGGTCAGCGGACCAGCCGTCTTAAATGGTACCCTCATCCGAGTGGATCCATTCACTGGTGCGGCTATGCCCGATAATCCCCTTTTCTCCAGTCCAGACCCCAACGCCCGCCGCATCGTGGGCTACGGGTTCCGCAACCCCTTTCGGTTTACGTTCCGACCCGGCACCACTGAAGTCTGGATCGGGGACGTAGGGTGGAACACCTGGGAAGAGATTGATCGGATCCCCAATTCCCTTACGTCCCCCGTGCGCAATTTCGGCTGGCCCTGCTACGAAGGCCTCAACCGTCAGGCAAGTTACGACGCGATTAACCTGAACATTTGTGAGGCCCTCTATGCCCAGGCTGGGGGGCACACGGCTCCCTACTTTGCCTACAACAAAACCCAACAAGTGGTGGCAGGAGAAACCTGCCCCACCGGTAATGCGTCCATCACGGGACTGGCATTCAACCAGGGAGGCACCTATCCCGCCTCATATCAGGGCGCGCTGTTTTTCGCGGACCATTCCCGCCAGTGTATTTGGAGTATGTTCCTAGGGGCGAATGGCCTGCCAGACCCGGCGACCAGAGCCACGTTTGTGGCTGCGGCAGCGAATCCGGTCGACCTGCAAATCGGACCAGGTGGCGATGTGTTCTATGTAGACTTCGACGGGGGGGGCGTCCGACGCATCCAGTACACCAGCGGCAATCAGGTTCCGAATGTCGTCATTCAGGCCACGCCGTTGTCTGGCCCAACTCCTCTTACCGTCACCTTTGATGGGAGCGCCTCAAGTGATCCGAACGCCGGCGATACCCTGACCTATTCCTGGGACCTCAACGGCGACGGAACTTTCGGTGATGCCACGACCGCGCAAACCTCCCACCAATACACACAGGCGAATCTCTACAACGTGCAGCTTAAAGTAACCGACAATCATGGAGCATCGAACATCGAAAACATCTCGATCAAGGCAGGGGGCCCCACAGCATTTATCGATACCCCGGCTGCGAGCACTCAATGGCAAGTGGGCCAATCGCTGACCCTCTCCGGCCACGCCACTTCTCCTGGTCAGAGTACATTCCCCCCCTCGGCATTTTCGTGGGAAATTATCATGCATCATTGCCCCTTGAACTGTCACACGCACCCCATTCAGACTTTCTCCGGCGTCACGACGGCATCCTTCTCAGCGCCTGATCATGAATACCCTTCGCACCTCGAGATCAAACTGACCGTGACGGATGCTGCGGGCTTGCAAGACACCAAGAGCGTCTTCCTTAATCCACAAACGGTCACATTGAACTTTGCGTCCACGCCTTCGGGCTTGGAGCTGGTCGTCGGCAGTAGCAACGATCCCACCCCCTTTGCGAAAACGGTCATTCAGGGATCCAAGAACTCCGTCAGTGCCGCCACACCCCAGACCATGGGGGCAACCACCTATTACTTTCTCTCCTGGTCCGATGGAGGCAACCAATCGCACCTCATTACTGGGTCTGCTTCTGCCACCTATACGGCAACGTACAGCCTCACCGCCGACAATACCCCGCCAACGATGCCAAGCAGTCTCACGGGCAGCGTGGTCAGCGGGACACAGAGCAACCTCAGTTGGCCCGCCTCGACTGATAACGTCGGCGTGACCGGCTACGAACTCGAGCGCTGCCAAGGGGTCGGCTGCACCAATTTCACACTCATTGCCACTCCCACCACGACCAGCTACATCGACACCGGCCTTACCTCCGGCGTCAGTTACAGTTACCGGGTGCGGGCCCGGGATGCCGTGGGCCATTTCAGCGCCTATTCGCCCATCTTCACCAATGCCACACTCCCACCCACCAATGGCCGAACGATATTGTTTACCGACACCTTCAATCGGGCCGACAATGCCGACCTCGGGACGGCCTATACCGATTCCTATACCGGCTTCACTACCGGCCGAATTCTCTCGCAACGACTCGTGTTATCGGCAATGGGAGCTGGGGCCGCAGTGGAGCAGTATACCGGCGTCTCAACCCCGAACAATCAATGGAGTGAAGTCACGATCGGGGCGCTGGCGAGTGGCGTGACGGCACAAGTGGGGGCCCATGTCCGTTTGACCAATCCAACCACCTATAGCGGCTACCGCTGTTTTGCCGCCATCAACCAAACGAATAAAGCCGGCATTCGGCGGATCAATGCGGGAACCCTCACGACGGTGGGGACCAATGACACCACGACGGTCTGGGGAGTGGGGGATAAACTCCGCTGTGAAATACAAGGGACGACGATCAAACTGTATCGTGTAGTCGGTACTGCGGAGACACTCCTCGTCTCCGCGACGGATGCGACCTATGCGAGCGGGACCACAGGCGTGTATGTCAGTGTGGCGGCTGGAGGGGCCGTGACCGACGCGCAGATAAGCAGCTTCTCCATGGGCGGATTCGCAGCCGCCCCGACCGGGACGATCCCGTTCGATGCCGTGAGTAGTTCTCCGGCAGGCAACACGACCAATACAATCAGTTGGTCCCATACGGTCGGAAACGGCACGAACCGATTCCTCGCCGTCTGCACGCAAGCCCGGGATACGGTGGCAAGCGATGTCGCTGTGACCGCCGTGACCGCCAATGGATTTCCACTCACAAAAGTTCGCGCCGATCTGCGCACCAATGGCGGCACGTCGTTAGGGACGGAACTCTGGTATCTGGCGAATCCCGGCATCGGCGCCTATACGATTACGGTGACATGGGCGGGCACCCTCTCCAGCTACGGGGTCGGGTCTGCCACGAGCTACTTTGGGGTGGATCCCGCCGCGCCCATTGATGCCCACGCGGGCAGTGGCGGCACGTCGACCACGCTCGCCACGGCACTCACCACGCTCGCCCCGCATGCGTTGATTACCGATTGTGCCCTCGGCCAAGCAGGCGCCTTGACCGTGGGCGCGGGTCAAACCACCCGAGTCAACCGGCTGACGACGGGCACCATCGACAGTACCGGCATCGCGACCATGAACGATAAAGCGGTTCCAGGATCGGAGACGATGGACTGGACCCAAAATGCGGCACAAAATTGGGTGATCAGCGCCCTCGCCTTACGGCCAGCCCCGTAACTGCAGGCGCGCAGTGACTTCGCTGGGAGCAGGGTGACAAGCTAGTGTGGTGTCTCAATCACGGCTTTACAATGCTTGATCTTCTTCAGAATGTCGTCGACTGTTTTGGTCCATACGAACGGCTTGGGGTTCTTGTTATTGAGCCGAATGAACTCGTCGATCGCCGCGACCAACTCCGGCACGCTCTTGAAGACGCCTCGCCGAATGCGCTTGCGCGTGATCTCCCCGAACCACCGCTCGACGAGGTTCAGCCATGAGGCACTCGTCGGGGTAAAGTGCAGATGAAATCGTGGATGTTTCGCCAGCCACTTCTTGACATTGGGGTGGGTGTGCGTCCCGTAATTGTCCAGGATCAAGTGGAGGGCCTGCCCTGGCGACGTGTCGCGGTCGAGGGTGCGCAGGAACTTCAGAAACTCCTCGTGGCGATGCCGCGGATAACAGGTGCCGATCACCGTGCCGTCGAGCACATTGAGCGCCGCGAACAGGCAGGTGGTGCCGTGGCGCTTGTCGTCATGCGTCATGGTGCCGCATCGCCCCTTCTTCATCGGCACGCCCGGTTGTGTCCGATCCAACGCTTGGACCTGCGATTTTTCATCCACGCACAACACCACCGCCTTGTCCGGGGGGTTGAGGTAGACGCCCACCACATCCGTCAACTTCTCCACAACCCGCTTGTCCTTCGACAGCTTGAACGTTTCGAGCCGGTGCGGTTGCAAGCCGTGCGCGTCCCAGATCCGCGCCACGCTGGCAGGGCTAACTCCCTGGGCGTGTGCCATGGTCCGCGTACTCCAGTGGGTCGCGTCTGGCGGCGTCGTGTGCAGGGTGGCCTCCACAATGGCTCGGACTGTTCGGGCCGACAGGCGGTGGGCACTGGGCCCATGCGGGGCATCCTCGGACAGACCCGACGGCCCCGCTTCGTTGAACCGTTTTCGCCACAGCAGCACGGTGGGGCGCGAGGTCTCCAAGCGATGGGCAATTGCGTTATTGGCGAGCCCCTCGGCCGCCAGCAGGCAGATCCGCGACCGCAACACAATCCTCTGGGGACTGGTCTTCGCCCGCATCCATGCCTCCAACGTCTGTTTCTGTGCTCCCGTCATCGGCAACGAGTCGGTTGGTTTCCACATACCCCAGACGATACCAGAACCAACCTATGTTGGAAAGATATTACTGAGACACTACACTAGCTGGATGCTCCCAGGCGGCACGGGTAATTTTCACCTGTGATAAATATCGCCTCCTGGTGAGCGGCGTTATCACGCGTGAGGCAAATCGTACAGGGATTGACGCGGTTCTGGCCGACCGTCCTCTCTGAACTTTGCTATACTTTTTCATAGTATGGCACCTGATACACCGACTTCGAAACCGTCCGCACGAGACCGTCGTGCGTATTTTCGCGTCAACACCGTCCTACCAATCAGCATTCAGGCCGAGACGGACACAACAGAAGGTGAGTTCATAGGAAAATCCGTCAACATCAGCGCCGGGGGCATGAGCGTGACCGTCAACGTGGCCTACCGCCCTGACGATGTCCTGTCGATCACGCTGATCCTTCCCGACCAGGTCATCTTCAAAGCCTACGCCGAAGTGTTGTGGCTAGACCCCCTCCCGTATCATGCCGGCACTTACCGCCTACACGCCCGCTTCGTCAAGATGAGCACCCAGAATCAGGAATTATTGATCAGACACATCCTAGGTTTTCAACGCAGCAATCTCGAAAAACACTATTCCGCATAAATGCGTGCCATGCCCGCTGAGCATTCACACAATGCCCTAAACTCCGCACCGAAGAAGCTTCCATTGCCGCTCAGAAATCTTGAGAGCCTTCTTCGACCGAATGCTCTGACACGTTTCGCCTATTCTGCACACATACACCCATCGAGCTGACGGGTTTCAATGTAGGTGAGATTGTTCCTGTACCGAGTAAAGCCTTTCTGCCGGCTGAATAACCGCAGCAGACAGTCCGAAGACTTCTGCTCCACAAAAAACCCGTAGTCCGCCCCAGAAGGCGAAGCGACCACGAAGGGGCGCGGCCCGAGCGAGCCGGTTGAAAGTACTGCGGTGGTGGACTCAGCAAGTCTTTCAGCTATCTCTTGCTTCTCCCCTTCCTCAACAAGGATCGAACTCATCCGATCCACGAACGTGTGACGACAATTCTGATCCGACAGCGAGGTCACCTGCGCCACCGTGGCACAGCCGCCGATAAAAAGAATAACAACAGCGGCGAGTGCCTTCTCAATTGCAGAACCGGCAATATTCTTCATGATCGAGTCCCAATTCCCTCAGAACCTAAAATCTAACCTGCAGTACCGCTCCCAAAAAGCTCCTATCATTTTTTCCTGCACTAAGAAAAATTCCCGCTCCTTTTGCCGTTCATATGAACCCATGTCAACACAATGTGACCGTCTCGTTAATCTGGAAAGTATGGGCGGTCTTCAGTATCAATTTCTGTATTAAGCATAGCAAGACTGCACAAGCGAGGTCGCTCTGCGCAAAATACTTGGCGATCTCACCGCTAGCCTCATTCTCGTTCAACCATTCCCCTGGGTGTACAATAGGTGCAGCCCCGTGCACCAATCGGCTCCGAGTATCGTGAAGCTCTCTGTACCAGCTCTTATGAGTGCGAGGGATGCCAAGTACAGACTCTACTCGCCTTTTTACGACGCTGGCAGGGGCTCCCTGTCCTAACAATGCCTCTATCGCTTGAACGCAGAGCTGGATCACGTCTGGATCTTGTGACTGCCGAGACCCGACACGAAGCATTGTAAACAAAGCTCGATGCCATGGTTCACGAGCAACATCTAGTGCCAGGGTGCCATTCCGCTCCAGCCACTCCCATGCTCCGGCCAATTCAATCCGTTGGAAAGGTGGCCACCCACGCCTGAGCGCGGACTGATAGGCATTTTCAAGTTGTTCCGCAGACAAGTCGATCCACACTTCACGTTGCGTTTGTAACTCGTTCCTCTTCTCAGGACTTCGTCTAGCCAGGAATGAGGTCCGATGCAGATTACAGCTACCTGGGACCGACAAGTTCATGGCGAGATATAGATTCTGAAGAAAGCGCTCGATAACCGTGTCATCCAGATTGACGGACTCAGCACCGTGGAAAGTCAATACGATCCGACTGCCAAAAGGAGAGAGTTTTCTGGAAGTGCGGTACTCCAGCCGTTCTTCGAAGGGCTTCCCGATCCCTCTCTCCCTCTCCGCCTTATCTGCAAAATCCAATAACTGCAGGGTGTCGGTAGCATCGACGGTGACCCTGTGGCCTAGATGCTCGCGATTATTAAAAAGACTTTGAGCCGCCTTCCATGCACTAATAAACGTCTGCTCTTCCGTCTCACCATCAACGGGAGTAGCGCTCGCTAAGTTCACCTGCACCTTGCGGGCTTTTGCCCCGCCCTTCAACCTAGTCTTCATAAACACCAAACAGCATTCTTCTCTACCCTATCCTCCCAAGATCATGGGCTGATTGGTTCCCCCACTGCGGCCGTCGAACAATCCTTTTTATTCCCCCCACCACTTAAACAATGGGGGAGGGAGCTGGATGGTCTCCGAATTGGGCGTCCAACGAGGGCCTTCTCAGGCCGCGCGTTGCGCGGTCTTTCCCCCCCTACTCCCAAGGTCATGGGCTGAATGGTTCCCCCACTGCGCCCGTCGGACGAGCACTCTGCTCTTTCCCACTCCACCCTCTCAATGGGGTAGTGGCCTGCCAGCTCTCAAAGTGCGCGCGTCCAATGAGGGTTTTCCGGTTTCTTATATCTCTCTTGGAGGGGGTGGCCAAGGCTGCCCTTTACTGCGCGCATCGAACGAGCACTTCTGATCGTGCGCGTTCTGGGAGCAAGAAGGACACATGGCCGCTCCCCCCTTATTCTTCTGAGGCCGCGCGTTGCGCGATCTTTCCCTCGACTCGTTACGGTCATGGGCTCATTGGTTCCCCCACTGCGCCTATCGAACAATCCATTTTCTTTTCCCCCACCCCTAACACAATGGGTCGAGGCGGTTCTGCCTCAGCGTGCGCGCATGCAACGAGGGCCTTCTGAGGCCGCGCGTTGTGCGAGCACAGAGAGCGGCAGGCCACTACCCCATCACTGCCGACCCATGATGATGTATCAACAACCACTCATCCCCGATACGCTCGAAGAGATTCGTGGCTAGTACCTGCGCCTGCTGAGGTTCATCGGATTGTTGGGTGGTGATGTTCTCCACGCACACGACCCAGGCCAAATCGCCCGCCACCTGCACCGTCACATCAGTCAGCACAAACGTCATGGAAAAGGTATTGTTGAAGATCAGAACCCAAGAGTCTCGGACCTCAGGCCAGTCCGATCGCAATGTCCAGCCAGGGTGGATACAGGTCACATACTCCAGATGCGCCCAAACCTTATCCATTTCGTTGATGTCGAGGCTGCCGAACGCAGCATAGAATGCGCGATTCGCTTTGTTCACTTCCTCAATGCGTTGCTCCAGCATGCACGGCTCCTTGCCTAAAAAATGAGCCGTATCATACTGCAATCACAGAGACGAGGGCGAGGGGGAAGGGATGGAGCCTGTGCTCGCGCAACGCGCGGCCTCCGAAGACCCTCGTTGGACGCGCGCAGTGGAAGATCAATCAGCCCCCATCCCTAGGGAGAAACAAACGAGCTTGGAAGGATTGATTAGATAGATAATGCTCGTTCGATGCGCGCAGGGAAGGATAACCTGACTATTCCCTTTTAGCGTGAGCAAACACCGAATAGCCTCGATCTTCGCAGGCTGCTCAAAAAGCCCGCCAGCAAGGCCGCAGGCGAGTCGAAACCGGAGGTGTAGCCTCTGGGCTACGTTGAGGATGCTTTCGAGGAGAGAACGCCGCTGGCGGGCTTTTTCAGCAGCCGGTTAAGTGGTGAGACGGGAAGTTTGCCGATCGACGACCCACACCCCAGCCAAGATTAGCGCAATGCCGAGGATTTCGCTCGCACCCACCGATTCGTGCAACAGCACCGCAGACAGGACAATGGCAGCCACAGGTGTGAGATTCCCAAAGACGGATGCGCGCGACGGCCCAACGCCCTTCACGCCATACAGCCACGCCTGTTGTGCAATAGCCGTAGCGAACAGGACCAGATACCCCAACGCCATCCAGTCCGCCGTCGTCACGGACCCGAGTCCCGCATCCAGCATCTTACGGTCCACCCACAAGAGAGGAACTTGGAGAACGGTCGCGACGAGCAGGGTTGCCCAATTGACGGTGAGAGCCGAGTGGCGCTCCATGATCTGCCGACTGCCGATACTGTAGAGAGCCCAGCTCACCACCCCACCGAAGACCAGTAGGCTGCCGAGCAACGGCTGATCGCCTGCGGCTTGGAACCCCGCCACGGAGACCAACCCCACACCCGCAAACGACAGGAGACCGCCCGCCCACACGGCGCGCAGCGGAACATCCTGAATCAACATGGCCGAGAGCAGCGCGGTCACTACCGGACTTGCCCCGATGATCACTCCACCCACGGCCCCGCTCACATACTTGAGCCCCATCATAATGAGCAAGTGGTTGCCCAGCACGCCGAGCCCCAGTAGTCCCAGCATGCGCACATCCGCCTTGGTCAGCTTGGCCAGGGTGCCCTCCGGCCACCACCAGGTGCTCAGGAGAATCGCCAACCCGCCGATGTCACGCAGGACGGAAGCCTCAACCGCAGAGAATCCGCTCAATGCCAGCTTCTGGGCCACAATCGATCCGCCCCACAGCACCGCCGCAGCGATAATCGCCCCATAGGCCAGTCTGGTGGAGGGAGGTGTCATGGACCATGGGAATACAGTCGTTTTCACCTGCCGTCAAGGAGTTATTGTCTGACTTGCCCCGATACCCTTGACGGCGATTACGAAGTTGCTTAGATTTTATCTGTCAAAATCGAGCGAGGGCCGGAAAACAAGGAGGAGCAGGTCGATGAAGGTCTTCTTATCCTACGCACATGAACAGCACCCCATCGCGGAAGAGGTCAGCGTATCCTTGTCCGTTCGTGGGCATGACGTCTTTTTCGATCGATCAAGCCTCAAAGCCGGACTGGAATATGACGCGGCAATTCAGAAAGACATCAAGAAGTGCGACCTTTTTGTCTTTCTCATTTCTCCAGAATCACTGGATCAGGGTTCGTACACACTGACCGAGCTAGGCTTCGCCAAAGACAAGTGGAAAAACCCTTCAGGAAGAGTGCTCCCTGTGATGGCGAGACCAACACTGAATTCGAAAGTCGATGCGTACCTACGCGCAGTGACCATACTCTATCCTCAAGGGAACCTCGCAGCGGAAGTCGCAGCTAGGGCTGACGCACTATTGGCTCACAAGGACCCGGAACTGCTGGATATTCTCCCTACCGAAGAGCTTCAGCGCGAAAGAATCGCCGCATACAGAAAATTGTGGGGGCTCACCAAGCTCTTGCCTAAATGGCCGCGGTCCAAAGTTGTGAGCTACAACGGCCTTCGTAAACTCAGTCAGTCTCTCCGCGACTGGTACTTCAATGGGGGTGGAGGCATGTTCCTGTCGCGAACCGCGCACACGTCTTACGCAGCCCTGCAGGACTCGCTGACTGCGATTCTGGTGGAGCAGCCTTCCGGGAGTATGACGGACGAGCATTACGACGCCGTACGGGAGTTATGCAGTGCCCTTCGAAGCAAATTGGCACGCGATGTGGGTTCGAGAGTCTGATCTCTTAGACTACGTGCGACTGCCATGCGAGTCACTCTATTGCTGAGCGCGCTGCATCGCACCTCATTTAAGAACGTCTGCTCAGTCACCCATGAGCACAGACCTCATCCTAGATCCGGGAGCTTCGCAATATAGTCGTTGCTGTGGGCCGTAATTTTTTGCTTCACTTGATCTCGTATGCTTGAAAGCACCTCATCGTTGATGGTGACCTTTCCGGAACATTTTTCCAGTTCAACACCGTCGTTGCGAATCTTGAAGAAGAGGATCTGAGTGATGGTCGACTCTGCCTTTAAGCTAAAGGCCATCAGTGAGACGAAGAACTGATCGTTGTCGCCTTGCTCGACCAAAGCAATTTGGAAGTGTCCGGTCTTGACATGTTTGCTTTCGCGATCAAAAATTGTCATCCACGACTTGCTGGAATCCATCGACTTCAGGGCTTCGAGGGTCGCTATCACGACTGCAAGCGCAGCCGGGGCGGCTCCGAGAAACACCGATGCGACTTTGAGGATCGCCTCGTGGGCTTCAAGGCCGTCTGCCTCTTCCGTGTAGGAAGAAAAACTTCTGTCTTGAATCACCCATCCAATATTTTCCAGAACGTCGAAATACGCGTTGTACCATTGGATAATGTTCGTCTTGTCAGGCACTTTTTTGTTGGCCACGAGCTGGGCGAGCAGACTGGCATTGACAATGTCTTGCCGCCGTTCGCTGGAGACTCCTTTCACAAAAGACACGATATCTGAGGCCACTACCATCGCTTGGTTTTTCTGTGCATTGAAGTCAATGATCTCTCGAACGCCTTCGACAGCTCCACGAGCCCGAGTCGGAGACGGCAGCGTCACGGCGCTGAGAAATTCACGAGCCGATTTAGGGGTAGCTTTCTTCTTCATGTGACATCCTCCTTCGTGATGTAGTGGGCTATTGCTCAATCAGTTTTCGGCAAGACACTTGGGATTAAACGCCTCATCAACTGCAACGTCGTCCTTTTCGAGACCACTGGGTTGGCTTCCTCACGCTGTTCTCTTCCCTCGATGCTTTGGCCGACGTGTGGGTTTCTCTCGCACAGGATTCTTCTTCTCAGACTGTTTCGCCGATGACTTTGGCCTTTGGGGTAATCTGGCTTTCTGTTTTGCTTTGCTCGCAGGAATTTCCGTTGTCTGGGCACGTGGCTGCAGTTGAGTTTGGATATAATCCAGCGATTCCATGGCTGACGCGACAATCGCCCGATCGGGATAGGACAATTTTCCGAGGATGTCTCTCACAAATTTCATCTGTTTCAGGGCTGAATCTTGTTCTCGTGGGGTCGCCGACGATTCGGTAAACGCGGATCGATAGGTCTGTACGAGATTGTCCTGCTCTTGGAGCAGGGACTGGTGCAGGAACGCCCGGATCAGTGCCACATCCGCAATGGTGACTGCGTCCCATGCACTGCGCGTCTCGTGGAAACGTTGCTGCGCCAGAGACTCGCATGTCGACAGCAACGATTCATTCGTGAAATCCTCCTTCCCTATGAGCGCCTCTACCACTAACGCGTTGATGATCGGGTAGGGATCTGCTTCCCCCTCACGTTGGCGTCGATCTGCCGCTTCGCGGTAGAAGACAGCCGATTGTCCCAAGTGGTCTTTGACCTTCTCCGCATCGGTCTCAAGCTGTGCCAGTCTTTTGTGCGCGCTTCCCATGAGGTTCAAGCGTTCTGAGGTTTTGGCGATCCCAAGTAGGTGCCGCCCCTTTTCAATGGCCTCTTCGATCATAGCCGTGTTGTTGTCCTTCTCTCCAAGCCGCACGGCGAGATTGATCCATTGTTCAATCGCGCGCAGCGTCGCGGGACTTGAAGTGTCTTCGCACTCTGCCGCACGTTGATAATGTTCGATGGCTTCTTGGCAAAGGCCGTGCTCGCCATAGGCTCCTCCGAGGCGCTCCTGGAAGGTGCCCTGTTTCAGCCAATCCGATGCGCAAGTCTTTTCAATCTCCCTCAGTGCTTGTTGCAACTGAGCTGGGTCCGCTGTGTCGATCTGGCGCGAGAGTCCATCTAATTTGATGGACACTTCTTCCGCGGCAACGGTGACATCGTCGTCACCCGCTTTTTGAACGCTCGATGTCTGCCCAAGACAGAAATCCGGATCGCCATACGCTTGATAGGCCCCCCACGTCGTACTGGATTCCCTAAACTCCTCCCAGGTCTTCCCTCGCGCGTTCTTCAGAGCCCGACCAAAGGGGACGCCTGCAAGAAGTTCCGTGTAAAATGCTTGTGCGAAACACAGTGCCGCATCGTCCTGAACCGGCCATCCAGCCGCGACGACCGCGCGCACACCTTTCCGGATCAATTCACGAGAGATACTGGCGGCCATCTTATTGTAGGCCGTCCCGCCGATTTGCCCGAGATAGCAGCAGTTAAGGAACACTAGTTCCGGGATCGGATCCAGCATCGTGATCTCTGCTGCAGTGAGAAAAAGGCCATCGTTCAGGACGACGCCGGCCTTCGCCCCGATCGTATCGATGTCTGCCTCGTTGTAATAACCGTGGCCGGCGATGTGGATGATGCGGTAGGGTTGGGCCACAAGTTGGTTTAAAACCTCAAGCGCGCCGGGCCGCGACCTAGAGTGAGTCACCTTGTATTGAGTCCCCAACAATGACGCGACGTGCTGGGCTTCCTTCCTGGCGCCAGGAAGCTCCGGATAGCTGGATGGTGTCAGGGGATCTCCAACCACATACACGTTGTTGGAGGTGCTGTCTCGGACGCGCGCGTCGTAGTCGACGGCTTCAAGCTGTCGAACCATGCCCATGCAAACACAGAGGGGCTGGTCCGTATCGATCATCAGTTCCCAGGGATAGTGTGCCGTCACGTCATCGAGAATGAAGACCACGTTATCCTGGCTGAGGAGACTGTCCT
>Ga0163152_10005097_pt1 | contig 15736 bp, 11 predicted proteins | sample OliLakLV19MP8IB2_FD_148635 | JGI IMG/M metagenome (GOLD analysis project Ga0163152, IMG submission 148635) | Freshwater microbial mat bacterial communities from Lake Vanda, McMurdo Dry Valleys, Antarctica - Oligotrophic Lake LV.19.MP8.IB-2 | ecosystem: Environmental > Aquatic > Freshwater >... | reverse complement strand
CGAATTGGCCGGCCGGCCCTCGCGAGGAGGAGCATGACGAAGCCGCTGTGAAACGCGACGCACACAACACACGCGACGCACGCGATGAAAAAAACGCCAATGCGCGCGTGCAGGTGGAGCGCGCGCCGGGCGTATGGTCTTTTCCGGCAAAGTGAAGTTCGAAAGGGTTGACTCTCGCACGGGATTTGGCGAGGACAACCGCATGAAAATTCTTTCCTCACAAGCCGCTGCCCGTGTTTTCGATCTGCTGGCGGAACGGTGGCCCGACGCACACTGTGAACTCGCTCACAGCTCGCCCTTTCAGCTTCTCCTTGCCGTCATGCTCAGCGCACAGACCACCGACAAGGCCGTCAACAAGGCACTCGAGCCGCTCTTCGCACAGCAACCCGGGTTTGGTCCGGAGGATCTCCTCGCGCTTGGCGAGAGTGGATTCCTTGAAATCATCAAGAGCATCGGACTTGCGCCCACCAAGGCACGCAACGCGGTGAAGCTCGCGCGTCAGCTGCTCGACCTGCATGGAGGAGATGTTCCGCTCGTGCGTGAATCGCTCGAGGATCTGCCGGGCGTCGGACGCAAGACGGCGAACGTGGTGCTCAACGTGGTGGCCGGCGAGCCCACCATGGCGGTGGACACACATGTGGCAAGGCTGGCCGTGCGCATCGGGCTGTGCAAGACCACCACTGACCGCGAGGAGATCGAGCGCGAGCTGCTTCGCAAGGTGCCTGCGCGACATGCGCGCTTTGCGCACCATCACCTCATCTTCCACGGCCGTTACCTTTGCACGGCACGTTCCCCGAAGTGCGAAGAATGCCCGGTGCTCGGGATCTGCGCGCGCGTGGGCGTCTCACGTGTTTCCCCAAAATGACAGCACAAGAGGACCGAACCGCCATGACCTCAGGGAAGATCCACGACCCGTTCGTGTTTGGCACGCCTTTCAAGAATGCACCCAAAGTCCTCCTTCTTGGGAGCGGAGAACTCGGCAAGGAAGTGGCGCTAGAGCTGCAGCGCTTCGGCGTGGAGGTGGTGGCCTGCGATTCGTACGCGGACGCTCCGGCGATGCAGGTGGCACATCGATCGCACGTGTTCGACATGCGCGATGCGGCGGCTCTGCGCGCGACCGTGTTGCGCGAAAAACCCGATCTCGTTGTGCCCGAGGTCGAGGCCATCGCAACGGATGAACTGTTGCGTCTGGAAAAGGCAGGCTTGCGCGTCGTCCCCACGGCCGAGGCGGCGTTTCTCACGATGGATCGCGAAGGCATTCGACGCCTGGCCGCGGAGGAGCTGGGCCTGCCCACCGCACGCTACCTTTTCGCGGACACTTTCGAAGAGTTCACGGCCGCGGCGCACCGCATGGGGTTTCCATGCGTCGTAAAGCCGGTGATGAGTTCCAGTGGAAAGGGCCAGAGCATCGCGCGCAGCGAAGGCGATCTGAGCGCATCCTGGAACCTGAGCCAGACAGCGGGCCGGACCGGCGCCGGACGCGTCATCGTGGAGGAATTTATTTCGTTCGAGAGCGAGATCACCTTGCTCACGGTGTGTTCTACCGCGGGCACGGCGTTCTGCGACCCCATCGGCCATCTGCAATCCGAAGGCGACTACGTGGAAAGCTGGCAGCCGCATCCTATGCCGTCAGCGCAGCTCGCGGAGGCCGAACGTATCGCGAAAAGAGTCACCGAACGCCTGGGAGGGTACGGTCTCTTTGGAGTGGAACTGTTCCTGCTATCCGACGGCCGGGTGTTTTTCAGCGAGGTGAGTCCTCGACCGCACGACACCGGACTCGTGACTCTGATCACGCAGGAGCTGAGCGAATTCGCCCTGCATGCGCGTGCCATTCTTGGATTGCCCGTGCGTGTCGTTCACCGCCACCGCACGGGCGCAAGCGCCGCCCTGAGGGCGCCCGGGCATCTTCGGGCGCCACGTTACTTTGGTGTCGCACAGGCGGTCGAAGATGATCGCGTTTCCGTTCGAATCTTTGGAAAACCGGATGCGCGGCCGAAACGTCGTCTTGCCGTAACCCTGGCATGGAGCGACACCGTGGACGAGGCGAGGGCTCGTGCGCGTGTGGCCCGCGATTTGATCCTAGTGGAAGAAGGTGATGGAGGGAGTATTGAGGGATAAACGCAATTTGCAAGGAAATCTGACTTGGTGTTAACTGGCCCTGAATTTCGACGAACGGAGGAACTCGTTTATGCAAGCGAGAGCACGCACTGCGGATCGGACCCGTTCGATTTTTCTTTCCATCGCATTCGTCTTTTTGATCCAGGGTTCTGGTGAGGGATTGAACGGCCCTGCGCTGGCTGCGCCGAAGGCGCCCGTTGCACCAGAGTCCAACATCGCGTCCCCGATTGTCCCGCGCGAGCCGGTGGCGGCTACGCCGGCTTTTGCCGCTCCCAATAGCCCTCGGGCACCGCAAGAGGCCACTCCCGTTCGCACTGCCAGCCTCCCAGCGCGTGAACACAAGCTCTCGATTGTGGGACTGACTCGCGACGGAAAAAGCCTGCAGCTCAGCAGTGCCCAGCTCGCATCGTCTGGGCTTGCCTTGAATTCTATGGTCACCAACCACAAGGACGAGTCGCCCGCCAAGTTCGAGGGTGTCACGCTCGACGACTTCACTCGTGCCTATGCGAATCCAAAAGCACGTCGTTTGCGCGTGGCCGCCAATAACGCTTACGAAGTCACGCTTTCACTTGACGATCCGGAGAACCTCCGGGCGCTGCTCGCGTTTCGGCGTGACGGTGCATCCATCCCCACCGCCGAGCGTGGCACGTTCCGGATCGTCATGGACCTGTCGAAAATTGCAGTGCTCGAGCGCGAGCTGAGATACCCACGTTTCGTTTGGTCCGTGACCACTGCCGAGTTCCTTCCATGAAAGACTCCACGGGGAGCAAGCGTTACGCCGTCACCAGCATCCTGCTGTGTGTGGCGGCGCTCGCGGCGTTCGGTTTCGTGGCGTCGCAGCTTGGGCGCCTAGCAAACAACGTCGCGCAGCACAGCTCCTACGTGCGTCTGGATGCGCGCGTCCTGTGGCAACTCGTCTCGCATTTGCACGCGGCAGACGCAGCGTGCAGCCATGCGGCCACAAGTCTTGCCGATGCGGCTTTGGCCGAGCGGGAGATGGAACGGTGCCTGGATTTTCTTGATGCAGCGCGTGCGCAGATCGCGGGCGAAAAATCACGCGAGGCCCTGTCAAGTGGCGTAAATGCACTGCCGCTCAACGACCTTCTGGAGTTCAATCGTATTGCGGAGCGCGAGGCCGCTGCTGTACGAGCCGGTGATTCGATGGCCGCTCTTGGTGCGGCAAGGTCTTTTCATGAAAGCGTCTCGGGCTTTCTGGTCGTCGCGACGAGAGCTGAAAGTGAAGTCTGGCCCCGCGAAGCGCAGGCGCAGGAGGTGGCTCTTTTTCAGGCTCAGAACTACGCACGGCTGCTCAACCTGATGTTGGGATTTTCCATCGTGTCGTTTCTTGCCGTACTTGCGTTTCTCGCATGGCGTCATCGCACCTCGCACAGGCTGGATCGGTACCGCGATTCGATGATGGCGCGCGAAAAAATCATTGTGGCCTCCAAGGAGCAGATCGACCTGGGCATCATGGCCGCGGGGCTTGCCCACGAGATCAACAATCCACTCACGGCCATACTCGGCTTTTCGCAGATGTTGCGCATGTCGCTCGAGCAGAAGTACGTCGCGGAAACGCGACTTGGTGACTACGCACGGCGGATTGAGAGCCAGGCGGAGAAAATTGCTCTCATCACCCAGAACCTGTGCTCAATCCGAGTGGCGGGTCCGAACGTGGTCCTGGCTCGCCTCGATCTGCGTGTCATCGCGGGAGTGGCGGTTGATCTGGTGGCGGAGCGTTTCGACTCACTCGGCGTTGCGCTCACGCGCGATTTTCCGACCGACGCGGCATGGGTGCGCTGCGTGGATGCGGATGTTTTCCATGTGGTGCATAGCCTGCTGACGAACGCGGCGGAGGCGGCCATTGCGCTCGCCTCAGGTGGTCAGCCTTGCGTCTGGATGCGCATCCGCGTGGACAAAAACTGTGTGCGCCTCGAAGTGGAGGACAACGGCCCAGGCATCCCGGGCGACGTGCGTGACAAAATCTTTATTCCTTTTTTCAGCACGAAGGTCGTTGGAAGCGGCGCCCACGGGCTCGGGCTTTCCGTGGCGAGCAGTCTGGTTGCACGCCAGGGAGGGCGGATCTTTATGGATCCGACGCGGCACAATACGTGTTTTGTGGTGGAACTTGATGCCGCATGAGGCATGAGGTGCGCGCACCTCGAACTACTGCGCGACGTTGAGCGCTTCTATGCCTGCGAGGCGAACCTTCGTGTTCCCTCCGCCCACGAGCCCGTCCTTGAGTTCAATCTCTTCGCCTGTGCGGCGAAAACAGCGTGCGTCTTTTGCCGCTGAAACGGCGCAGACACCTTCGGGCCCCACCGAAAATCGACGCGCCGCATCCACATCGGCGGAAAATCCCAGGGAGTTGCGAAAGTCCACTGCTTCGCCGGAGGTTTTCCAACAGCGCAGAAGCGACTTCTCGTTGGCGCCGCACAAGAGATTGCCTGAAAGCAGAAGGTTCGTGAGTGGGGAGTCCTCGCCAGGTGACGCTCGGCCGCCACTGGTGGATTTGAACTCCACACGCCCCTCCTTAAAGTAACAAACAAGGGCAGGGCGGGGCGCATTCTTCTCGGGGCGTGGAAGTGCGCACAGCGTGTCCCCGTGCGTGAGGACCATCCTGGTGCGCGGAGGCACGTCCTTGAACCCAAGGGCGTTCTTGAATTCCACCGGAGAGCCGTCGGCGCGAAGGTGGCATGACAGCACGCTCGCCGCATCGAGGCCACAGACGAGTCGGCTCGAGAGGAAAATGCCTCCGCTCGCGTCCACTGTGTCAGGGAAACCGACCTTGTTCTTGAGGATGAGCGGTGCGCCATTCGCCTCGTGGCAGGAAAGGCCACCAGGCTTGCGCTGGAAGCACACGAGTGAACCGTCCACCGCAAAGTCGCTCGCCGCGAGAACGGCAGGCTCGAGTCTGCGGCCGTGGGAATTGGTGAAGGTGAGTGCCCGTAGCCGACCGTCGCTTCCCGCGGTGAAAGGGAAGCACGAAAGCGGCGCACTTTTGCCGCGCACGCACAGAAGGCTTTCCGAGAGAACAAAACGGGACACATCGGTGAGGGACACGACGCGGCCCTCGCTCTCGAATTCCCGCTCTTTTCCAGTTCCGCCGAGGTCGTAGCAGTGAAGCGCTTTCTGCGCGTCGAGCACGCACGCGCGACCACGTGACAGCGCCGCGTCCTCGCGCGCCGGAATTTCGATTTCGCGTCCGCCTGTTTCTTTGAATGGGAAGCGTTTGCCATCTCCATCGAAGCAGCCGAGCACGCCGCCTTCGAGCACCGCGCAGAACGCGCCATCGCGCACGTCGACGATCGACAGTGCCTTGGGTGCCTCAAGAGTACGTGAGCCTTCGCGCAGTTTGATCTCGGCACCGGCGGTTGTGCGGCACGTGAGAGCATTTGAGACGGAGATCGCGCAAAAAAACAATGCGGGAACGAATCCGGGCATGGCCGACCTCGATTCGCTTCACACGTTGAAGAGGAAGTGCATGATATCGCCGTCCTTGACGACGTATTCTTTTCCTTCTTTGCGGTACAGCCCGGCCTCTTTCACCTTGGCCTCGGTGCCCAGGCGCATGAGATCGTCGAAGTGGTAAACCTCGGCGCAGATGAAGCCTTTTTCGAAATCGGTGTGGATGACACCAGCGGCCTGCGGCGCGCGCACGGCCTTGGGTGTGGTCCAAGCGCGGATTTCCTGCACGCCCGCGGTAAAGTAAGTCTGCAGGCCAAGAAGCGCGTAGCCTTCGCGGATAAGGCGGTTGAGGCCAGGCTCCGTTACGCCGAGCGACGCCATGTAGGCGGTTGCTTCCGCCTCGTCGAGTTGGCCCAGTTCTTCTTCAAGGCGCGCGCTCACCACAGCCACTCGCGCGTTCTCGGTTTTGGCAATTTCGCGCAGTGCCTTCACGTGATGGCAGTTGTCGCCATTGGTGGCGAGGTCGTCCTCGCTCACGTTGGCCGCGTAGAGGACTGGTTTGATGGTGATGAGATGCAGGCCCCCGAGGAATTCCTCTTCTTCGGGCGAATGATCACGCACAAAGGAGCGCGCAGGCTTGAGGGCGGCGAGATGATCGCGCAACCGCGAGCCGATGTCGAAGTGCGCGAGAATTTTTTTGTCGCCCGACTTGGTGCTCTTGCCAAGGCGGTCTGTTACTTTGCTGACCGTCTCAAAATCGGCATACACGAGTTCGGTATTGATGGTGTCAATGTCACGCGCCGGATTCGTGTCTCCATCTACGTGCGTGACATCTCCGTCCTCAAAGCACCGCACAACATGAACGATGGCGTCCACCTGACGGATGTGGCCGAGAAACTGGTTGCCGAGGCCCTCGCCCTTGCTCGCGCCTTTCACCAGACCGGCAATGTCGACGAACTCCATCATCGTCGGCACCACCTTCTTGGCGTTGATGATGGCGTTGATACGTTCGAGGCGATCATCGGGGACTCCCACGCGGCCCACATTGGGCTCGATGGTGCAGAATGGATAATTCGCCGCCTGCGCGCTCGCAGTGCGCGTGACCGCATTGAACAGGGTCGACTTGCCGACGTTCGGCAGACCCACGATTCCGCAATTGAATCCCATGACGAAAAGCACCTTTAATACGACGCGCTCGCGCACGGAGGCGAAGCTCTCCGCACTCAACAATGCATCAATGACCGATGCACCTTAGCGCGGCGGATCGGCGCATTGCAATGGGGCTGATGTCATTGACAGGGTGCCCGGTCGTGTTAAGAGAGGAAACCTGAATCCAGGGCTCTCCTTTTTCTTGTTGAGGTTCTCCCCGATGACTTCTACGACTTCCAATCCAAACGTTTCCTGGGGAATGAAATCGGATGCAGCGCACGCCACCGGGGCGTCCGCCGCAATGTCGTCCGGAGCCGCGGTTTCGAGCGCCACGAACACGAACATCAGCGCGAGCGGGATGCACACGTCCGTTGCTTCGCAGGCACGTCCCATCCAGGGTGCCACCGCCGAAGGTCCTGCGGTTCCCATCGACTCGCTCACGCTCGCCGTGCAGTCCATCAATCTCCCCCCGTGCCCGGAAGATTACGCGCGTTTCATCGAAGACACATCGCTCGAGCGCCTGGTGTACTGGAAACTCCAGGGCCTGTTCGAAAAGTTCGACGAGGAACCCCCGAAGAACATCGGCAAGACAGTGCTCGCGCATGTGGAACGCCCTCTCTTCGCTCTCGTGCTTCGCAAGACCAAAGGCAACCAGTCGAAGGCGGCAGAAGTGCTCGGCTGCAACCGCAATACGCTGCACCGCAAGCTCAAGGGCTTTGCCATCGCTCCTCGCGACCTGCGCCGTGCGCTCAAAAACCGCGATCGCAAATCCGTGGTGGATGCGCTCGATGAAATGGTGCAGCAAGACTGAGTCGCCCCATGTCGTCAGCGTCTCGCAAGGATGAGCCGTCCGCCGCGCGGACCACGCCTTTTTCCGAAGAAGTCGAACTTTCCGTTCTCGGCACCATTCTCGCCACCCCGTCTGCTGCTTCCGAGTACGCCGACGGACTTCGACCCGATTATTTCTATCTCGAATCGCACCGTGTGGTGGCTGAGGCCATCATCGAACTCGTCGGCGAGAACGTTCCACCGAACCCGGTGAGCGTGTTCGAGCGGCTGCGTTTCCTGAACAAACACCTCGACGCAGGCGATTTCGAGGGTCTTGAGAACCTCCTCAACTTCAGCAGCAACCCCGAAAACCTGGGCCATTGGCTTCAGGAGCTGAAGCGTTATTGGGAACTGCGCATCGTTATCGAAAAATGCGCCGATCTCCTGGCACGTGGCAGACGCGTCGCAGGCGCTTCCATCGACACGTTCCTACAGGAGGCCGAAAGCGTCTTCATGCAGATCGCCGAAGCGAAGAACACGCTCGGCTTGCGGCGCAGCGCGGACATCCTCAAGGAAACCATCCAGTCCCTCGAAAAGGTGATGAACTCGCCACACGATGGCGTCACCGGTGTGCCGACGGGTTTTGTGGATTTCGACGCCATCACGTCGGGCTTTCAGCCTTCCGATCTCATCATTCTTGCCGCACGCCCCGCCATGGGAAAAACGTCGCTAGCGCTCAATTTCGCATCTCACGCCGCCATCAATGCCAAAAAGTACGTGGCGTTCTTCAGCCTCGAGATGAGCAGCCCGCAACTTATGCAGCGCATGCTGGCCACGGCCGCCCGCATCGACGCGCACAAATTCCGCCATGGAAAATTCAGTTCTGATGAACTTGATCGCCTCTATCAAGAGGCTGCTCATTTCAACACCGACCGTCTGCTCCTCGACGACAGTCCGGGCATCAGCCTCTCGGATCTGCGCAGCCGTTGCCGCAAGATGAAACGCGAACGCGGGTGTGACCTCATTATCATTGACTACCTGCAGCTCATGACGGCAGGCCCCGGGCTCGCGGCGAAGAGCTCGCGCGAACTCGAGGTGGGTTACATCTCACGTGGGCTCAAGGGCCTGGCGAAGGAGCTCTCGTGCCCGGTCATCGCGCTCGCTCAGCTCAACCGCGGCCTTGAGCAGCGGCCCGACAAGCGGCCAAAGAGCTCCGACCTGCGCGAATCGGGATCCATCGAGCAGGACGCCGACATGGTGATGTTCGTGTACCGCGACGAGTATTACAACAAAGAGAGCACCGACAAAGGCATCGCCGAGGTCATCATCGGCAAGAACCGCCATGGCCCCACCGACACCGTGAAGCTCGCTTTCCAGGCCGAATTCACCGCTTTTCACAATCTCCTGCGGATGTGATCCTAGCCGCGCCTCAGCTGACCCCGCTGACGCACACTGCAAAAACCGCCCAGGGGGACGCAGCCAAAGATTCCGATGAGAGCCTCACGCACATTTCGACCCTGCCTCCCCCGGCCCAAGATGCGGGACGAGGGCGGCGGGGCGGGCGTCAGAGGAGGATTTGCGTTTGAGTCTCGCGGCGCACGACACACTCGAGATCGTCTACATCCATCGTCCGCTCGGCGTGACATTGGGTGAGCGAACCTTGCGTGGCGTCACCGTGCGCTGCCGCGATGGCGAGCCGGGCGAACTCGACGATCTGGCAAGTCAGGTGGGCAAGCTTCGCCTTTATGTTCTGACACCTCAGCAATACGCTCCGCACCGGGTGATCCTGCAACGCCTGATGGAAAAGAACGGCAAGAGCGTGATGGGGTTCCTGCTCGTGGAGGATCCGCGCGCCCTGGCCACGGTCAGGGAACGCAAACGTATCCACACCGCCATGAACGCGCCGTGGATCGTGGGCGACCTGCGTGCGCCTTACACGTTCAACCAGTCGCTCGGCGAGATAAACAAGGCGACGCGCCACCTGTTTCTCAATGCAAATGAAGACCTGTTCGGTTCGATGGTGGCCATTCGCGACATAGAGAGCCGCGCCATCAATGAAATCGGTCAGGCGATGACGAGCCAATCGAGCACCGACGAACTCATGCGCCTCATTCTCGAGAAGGCCATCGAGTTGTCGACGGCTGACGCGGGTTTTCTCATTCTGCGCGACAACCTTTTCGGGCAGAACCCGTCGGCGGGCGAAAACAGCGTCAGGCTGTTGCGTTCTTCCTCGCATCGGTTCCTGCAGAAGGCGCGCATCTGCAAGAGTCAGAACATAAGGCTCAAGCTCGACCTGCTTGATCCCCAGAAATCGCCGTTCACGTCGACCATCGTGAACAAGGCCGCAGGCCTTCATTGGGTCGAAGGGATGGAAGGTCCAGCCGTGCGACGGAACAATTTCGGGCCGGGCGACGTGCCTTTCATGATGCCCGAGCTTGAGTTTGACGCGCGCACTTACGAACTCAAGAGCTACTGCTGCTTCCCTCTGCGCACGCCGTCCGAGGAAGTCGTGGGATTCATTCTGCTGCTCAACCGTCGCGTGACGCCCGGTGTTTTTCTCGACAGTCGTGTGGACATCGAGCGTTACGTTGGCGAGTTCAACGCTCACGACCTCAACATCCTCGAGGCACTCGCGAACCAGGCCGGCGTCTCCATAGACCACACGCGCCTGATTCAGGACCTCAAGACCGTGTTCGAGAGTTTCGTGGAGGCGAGCGTGGTGGCCATCGAAAGCCGCGACCCCACCACCAAGGGGCACTCCGAGCGCGTGGCCATTTTGACCTGCGGACTCGCCGAAGCAGTGGGGCGCACATCGTCGGGACCGTACGCGAGCATCTCGTTTGGCGCGAGCCAGCTGTACGAACTCAAATATGCGGCGCTGCTGCATGATTTTGGAAAAATCGGTGTGCGCGAGGACGTGCTGCGCAAAGAAAAGAAACTTTACGGGCATGAACTGGGCGGCATCCGCCAGCGTTTCCTTATGCTCGAGAAGCAGCTCCATCTGAAGTGCCTCGAGAGTTACCTTGATGGTCTCATGGTGCGTGCGGAAGCCCCGACTCCCGAAGGTCTCGCGCGCATCCGCGCCGAGGTGGAGACCATCACGAACGATCTGAAGGGATTTTGGGGCGCGATTGCCGATGCGAACGAGCCGCACGTGGTGAACTCAGGAAACTTTCAGCGCATCTCGGAGATCGCTGCCGTTCGTGTGGCCCTTGGAGAAGATCAGGTGGAACTGCTCTCGCCCGACGAGCTGCGCCGGCTGTCCATCCGCCGCGGATCGCTTTCACCCGAGGAGCGCCTGGAAATCGAGAGCCATGTGACACACTCGTACCGTTTCCTTATCAACATCCCGTGGACGTCCGACCTCGCGAACATCCCCGACATCGTTTACGCACACCACGAGCGGCTCGACGGCTCGGGCTACCCGCGCAAGCTTGTGGAAGACGAGATTCCCATTCAGGCGAAGATCATGGCCATCGCCGACATCTACGATGCGCTCGTGGCCATGGATCGCCCCTACAAAAAGGCCATTCCAGTGGAACGCGCTCTCTCGATCCTCGAATCGGAAGTGCGCGAGGGCAAGCTCGACAGCGAGATCTTCCGAATCTTCCTGGAAGCTCGCGTGTGCGACCTTGTGCGCCCCACCGAAACAAAGGTGGCTTGAGCGACTTTCGGTTACTTTTTCGCGCCCTGTGCGGCGATCAGATTGAGCGCCGAGCCGGCCTTGAACCATCCGATCTGCTGATCATTGAAAGTGTGGTTCAGCGGAATGGTGTCGGTGTTCCCGCCCGCGTGCTTCACGGTGAGCGTGAGTGGCTTGCCAACGGCGAGTTCCTTCGCATTGAGATCGAAGGTGTCGCCTTCAAGAATCTTCTCGTAATCAGCGGGGTTGGCAAACGTGAGCGGCAGCATGCCCTGCTTTTTCAGGTTCGTTTCATGGATGCGCGCAAAGCTCTTCACCACGATGGCGCGGCCACCAAGGTAACGAGGCTCCATGGCGGCGTGTTCGCGCGAGCTTCCCTCGCCATAGTTCTCTTCGCCCACCACGATCCAGCCCTTGCCCGCTGCTTTGTAAGCGCGCGCCGTGTCAGGCACGCCTGCGGTGGCGCCAGTGAGCGTGCTCTTCACCTCGTTCATCTTTTCGCCAAACGCATTGGTGGCCGTGATGAGCAGGTTGTTGGAGATGTTGTTGAGATGGCCGCGGTACTTGAGCCACTTGCCTGCGGCGGAGATATGGTCCGTCGTGCACTTGCCCTTTGCCTTGATGAGCAACTGCAGATCCGAGAAATCCTTTTCCACTGCGGGCACGCCAAACGGAGCCAGCGCCTGCAGGCGATCGCTCTGCGGGTTGATGGCCACTGTCACCTTGCTGCCGTCGGCAGCGGGCTGCACGAGCCCGTTCGGATCGGGCACGAACCCAAGTGCGGGGAGGTCGCGGCCAGATGGCACAGCCAATGAAACCTTTTCACCCTTGTCGTTGGTGAGCGTGTCTTTGGTGAAGTCAAAGTCGAGCGTGCCTGCAAGCGCGAGCGCCACCACCGTTTCGGGTGAGGCGACAAAAGCGTGCGTGGCCGGGTTGCCGTCGTTGCGCGCCGTGAAGTTGCGGTTGAACGACGTCACGATGCTGTTCTTGTCGCCGTCCTTGACGTCGTGGCGCTTCCACTGGCCGATGCACGGGCCGCAGGCATTGGCGAGCACCTGGCCACCGATGGACTCGAGCACCGCGAGCTGCCCATCGCGCTCGATGGTGGCACGAACCTGTTCCGATCCGGGCGTGATGAGCAGTTCCGACTTTGCCTTGATACCCTTGGAGGCCGCGTCACGCGCAACGCTCGCCACACGATCGATGTCTTCGTAGCTCGAGTTTGTGCATGAGCCGATAAGGCCCACCTTGAGCTGCACGGGCCAATTGTTCTCTTTTACGGCCTTGGCGAACTCGCTGATAGGGAACGCGCGGTCGGGCGTGAAAGGGCCATTGATGTGCGGCTCAAGAGTGTCGAGATCGATTTCCACCACCTGGTCGTAGTGTTTGGTCGGATCCTTTTCCACTTCCACGTCGGCGCGCAGATGCTCGGCCACAGTGTCGGCGAGCGCGGCCACGTCGTCGCGCATTGTGCTGCGAAGGTAATCGGCCATGCGACGGTCGTAAGGGAACACCGACGTGGTGGCGCCGATTTCCGCACCCATATTGCAGATTGTGCCTTTGCCGGTGCACGAGAGCGATTCGCAGCCCGCGCCGAAATACTCGACCACGGCGCCCGTGCCGCCCTTCACGGTGAGGATGCCGGCAAGCTTCAGGATGACGTCCTTGGGCGAAGTCCAGCCCTTGAGTTTGCCGGTGAGCTTCACGCCGATGAGTTTGGGCATCTTGAGTTCCCACGGCATGCCCGCCATCACGTCCACCGCATCCGCGCCGCCCACGCCCACGGCGATCATGCCAAGGCCGCCCGCGTTGGGCGTGTGCGAGTCGGTACCGATCATCATGGCACCGGGGAACGCATAATTTTCCAGGACCACCTGGTGGATGATGCCAGCGCCGGGCTTCCAAAAGCCGATGCCGTACTTGTTGGAAACCGACGCGAGGAATTCGTATACCTCGGCGTTGTCCTTGTTGGCCGTCTGCAGGTCGGCCACGGCGCCGCGCTCGGCCTGGATGAGGTGGTCGCAGTGCACTGTGGAAGGCACGGCCACCTTGGGAATGCCTGCGCTCATGAACTGGAGGAGCGCCATCTGGGCTGTTGCGTCCTGCATGGCCACGCGGTCGGGGTAAAAGTCGACGTAGTCCTTGCCGCGGCCAAAGGGTGCAGGCGTGGTGCCCGCGCCCGCGAAATTGTGCGAGCCGAGGTGGGCGTAAAGGATTTTTTCGGTGAGCGTGAGTCCGCGGCCGAGCGCCTTGCGAGCCGCCTCGATGCGGGCGGGGTAGTTGGCGTAAACGCGTTTGACCATGTCGATGTCGTGGGTGGTCGTCATGTGCGGGGCTCCTTGGGAGACGCCAGGGTGCGCGAGAGCGCGCCGCCGGCGTGCGGTTTGCGAAACGGGTGAAAATGGGTTCTTCCGTTTCTACCATCCTCATCGCCTTGAATTAAACCCGCCGGGAGACGAAGTTTTTGAAGCATCCATCGAAGACTTCGATAGCTTGCTTCCAACTGGCTCCTGGCGTGCGTGTGAGGCGTGGAATCCCGGTCTGAGAGCTCGTTTGACCGATCTTCGAGGCGACCCCTGCGGCGGCCTCCAAAAAGATTTGCACAGTCGGGCGGGCCATTGCTTGACAAGATTCGTGCCTTGGATCTAAGAGAGGGTCTCACACGATGTACGGCCTCTTCGTCTATCGGTTAGGACACCTCCCTTTCACGGAGGTAAGGCGGGTTCGATTCCCGCAGAGGTCACCACTTTTCTGAATCGTGGAAAAGTAAGCCCCCGAAGGTTATCCTTCGGGGGCTTTTTTCGCGTTTCCAATCGCGGCGGGTCCGGGTCCGAAGGACAGGTTCGACTGCACACGTTTCCAGGGAGGCTTGAAATGAGCGCAGCTGAGAAGCCCCTGACTCTCGACGAATTCTTCGTGAAGCACTCGGGAACGCGTTGCGAGTTTTACGATGGAGTCGTCGTGGGAGAGGGGCGTCCTCTCGAATCGCAAGCCACCTCGGCCGATCATGGCTCCGTGCAGGCGGAGATCGTGACCACCCTGAACTCGAAGTTCGGGCGCGGAAATAGCGGTGGATACCGGTGGTGGTTCGTCACCGAGGCTGCCGTACGCTACGGCACTCGTTACTTTCTTTGCCATGACCTCGCAGGCTGGCGGAAGTCGCGCCTTGCGAAACGTCCTACAGGCTTTCCCATCACCTCCCGACCCGACTGGGTGTGCGAAATCCTGTCGTCGAACCTGAAAGACGATCTCGTGCGGAAAAAGAACGTGCTGCACGAGTTTGAAGTGCCCTATTACTGGATCGTGTCGCCACTTGAAAAAACCCTGAGCATCTTCGAGTGGGCTGAAGTCGGCTACGTTTCCGTTCTCGATGCCGAACTCGGTTTCGAGGGTGCTCTGCCTCCCTTCTTGGATGCGGGTCCACTGTCCCTGCGTGAACTCTTCGGCCTTGATGAAGACGAAGCTTAAGAGAAACTATTTTGGCTTGGCTAGTTTTGTTTGCTGCATTGTATGGCTAAAGCATGCCTGAAATGTCAACAGCCCCTAGTGTTTCATAGGACTGTGTGAACGGGTGCGAGATATGCGCCGCGTGGTGACCCTTGCAGGATTCGAACCTGCGTTACCGCCGAGAAAGGACGGTGTCCTGGACCGCTAGACGAAAGGGTCGGCTGAATCAGTATGCAGTACCGAGGCGCAATTGTGTAGGTGCCTGGCTGCAAGAGCGCGATTTGACTTCCCAGGCGTCCTGGTTGGCGCTCTCAAAGTGTCAGGACGCCTCGTAAGAGGCGACCACTTTCACGTCACGACAGCGCCGCCTCACCCGCCGCACCCAATGCCGCACCCGATGGCACACACGCGAGTTCCACCACGAAGGTGGTTTCGCCGGGACCGCCTTCAAACCACAGTCGCCCGTTGTGGGAGCGGACGATCTGCAAGGAAATGGGCAATCCAAGGCCTGTGCCTTTGCCCACTTCCTTCGTGGTGAAGAACGGAAAAAAGATCTGCTCGGAGTTTTGCTTGGCGATTCCGGGCCCGTTGTCGTGCACGTGAACCTGAACGAGCTTGCCTGCGTCCACCACCGCTATTTCCACCGCCACCTTGCGATTGCTCTGATCGCCATAGCCCTGCAGGGCGTCGAAGGCGTTGTTGAGCAGGTTGAGAAACACCTGCCCCAGCTCCACCGGTCGGCACATCACGTTCACGACCGGAATGGGCGCGACCGAGAGGACGATGTCGTTGTTGCGGAAACGTTCACGGCAAAGGTCAAACACCTCGCCGAGCAACTGCCCGAGGTCGTAGGGCACGAGCGGATCTTTTTCCGCGTCGCGGGAAAACGTGCGCAGCGACCTCACGATACGTGCCGCGCGCTCCACCGTGGCCTCGATGCGCGTGATGGCGTGCATCGCGCGGGGAATCTCCAGGGGAATGGCTTCGGCGCCTTTTTCCCCGCTGGGATCGGACTGGCCCACGAGCTGCCGCAGCGTCATGGCGAAACCCTGGATCACCGCGAGGGGATTGTTGATCTCGTGCGCGATTCCGCCCGCCATCTGCCCCAGCGAAGCGAGTCGGCTGCGTTCGGCCAATCGTGCACGTGACCGTTCGAGTTCCGTCACGTCGCGCAGTGTGACGAGGATCTTCTCAAGGCGGTCCTCG
>Ga0163152_10005096_pt1 | contig 15738 bp, 15 predicted proteins | sample OliLakLV19MP8IB2_FD_148635 | JGI IMG/M metagenome (GOLD analysis project Ga0163152, IMG submission 148635) | Freshwater microbial mat bacterial communities from Lake Vanda, McMurdo Dry Valleys, Antarctica - Oligotrophic Lake LV.19.MP8.IB-2 | ecosystem: Environmental > Aquatic > Freshwater >... | reverse complement strand
GAGGGGCGGCGATTATTGAAAAACATATTACGATTCTGCGCAATGTGCCAAATGCGCAAGACTGGAAAGTTTCTGCCGGGCCGGAGAATTTTGCTCAATTGGTGTCTGACATCCGACGCGTAAAGGGAATGATCGGGCATGGGAGAAAGGAACCTGCTCCCTGCGAGCGAGAGGGAGCCAAATGGGCACTTAAATCATTGGTGCCTTCAAAGGATCTCCCCGCCGGCCACAAATTAACAGCCGAGGATTTGTGCGCTAAACGGCCTGGCGATGGCATTCCTCCTAATCAACTCCGGCAGATTCTGGGAGGCCAGCTTAAGAGGAATGTACAGGCTGATGAGTTGATAGCGATTGATGATATTGCAAGCGCCAACTGAGAAATTTAACGTGTTGCCCAGACTGGAAAAGGAGCGTCCATGCGAATCGTAATTCTTGGCGGTGATGGCTACTTAGGATGGCCGACGGCTCTTCACTTCTCGTCTCGCGGTGACGAGGTGGTGGTGGTTGACAATTTTTCGAAGCGCCGCTGGGAGTTAGAGGATGGGATTGAGCCGCTCATTCCCGTTCCTACCCTGCATCGTCGAATTATTAAGTGGAAAGAGAAGACCGGGGCGGATATCCAGTTGCAAGTCGGCGATATCTGCAATCATCGTTTTCTTTACAAGGTGCTGGAAAAATTTCGTCCCGATGCGATTATCCATTATGGCGAGCAGCCATCCGCACCCTATTCGATGCAGAGCCGGGAGAACGCTGTCTACACGCAAATCAATAACGTGAGTGGTACTCTCAACCTTCTGTTTGCCATGCGTCGATATTGTCCGGAGGCTCATCTCGTGAAGCTTGGCACGATGGGGGAGTACGGCACGCCCAATATTGATATCGAAGAAGGTTGGCTGACGGTGACCCATAATGGCCGTCAGGATACGGTCCTTTACCCGAAACGGCCAGGGAGCTTCTACCATCTGTCCAAAGTGCATGACAGTAATAATATAGAATTTGCATGCCGGATCTGGGATCTCGCAGCGACGGATTTGAATCAGGGGGTTGTGTACGGACTGGGCACTGACCATTCGGACATTGACTCGGAACTCCACACCTCTTTTCACTATGATCATGTTTTCGGAACGGTACTGAACCGTTTCCTCGTGCAGGCCGCCATCGGAATGCCACTTACCGTTTATGGGCAAGGCGGTCAAACCAGAGGGTTTCTTAACATTACGGACACGATCCAATGTGTTGCGCTAGCCGTAGATAAACCTGCGAAGCCCAAAGAGTTCCGTGTCATGAACCAGTTTACCGAACAGTTTTCGGTCGCCATGTTGGCAGCCAAGGTTCAAGCAGCAGGTTCCAGAGCGGGGCTGAACGTGAAGCTCGACCACATTGAGAATCCCCGCATTGAGATGGAAAGCCACTACTTCAACGCCAAACATTCCAAGCTCGTCGATCTTGGGCTAAAGCCGCATTTGCTGACAGACGAGACGTTGGATTCAATGCTATCGGTGGCACTGCGATACCGAGACAACGTCAAGGCAGATACGATCATGCCAACGGTTACCTGGGCGCAAAAAAAGTAATTGTTCCTCATTCTCCGTACACCCGGACTTTCATCGTGAAAAGAAAAGCGCTGGTCTTCCTGGACTACGATATGCTCATCCGCCATTTTATCTTGAGCGGTGTTTTTCATGAGCTTGAGCAGAGGTATGAGGTTGTCTATGTTTTTCATCAGGATCAGACATCGGAGAAACAAGGGATCTATGCCGATATCGAGAAGCTGGGGTTGAAAAACTGGACTCGATTTGCAGTGCCGAGAGTGCGCATGGGGAGCTGGGATAAGCTATATTCCATCACTGCATTAAATGCTCAGCGTGGCACTCCTAACTTCAAGCCCCGAAAAGAGATTATGGCAGTGGTGAGAGGGAAGTGGCGAACAAACTATTATCATTTCCTTTCATTGCCAGGGCTTTTCCCGCTTGTCCAAGCTAGGTTGCAGAGACAAATGGGTGTCTATGAACCTTTGCTGGACTTTGTGCGCGATCAAAATCCTGACGTTATTATCCATCCGTCACTTTTAGCCGGGTACTTTATCAATGAGCTCCTGATAATTTCCCGGCGGCGTTCGATCCCGCTCGTGATCATGATGAACTCATGGGACAATCCAAGCACCAAGGCTATGAACACCGGCCATCCTGACAGGCTGATTGTCTGGGGACCGCAAAGTAAGCAGCACGCGATTCAGTATCTCGGTATGTCGCCCGAGAACATTGAGGAATTCGGGGCCGCGCAGTTTCAGCTCTACCGTGATCCTCTAAAAGAGTCGGAAGCTGCACTGAGAAAAGAATTTCACGTTCCGAACGATCTCCCGGTTCTCCTTTATGGAGGTGGCTGCAAGGGAGTGAATGAGTCGGCACACTTGAAGATGATCGATGAGAAAATTGACTCAGGCGAAATCTCTCCCTGCCATGTGCTGTATCGGCCGCATCCATGGCGTGGAGGGCTGGCTCCTGGTGAGCAGAACTTTTTCGATCTCCGATTGCGGCATGTCACGATGGACCCCCACCTGGAGGATTATTATTGTCGGACCGCTGATGCTCACTGCGCCGGGTTTGATCTGGCTGACTATCAGGTGACGAAGAGGTTGCTCAGTCTTGTCAGTGGTGTGATCTCGCCTCTTTCCACAATCCTGTTGGAGTCCATCATTTTTGGAAAGCCTGTGCTCGTATATTTTTCAAAGACCGACCAGTGTAGTTTGGCGAGTACAGTGTATGGGATTGGCATCCGCCTTGCGCACTTCAAAGACTTTTGGGGAGAACCCGGGATTGAGGTCTGTAATGATGATGCGCAGTTGCCAGCGGCCTGTAACAGGCTGCTGGTAAACAGCCTGGATGAATCGATAAGGACAGGCCTGCGGGCACATGCTGAGAAGTTCGTCGTTATGAATGGACCGACCTACGGAGAGCGGTTGGTGACGCTGGTAGACCAATTGACACACCGGTGCGCACCTGCCGCAGCGAAACAGGAGTCAGTGGCGTCGTGAAGCGAAGAGTAGCGATCGTTCTGACAACTCGCGGCAATTACGCCAAAATGAAATCCACGATGCGGGCTGTGCTGAACCATCCTGCGCTGGAACTCCAGGTAGTCGTAGGGGGGGGCATTTTGCTGACCCGGTATGGAGACTATGCGGGCATCATTGAAGCGGACGGCTTTCGGATTGATCGGCGTGTGCCGTTCTTGTCCGATGGGGACACGTTGGGAGAGATGGCTAGGTCGGCTGGACAGGCCACAAAAGGGATGGCAGAGGCATTTGAGGAATTTAGACCGGATGTTGTTATCGTTATCGCAGATCGTTATGAGGCGCTATCTGTCGCGCATGCTGCCCTATGCATGAACATTCCCATCGCTCACTTAGAAGGCGGGGAAGTCTCTGGATCAATCGACGAAAGTATTCGCCATGCGATTACCAAGCTGGCCCATATACATTTCCCTGCCACGTCTTCGGCAGCCGATCGAATTATCCGGATGGGAGAATTCTCTGAATCCGTTATTGTCGTTGGGTCCCCGAGCCTGGATTTGCTCTCCGGATTGGATTTGTCGGACGTTTCATCTCTCAATGCCATCCATTGGATTGACGGTGGAGATAAGTCACCGGATTTTCAGAAGGACTATATTGTTGTGTCTCAGCATCCGGTTGTGACGGAGTATGGCGACCGGAGCGAAAACATGGACGAAACGGCACTGGCGGTTCGAGAGCTTGGCCTGCCGGCGGTCTGGGTGTGGCCGAACATGGATGCAGGTTCGGCCGAGGTGACTGCAGGTATTCGGAAGTTCCGTGCGGATCACGCGGACACTCATCATGTAGCGAGTCTCCCTATGGAACTCTATGCGATCCTGTTGAAAAATGCACGCTGTCTAGTGGGTAATTCCAGTAGCGGTATTCGAGAGTGTGAGTTCCTCGGCGTGCCAGTGGTGAATATTGGAACCCGTCAGCAAGGACGACAACGGGGTGCGAACGTGATGGACGTTCCCTATGACCGGCGCGCTATTATCCGCACGATTCATACTCAGTTGGCGCATGGGCCCTATCAGTCCGCTCACCTGTATGGGGATGGGAGGGCCGGCGAAAAAATTGCCAATGCGCTGGCCCGGCACGACTTTAAAATTCAGAAGATGATTGCCTACTAATGCCGAGCCGGATCAAGGGCCGAAACGGAATCCCATGTTGACTTTGGCAATCATTCCAGCGCGTGGTGGATCAAAAGGTGTCAATCGAAAGAATCTCCGGTGTGTGGGCGGAAAGTCGCTCGTTCAGCGTGCCATCGAGTCCGCCTTCGATTCTGGAGTTGTGGATCGAGTACTCGTGTCGACAGAAAATCCTGATATCCAAAGTGAGGGCCTACGCTGTGGAGCAGAGGTTCCCTTTCTGCGGCCGGCTAGTCTGGCTACCGATGAGGCCTCAACGATCGATGTCGTCGTGCACGCGATTAAGGAATATGAGAAGGTCGCCCGACAGCAAGTGGAAATAGTCGTGTTGCTTGAACCTACATCCCCGTTTCGGCGAGGTTCTCACGTCAAGGAAGCCCTGTTGCGGTATCGGCGTGGAGGGGTCAAGTCAGTGGTATCCGTGTGCCCGCTGGAACGAAAGCCTCAAAATATCTTTCTCAAGGCAGGTCCTGCCGAACCGCTGGAGCGATACATCAAAGAGCCTCACCAGCTATTTACTCGACGGCAAGAGATGAGTCACCTGTGCCGGTTGAACAGCGCGGTGTATGTATGTGGGCGTGACGAATTCCTCGCCAAGCGGACATTAGTGGTGGAGCCGGTTGGCTATGTGGAGATGAGTCATCAGGAATCACTCAACATTGATGACGAACTGGATCTGACATTAGCTGAACTGATCGCGGGGGAATACGGGTTATGATGTTACTAGGGGGAGGTTTGTTTGGGGAGTTTAACGAAGATAAAGGGCACCCAATGCCACAGCAGGACTCTTTAATGATCAGCTGGAAGGTCTGAGATGCTCGTTCGTGATTTGCTCAAGAGAATCTATCGCTACCTGAGACCCCCTCAGGACCATTGGGCGCACTTTGTTTCGATTCTCGATCGCCCCACCCTAACCCATGATTCATCTCTTGATGAGGCAGGCAAACGGGCATTGTTCAAACGAAACATTACGCTCGTGGAGCTCGAACCCCATGCCTATTGCAATCGAACCTGCTCATTTTGTCCAAATAGTACGATTGACCGTCTGACCGTGAAAACTATGCTGAATCGGTCGCTGTACGAGGGGGTCCTCCGTGATCTGCGATCTATCGACTACGATAAGGTACTTCGTTTTGCCCGCTATTCGGAGCCGATGGCCGACGATCATATTTATGAGATGGTGGAGTTGGCACGACAGCATCTTCCCAAGGCCGTCATAGACATTGTGACGAATGGCGATTACCTCGACGCGGAATCCTTGAATCGCCTACGGGAAGTGGGACTCTCGGTGTTGCGCATCAGTGTATATATGCGAAAGGGTGTGGCGTGGAGTGCCGCAAATGCTGAGGGGGAGATCAATCGGCTCGCCAAGCGAATCGAAATTATGCCGGTATGGGACCAGCCAACTGCCACCACAGTAGGAGCAGTGTTCCCTTACTCCGGCATGAAGGTTGTCGTGTATTCTCACAATTTTGACGAGACCGGCTACGACCGAGGACAACTGATTGAAAGCCTGGTCGATCATGCCTACGTGCGACGATCTCCCTGCTTTCTGGTGTTCTCGAATTTCACGGTGGACTTCAACGGCAAGATCATGCCTTGTTGCAATCTTCGTAGCGACCATCCCGATCACCAGGCGTTTGTGCTTGGAGATCTCTCAGACAGGCGGCAGTCCATATTTGATGTGTATGCCGACCAACGTTATACAGAATGGCGTCGTGGTCTGGCCACGGTCGGCGAGAAGCAGTCTCCTTGCAACACTTGCAAGCAAAAGACGCTTGAGGGACCGGCGTTGGACCAATTGAGGCTGGCAGTCGATGCCAAGCTGGACTCTAGTGGTGTGCAAATCTAATGGTCTCCTCCCCTGTTAGTCCACCCGTAGCGCACCTATTCCGCGTGCTGTTTATCCTGCCCGATGGCCGTGCCAAACGGTTACAGTTTGACCACGGCGCGTTTCCTGATGAATTTTTTTACGGATATTGTCAGTTGGCTCGCCGTGAAGGTTGGCAAGTAGACCTCTTGGCTCGCGGCTTTCATTCATCTCTGGGGTTCTACGCGCAAAAACTGATCCACTGGTTTACGCATTTAAGCCCGGATTTTAGTGATGCAGCGGGTCTGAACGTACATCTGCTTGAGCGCAATGACGCCATTGTCAGTATGAGTGAGCCGGTCCTGTTCATGTTGGCACTTCGCCAACTGCAGCGAACTGACGGGGCAAAGCTTGTGCTCATCTTGATGGGTGCGGAGAAACGTATTGAGCGTAGTCGTGCCCCTTGGGCCACTCATCGTATTCTTCGCTGGCTACTGCACAGATTAGCCGCAATCATTGTGATCGGGGAAGGCGAACGCGACTACCTCATAACCCAGCAGTTGGCTAGCCCCGCACGTGTGCATCTGGTTCAGTTTGGCGTAGATACAAAATTCTGGGTTCCGGCAGGAAACGATGGTGTTGGGGACTATGTATTGGCGATCGGCAATGATGATGGGCGCGACTATGATGTGCTTCTGCAGGCGATCGGCTCCCACCGTCTCCGACTTCACACAGTCCGTCGGGTTACCGGTGCCGCGCTTCCTTCTAACGTGACTTTGACCAGAGGGGATTGGACCGGGCAAGCGTTGTCTGATCTCGATCTCCGCGCCCTGTACCAATGTAGTCGCTTCGTTGTTACACCGCTGAAAGACTCTACACAACCGCAGGGACAAAGCGTGACACTCCAGGCTATGGCGTGCGGGAAGGCGGTCATACTCTCGCAAACCAGGGGGCTCTGGAGCCGGTCGCTGATGCGGCATTTGGAGAACTGCTACTTGGTTCCGTCCGGAGATGTTCCATCGTTGCGTGCGGCGATTGAGCGCCTTGCCGCGGACCCCGGTTTATGCGCACAAATTGGGGCGGAGGCCAGACGGAGTGTTGAACGGCATTTTTCCAGTGATTTAATGGGGGATCGGATCGGGGCAATCCTGCAGGACGTCTGTGCGCCCGTGAGGCAAGCATGCTGAAGGAGTATGTCGCGGCTTCCTCTGCCTCCACTCAAACTGCGGACGAGTTTGTTGCCTCATTCTGGGATCAGCGGTGGCGGGATCTCAAAGATGGTCGGCGCCTGCAGAGGCTACGGTTGAGAGAAGAGTACCGCTTTCTGAAGAAAGTCATTCCTGATTTTGGCGATCGGCCACTGGACATTCTTGACTGCGGATGCGGGCTTGGAGAATGGACGCTGTTGTTTCATCTGGATAGGCACAGGGCTGTGGGTATCGACATCGCCGGTGAGACCATTCGTCAGCTCCGTGCCAAGCATGGCGATGTGTTTCGGTTCGGTGATTTCCGCAAGGTTGAGTGTCTCGACAAGTCCTATGATGTGGCAATTAATTGGGGCGGCATTGAACATTTCGAGGAAGGGCCGACGCCAGCTATTCTGGAGGCGAAACGGGTGTTGCGCCCGGGAGGCCTGTTTGTGGCGACGACGCCCTGTCATAACTTCCGTCTCTTTCTGCTCGATGCGTTATTGGGTCGAGGCATAGGGCCGGCTTACCCGATCGAGGGACATCGGTTCTACCAGTATCGCTTCAGCCGAACCGAGCTCGAGAGCTACTTTCGTGCCTGCGGATTCACGCATGTGCGCTCACACATCATTGGCGGTGCCCAAGGGGTACAGCGATGCCTGCAGCACGAGCTCGGCTGGCTGGGGAAGCGACTTCCGCGTATGGTTCGGGTGGGATTGGAACAGGTGGGTGGGCTGTTATTGCGCCCCTTCCTTGGCCATATGGTTATTTGCAGCGGCCGTGTACCTGAGGTGAATCGTGCCTGCAATGGCGAGTAAGACATTGTCTGTCATGAGACGTTTCAGTGAAACGTTGGCTGCCATGCGATCCTATTGGCCTCAATCGCGTCGGCCTGCTGCGCGTATTGCCATCAATATGGCGCCGCGGAAGTCTCCCTATGGAGGCGGCAACCAATTTGTTGCGCAACTGACCCGCTGCCTGAAGTTTTTCGGATACGAGGTTGTATTCCATCTTGATCGTACGGTTGATTGCATCGTGTTGGTTGACGGACGGGCCGCGTTGACGACCTTTGGCATAGCGGAGATCGCCGCCTGGAAGAAGCGGTATCCATCGGTTGTCTGTATCCATCGGATTAACGAGTGCGACCAGCGTAAAGGCAGCGATTTCATGGATGCACTGCTGGCGCAGGCCAATGAGGTCGCAGACTACTCAGTGTTCATTTCCCGTTGGCTGCGAGACTATCATGCCACGCGCTGGTTCGATATCGCCAAACCACATACGGTGATTCATAACGGGGCGGACCCGGGAATATTCCATCCGCTCGGGAGCCATGCTCCATCAATCGATGATGTTTTTCGGCTTGTGACACACCATTGGTCGGACAACCCTATGAAGGGATTTGATGTGTATGCACAGGTCGACGCTGCGATTGCTGACGGATATTTGCCTGATACGGAGCTCTGGGTGATCGGTCGCTGGCCTGCATCCATCCGTTGGCGGGCTGCGCGGCTTTTTCCGCCGTTAACCGGTAGCCGATTGGCCGACCAGTTACGCCAGTGCCACGGCTATGTCACCGGTTCTCGCTGGGAGCCTGGCGGTATGCACTTTATTGAAGGAGCGCAATGCGGCTTGCCCGTGTTGTTCCACAGTGACGGCGGTGGCATTGTTGAGGTTGCCGAACGTTTCGGAATTGGTTTTCGGGACGATCTTATGGGGGCGGTAAAAGCTATGCGTTCGCGGTATCGTGATCTGCGCGGGGAGGTATTGGACCATGGCCCGTCCGGGGACCATATGTGCACTGCCTATAGGCAGTTGATCCAAACCCTTCTTGTCGCGGATGGAAGGATCGGATGACACTCTCGTTGTTGGAGTACTATCAATCGCTCGGGTTGTCGGCATCGCAATGGCATGTTGGGCCGGAGCACCCGTATCTTGAAGAATATGTGATGCGTCTGTTGCGTACCCTGCCAGCAGCCAGAGTATTGGAGATCGGATACCAGTCTGGCGGGTTTGCTGTTCCTGTTATTCTAGCTATGCAGGGACGTTCTGGTTTCGATTATCTCGGAGTTGATTCTTTAAGTTATGCGAATGCGGTCCATGGTGGCATCATTGCTGACTACCTTAAGACGCAAGGGGTTACATCGGGCTTTCAGTTTATTGAGTCGGATGCGTCCACGTTTCTCTCTCGAAAGCATTCCGGTCAGTTTGACCTCATTCTCATCGACCACTACAAACCGCTCTATCCCCGCGAGCTCCTGGCCGTTTTTGCCAGTGATCGGCTGAGCCCGCAGGGGGTTGTGTTGCTGCATGATATCTCCGGTCGAGCGCGTGGCGTGGCGGTGCTCTGTGAGGCCATTGCAAGTGCTTACGGATACACATGGGCGGTAGTGGAGGAGGTCCCAGAGGGTCTTGCTGTGTTGCGAAGTCGTGGCTGGGACAGTAGGGAATATCACAGGTTGCCGAGGAAGATTCGACGAGGAGTTGTCAGGGTTTTGGTCGGTATCCAACGTCTTGTCGGTCTGGCTCGCGAAGTTCTGCGGAGCGCTAAGCGAAAGGTTACGTCGGCTTGAGTAAGGTGGAGTTGGGGGGAAGTGACTCGAGCCATTGTCCTTGTTTCACGCAATGAGATTATCTCGCCTCATACCTGTTCTTTGGCATCGAAGCCTTCAGCCAATTCAAGCCGCCGTCGGTTTGCCGTATAGCAAACCATATTCCTTTCTTTCGATTCATTCAGACCTTTCAGGCTGGGTTCTGGAGGAGGAAGCTGTCGAGTTTCGTCGTATTGCTGAGCGCCTAGGCATTCGAGCGAGATGCAACTATGGTTTGGGCGTCAACGCGGGACAATGTATTCACTATACCTCACAATTTGTGCTTCGCGATCCGCGATACTTCAATACCCGTAACAGAATATCGGTGGACTACTTTCACGGGCTCCCGTCAACTGCGCCTATATTTGCGGAAGTGGCCGCTGCTTTTCGCCGTCATCATCAGGCGCTCACGCGTGTGCGGGTATCCCATTCCCGCATGGAGGAAGTTGTTTTAGAGGCGGGGGTTGAGCCTTCGAAAGTGCATCGCATCCCGATCGGTATCAATCTATCTTATTTCTCAGTCCCGACGTCGGATCAACGGGTTGCAGCTCGTGACCAGTTGCGATTGCCTGGTTCGGCGGTAGTTGTCGGTTCCTTCCAAAAGGATGGAGTGGGATGGGGCGAAGGAATGGAACCAAAGCTCATCAAAGGGCCTGACGTATTTCTCAAGGTGATCGAACGTCTGAAATCCAAAGTTCCAGACCTCCATGTGGTGCTCTCTGGGCCCTCACGGGGCTATGTGAAGGCCGGCCTGGAAAAGCTTGGGGTGCCGTACCGTCATCTCCAACTTAAACAGTATGCGGATGTGGGTTTGTTGTATCGGGCGTTGGATCTGTACTTGGTAACGTCACGCGACGAAGGCGGACCTAAGGCTATTCTGGAGTCGATGGCCAGCGGTGTGCCCCTGGTCACATCGCAAGTTGGTCAGGCGATTGATCTTGTCCGGCATGGCGAGAACGCTTGGATGGTTGAGGTGGATGACGTGGAGGGGATGACGCATTGGGCTGAGTACGTCATCGCCCATCGTGGATCGCCGCAGGTCGCGCGAGTGCTGGAGCTGGCGCGGCAGACTGCTGAATCTAACAGCTATGAGCAGCAAATCCCATTGTGGCGCAAGTTCATGACAGGCTTTCTTGCGGGACCGTTGAAAGGCAACTAAGTGGTTTCTCGCAAGAGGCATTACTCGTGATGTTTCGGCAATGGCCTGAGATCTGTGGAGATGTTCCCTTATCCCTGGCAAAGCAGGGGCGTTATCTTGCCCATGGATTCTGCGAGATTGTTCAATCTATGGGGCAGCGGATTCCAGTCGATCCGGCATCCCTGGACCTTGTGCGGGAAGATATACAAGCCAAGATGAGCGAGGGTGCCTCGCCGCTGCGCGTGTATACGTACGCTGTGGCTATGCAGGTTTTGGCAGATGTCCTCGTCGTGCCTGGTCCCGTCTGTGATCTTGGTTGTGGTTCTGGAGGACAGCGTCGGTTGTTTGAAATAGCAGGTAGAGACTCATTTTACGTCGGCGTCGATATCTCGAGACACGCGGCCTGGACATCACAGATGAGTTCGGCGCACTCGTGCCAGTTTGTTCAGATGGCAGCAGAAGATCTTGGGCTGGCTTCGGATAGCCTTGCATTTACGTTTTCTTCCAGTGCGTTGGAGCACGTGCCTGACATTCACCGGACGAGTAGGGAATTAGCCAGAACGATGCGGCCTGGTGCACAGGGCCTCCACATCGTCCCCGGCGTGTGGTCGTTGATGTTGTACCTCTTCCATGGCTATCGTCGATTTTCTGCCGGTGGATTGGTTGATCTGTTTCAGCGCGCCGGGTTGCAGGTCGAACATGTTTGGTCACTTGGCGGAATTCCCTCGTTCCTGCTTCATGCGCTTTGGATCACCGGGGTAGAAACGATTCTTGTACAGCGGGTGCTTCATCTGAAGATTCAGCTGCGCAAAGGCCGCCCGCTTCGCTTCTATCGCTGGCTGCTGGCCTGGGCTCTCCGCCTGGACCCCTTCCTGCCCTTTGCCCCAGCCGGGTATGCCGTTCTGGTGCGTAAATTGTGAGCATAAACTGAATGTCGTGGATTTCGTTTCTTAAGAGGGTGATTTCCCCGGCCGTTCGACGTCGCTTAGATTGGTTGCTGCGGCCACTCTGGGCTCTGCCGCGGTGCATTGTTATTCTCCTGGGGGAGTGTCCTCAGGGGGGAAGGGCTCAGGTCTTTTACGGGCATGGGCGAATCCCCGACCCGCACGACCAGATCCATGGCGGGTTAGTCAAGTTCCAGCGCATGCAGGATGAGTTTCCTAACTCTCCGCGCCGATTCAACGTCCTGTATATGGTGAGCAGTCGTATGCCCTATGGGGGCGAGTATGTGGCTTGGTGTGCGAGGAAGAAAGGTATGCGGATAGTGTGGAACCAGAATGGTGTGGCCTATCCCAGTTGGTATGGCCCCGGATGGGAACAGGTCAATGCTCCGATGGCTCGCCTGCATGCGGATGCGGATTACGTGTTTTACCAAAGCCAGTTCTGCAAGCTTAGCGCGGATCGGTTCCTTGGTGAACGCCGGGGGCCCTGGGAGATTCTCTATAACTCGGTGGATACGAAACTGTTTGCACCGGCTGCGTCGGACCCCGACCCTGACCAGTTGGTCCTGCTACTAGGCGGCACCCAGTATCAATACTACCGGCTGGATTGTGCCCTCCGCGTATTGGCGTCCCTTATTCGGCACGGAATTACGGCACGGCTACTAGTTACCGGTCGATTGAGTTGGATGCTCAATGAAGAGGAGGCCGGTCGTCAGGCGGAGGAGCTTGTCAATCGCCTTGGATTGCAAGGGCGAGTCCGTTTTCTTGGTCCTTATACCCAGGTGGATGCGCCGTCAATTTTCAGACAAGCTCATATCTTGCTGCACACCAAGGTCAACGATCCGTGCCCGGGGTTGGTGGTGGAGGCCATGGCCTGTGGGCTTCCGGTCGTCTATTCGAGTAGCGGTGGGCTTCCAGAGCTTGTGGGAGATCAAGCCGGGGTCGGTGTGCCGGCTGAGTTGGATTGGAATCGGGATGTTCCCCCAGATTCCGAGAGTATGGCCAACGCGATTGTGCAAGTTGTGCGAAATCGGGATCGCTATGCTCAAGCCGCGCGTCGACGGGCGATGGAGCGATTCGACCTGCAGCCGTGGCTGGCCCGCCATCGCGAAGTATTTGCTACGGTCCTCAGATGAAAAAACTCACGCGAGTCGCCATGCGCCTGTTGTTGATGCTTGACAATGTTGTGGGTAAATTGATCAACCGTCTGGCCATTCCGTATGACGGCGGGGTACATGTGAAGCATCGTTTGATGCGATATCATGATTTTTTTGTCAACAGGATTGCCCCGGGCGAGCGGGTCTTGGATATTGGCTGCGGATATGGAGCCGTTGCCTACTCTCTTGCAACGAGGGCCGGAGCTCTTGTCACGGGGATCGATCTCAATGAGATAAATGTTGCGAAGGCCAAGGGCCGGTTCCATCATCCCAATCTTACGTTTGTTCACGGCGACGCCAGGACGAACCTGCCGTCTGGTCCGTGGGATGTCCTTGTGCTCTCCAACATTCTCGAGCATATCGATCAGAGGGTCTCTTTTCTGAGAGAATTGCAACAGGGGTTGCGCCCGAATCGAATGCTCATTCGTGTGCCGATGATCGATCGGGACTGGCGGGTTCCGCTTCGAGAAGAACTCGGAATGTTTCACTTTGGTGACGCAACGCATTTCACTGAGTACACAGCTGAAAGTTTCGAGAAAGAAGTGACTGTGGCAGGGCTCTCAATTCATCATGTGCAATACAACTGGGGGGAGATTTGGGCTGAAGTTGTGCCAGGGACATTTCCCGATGCTCTTGGTTCGAGGTCAAGCTGATGCCCGGCGTGACAGTTCTTATGCCTGTTTTCAACGGTGAGCGGTTCCTCCGCGAGGCGATCGAGAGTGTCCTCCAGCAGACGCATCGGGACTTTGAATTGCTCATCATCAATGATGGTTCGACGGACCGGTCTCGAGAGATCGTTCTGAGTTATGACGACCCGCGAATCACTTTCGCTGAGAATGCCAAGAATCTTGGGCTTGCGTCGACTTTGAATGTCGGCCTCGGGTTGGCTAAGTATGAATTAGTTGCTCGGCAGGATGCGGATGATCTTTCTCTTCCTGAACGTCTGGCGTTGCAGGTCGATTTTCTCGCGAAGCACCCTGATGTGGTGCTAGTGGGAACTCAAGCGATGATCATAGATGAACAAGGTTTTCGCAAGGGGCGAGTGCTGGATCGTGCATGCACGCACGATAGTATCCGTTGGGACTTGCTATTCGATAACAGTTTTACGCATTCCTCAGTTATGTTCAGGCGCTCGACGATCACTCAATTTGGGGGGTACGACAGTGCTTTCCGCTATTGCCAAGATTATGCGCTCTGGACGCAGGTCGCACGCCATCATTGCGTTGCCAATATAGACCGATGCTTAGTGCAGTATCGTGTCCATCCGTTCGATCGCATGTCCGACAAATTGAAAGGTATAATCGCGGAGGAGAATCGTCTCATCATGCGCGATTACATCGCCGATACTCTGGGCAACGACTCGGTGTCAGATCTAGAGCTCGATGCGATGGTAAATATGCGGCTCGCCTTTGAACAACGATGGACTCGATTGTTTGTCAGACTTGTTGCGCGCTCTATTCGCGTATATCAATCAATGAGACCTTCTTCAAGTCTCAGCCCTGACTTTCAGCGGACGGTTGCTCGCCGATATGTGCGAGCCGCCTATAAGGCGTGGGCGTCACATCCCTGGTGTCTCTTGGTCGTACTTGCGCCAGCATTGGGGCGATATCCTGTGATGAGGGTGACCGCCCGTTGGTTTGCCAATTTGCTATGGAGTAAGGCCCGTGATGTTTGTAGGTATCGTGTAGGAAAGCCCCGCGTGGCGTGCGTCCCTAATTGCTGACCGAGTGCGGTCGAGCTTTGATAGGTGCAAGAAAATTTAGTCGAACGATTCAGGAACGTACTCTATGATAAAAAGAGCGCTGATTACGGGAATCACCGGCCAGGATGGATCGTACTTAGCCGAACTTCTGCTCGATAAGGGATATGAAGTCCATGGCATCGTAAGGCGAGTTGCCATTGAGGATCCCGTTCACCGTCTGTGGCGGATTGTACACATTAAAGATCGCCTTCATCTTCATCCGGCATCGCTGGAAAGCCTGCCCAGTCTCTATCGGGCTCTTGAGGAGGTCCAGCCTCACGAATGTTATCATCTCGCTGCGCAAAGCTATGTGGCCTATTCGTTTGAGGACGAATTTTCAACGCTTAACGCCAATATCAATGGGACACATTATCTCTTATCTGCGATTCGGGACAGAGTTCAGACCTGCCGATTTTATTTTGCCGCTTCCAGCGAAATGTTCGGCAAGGTTCAGCAATCTCCGCAATCTGAGGACACACCATTTTATCCTCGTTCGGCTTACGGAATTTCAAAAGTTGCAGGGTTTCATCTGACCAGAAACTATCGGGAAGCGTACGGTATCCGTGCTTCTTGTGGAATTCTTTATAATCATGAATCTCCGAGGAGGGGATTTGAGTTCGTCACGCGAAAAATCACCTCACATGCGGCGAGAATAAAATTTGGCCTTGCCAAGGAATTGCACCTTGGGAATTTGGATGCCAGGCGTGATTGGGGGCATGCTCGGGAGTACGTGCGGGCCATGTGGCTGATGCTTCAGAGAGACGAACCCTCGGATTATGTGATTGCAACAGGTCAACAGCATTCAGTAAGAGAATTTGCTGAAATGGCTTTTGCTTTGGTAGGCCTCGATTATAGGGATTATGTGAAAGTCGACCCCCGGTTTCTCAGACCGGTCGATGTGGAAACGCTTCTTGGAAATCCTGCGAAGGCAAAAAAAGAGCTGGGCTGGTCTTCTGAGTGCTCTTTTCAGGAGTTGGTA
>Ga0163152_10005094_pt1 | contig 15741 bp, 9 predicted proteins | sample OliLakLV19MP8IB2_FD_148635 | JGI IMG/M metagenome (GOLD analysis project Ga0163152, IMG submission 148635) | Freshwater microbial mat bacterial communities from Lake Vanda, McMurdo Dry Valleys, Antarctica - Oligotrophic Lake LV.19.MP8.IB-2 | ecosystem: Environmental > Aquatic > Freshwater > Lake... | reverse complement strand
CCTTTTAGGAGAGTGACCAATCGTTTGGTACTCGAATATCCAACGAATACGTCTGCCCCGTCGCGCAGTGTTATCGTCGAACCATCGGCTAAGACACGTTGGTTCGGCTTGAGGAGGACCGCCGCGGAACTCATGGCCACTGGCGAAATCCTTTTCTGCCAGTCCACGACACCAAAACCGAAAGCCACGACTGCGAGCATGGCAGTGGCCGCTCCAAAACGCCGACGGCGTCGTCGGATCCGACGCGTTGCCAGCTCGTTCAGCAGTTTGTCGGCAGCTCCGGTTTGAGTCGGCTTCCCGAAGGTCGTCCACGCAGCTTCAAGACGCGATATCGCTGCAGCATGATGAGGACACGACTGTATCCATTGTTGGTAGGCGGTCTCATCCGCCACGTTCAGGCCAGCATCGCGCCGTGCAAACCATGCCGTTGCCTCCGCCTCGATGGAGCCCTGTGACGGTTCGTTGTCGCCGAGAGAATTGTCCGCGCTGCCGGCCATTATGGAACCTCGCGTCGTACACCACGGTGCCGGAGAAACTCTGCGCATTGCTTTACTCCCCGCTGCACTTGAACCTGGACGGTCTGCTCGGAAATGCCGAGAAGCGCGGCAATTTCCTTTTGGGGAACGCCTTTGATGCGTCGAAGAATGAAAATTTCACGGCACCGTGGAGGTAGTGTCTCGATGCCGTCTGCAAGCAAGGCGATCTCCTCACGGGTGCAGGCCGATTCAGGGACATTTGCTCTATCATCTATGACCGCTACGGCCGCCAAATCAGCTACAGGTAATAGGGGAGAAATTTTTTGCCGCTGCAGCAAATTGAGCGCGACATTTCTAGCCACGGTAAAAAGAAACGCCTTCCCTGACTGGATCGGATAAGAAGCCCGGGCCTTCAGCAGCCGCAAATACGACTCTTGAACGACGTCATCGACGTCACGCAGATGCGGAAACGAGTTTCGCACGTAAGCCTTGATCGACGAATCGTGCGGGTGGACGTTCTCGGTGAACCATCGGCCGTGGTCGGCTACCTCCGAAGATTGGGATGTGCTGGGAAGACTCAATGCAGGGGCTGATTTGGGGTAATGCGTGAAGAATCCCGGGAGCAGGAGATAGCAAGGGAAATTTAGGTCGTTAGGACGCGATCGCTGAAAAAATTTCTGTAACTGAATTCTGCGGTTAAACTGTCACAGCTTCATGACTGCGCCTCCGTGCGGCCGCAGCTTCACACCTCCAACCCCCATGCCGCTCGACGATCGCAGTTCAGACCCTGCGCCTGCGTTTATGAAGCCATCCAGCTTTTCCCGACGCATGATGACATGCCTCGGCGTCTGGCTGATGACAGTGGTCGTGTGCGTGTTTTCTCACGCTGCAGGCGCGATTAAGAAGTCTTTCGATCTTCCGGCCGACGCGATCGAAAGATCCTTAAAGCGTTATGCCGAACAGTCGCTGCTAGAGGTGCTTTTCCCAACCGACGCAGTGGCAGGTGAACGGACTCAGCCGGTTCAGGGGCAAATGACGCCAAGGGAGGCTCTTGATCGCATGGTGCTCGGAACAAAGTTTGCCGCCTTCCAAGAGCCGAGGAGCGGAGCCCTTACCATCGTCCCCCGCAACGGCGCGAGTAAGTCAGGTCCGTCGGTCACGACGGTCGGCCGCACTGATCCCTTTCCCAACCACCAAACCATGAACAAACCGACTATACTCGCACGAATTGGCGGCGCGATGGCGCTACTGTTAGCACCAAGTTTGCACGCAGCCGCAAACACAGGAACAATTGAAGGTCGCGTCTTTAGTGCCGCGAGAGAGGGCTATTTGGAGAAAGCCCGCGTGGTTCTTGAGGGCACCCTTCAAGAAGCGCTGACCGACGAGACCGGCCAGTATCGCCTGGTGCAGGTGCCCGCAGGGCAGGCCGTCCTGCGATTCCAATACACCGGACTTCCCCCTCAGTCGCACACGGTGAACGTTCCAGCAGGCCAGACGGTGCAACACGACGTGACGATGACCGCGACCACTGTCGCAAGCGGATCGGAAGGGGCGACCATCAAGCTCTCTGAATTTGTCGTGGCCGGCTCCTCCGAGATGGACGGAGCGGCCATCTCCATCAATGAGCAGCGCTTCGCGCCGAACATCGTCAACGTGGTTTCTGCCGACGAATTCGGCGCCATCGCCGAGGGCAATCTCGGCGACTTCATGAAGTTCCTCCCCGGAATGGTCATCAACTCGGTGGGCGGCGATGCCCGGGATGTGTCGATGAACGGAGTGCCATCGGGGAACGTGCCGATCTCGGTTGGCGGTTTCGCGCTCGCCAGTGCGATCACCGACGGCGGTGCCGGGCGTCAGGTCGAGTTTGAACAGGTGTCGATGAACAATCTCGCCCGTGTCGAGGTGCAGCACTCGCCAACGCCGGAGTCGCCCGGTTCGGCGCTCGCGGGCTCGATCAACCTCATCCCGCGCAGCGCCTTCGAGCGCGCCAAGCCATTATTCTCCGGCAGCGTCTACATGATGATGCGGGACAACGACCGCAGTTTCCACAAGACGCCCGGCCCCATGAACGACTCCGAGCGCAAGGTGCAGCCCGGCCTCGAGTTTTCCTACATCGTGCCGGTGAACCGCCGGTTCGGCTTCACGCTCTCGGGCAATCACTCGAAGCTCTATACGGCGCAGGATAATTCCAGCCGCACATGGCGCGGTTCCAGCGCCGCGACCACCGGCGCCACCAACGGCACCGGTTATCCGGACACCACGCCCGACAATCCTTACCTGACCGAATTTGTATTTCGCGACAGCACGAAATTCGGCGAGCGCTCCTCCGTGGGCGGCACGGTTGACCTTAGGCTGACCAAATACGACCGGCTCTCTTTCGCGTTCCAATACGCCTACTTCAACCAACCCTCGAACAACCGGATCTACACTTACAACATCACCGGCGTGCTCCCTGGCCAGTTCGGTCCCACCTTTACGCACGGTGCGGAGGGCCGGGGCACTCTCCAGATGGTCAACAGTGCGCGCGAAAAATCAGGCACCACCTACATGCCCACGCTCACCTGGCGACGGAACGGCCCCGTGTGGAACTCCGAGGTCGGCTTGGGCCTGTCGCGCGGCACCAGCCGCAACCGCGACATCGACAAGGGCTACTTCAACGGAACCACCGCCACGCGCACGGGTGTCACGATCCGGTTCGACGACATTTCCTACCTCCGGCCGCACACCATCAACGTGACCGATCCGGTTTCCGGCGCGACGGTCGACCCCAACAATATAGCCAACTATACGTTGGCCGACGGGACCTCGTCCACCTTCGACTCGGTCGACGTCAAACGCACGGCCTTCGCCAATCTCCGCCGCAGCTACGATATCGGGAAGGCTGCGCTGACGCTGAAAGGCGGACTAGAAGTCCAGGAGTCGACCCGCGACCTACGAGGCGAAAATCCGAGATTCACCTTCCTCGGGGCCGACGGGCGTTCGACCTCGACCCCGACCGCTGCCGGGGGCTCGGACGACAACGCGTCCGTCTTCTTCGACGACGTCTTCTCCCAACGGACTACCGCCTACGGATTCGGCAAGGTCCAATGGCTCAGCAGTAACAAAGTATGGGATCTGTATAAAGCCAATCCCGGCTACTTCACCACCAACGCGGCGACAGCCCACATCAACGAGGTCAACCGGTCGAAGCACATCGCGGAGACCATCTCCTCGGCTTATTTGCGCGGCGACCTGAGTCTGATGGAGCGCCGGCTCAAATTTGTGGGCGGCCTGCGGGCGGAACAGACGAACATCGAGGCCGCAGGGCCGCTCAACGACCCCACCCGCAATTATCAGCGTGGTCCGGGCGGCAATGTGATCGTGGATGCCAGCGGCCGGCCGGTCCCCATGCCGGGCACCGCGCTCGAGATCGTGCAACGCACGCGCATCGACCGGGGCGTGCAGGTCGGCAAGGAATATCTCCGCCTGTTTCCCAGCCTTAACGTCAGTTACAACGTCTTGGAAAACTTCATCGCCCGGGCGTCCTATTACCAGTCCGTCGGCCGTCCCAACTTCAACCAGTATGCCGGCGGCATCACACTGCCCGACACGGAAATCGGACCGGCGGCCAACAACCGGATCGCTGTGAACAACGCGGGCATCAAGGCGTGGAGCGCGCAAACGGTGAAGGTGCGCCTGGAATATTACTTCCAGGGTGTCGGCCAAGTATCCGTCGGCGCGTTCCGTCGCGACTTCGAGAATTTCTTCGGTTCCACCGCCTTCCCGGTCAATCCGGAGTTTCTCGCGCTCTACAATCTCGATGCCTCCACCTACGAGGGCTACGATGTCGCAACGCAATTCAACCTCGAAGATAAGGTCCGGATGACAGGCCTCGATGTCGACTATAAGCAGGCGCTGACGTTTCTGCCGCATTGGGCGCGGGGATTGCAGGTGTTCGCCAATGTCAGCGCCCTGCGCGCGACGGGCGCGGCGACGGCCAATTTCGCCGGGTTCGCTCCGCGCAGCGGCAGTTGGGGTCTCAGCCTCACGCGGGATCGCTATTCGTTGCGCGCCAACTGGAGCTATCGCGGCCGCGCTCGGGGCTCCGCGGTCAACGGGCGCAGCATCGAGCCCGGTACTTTCAATTGGAACCAGCCGATGCTGACTCTCGACCTGCAGGGCGAATACCGTCTCAGGAAAGGGCTCTCCGTTTTCGCCGCCGCGCGCAACGCCACCGCCTACTATACCGACAGTGAAATTTCCGGCCCGAACACACCGGCGTATGCCCAGATGCGCGCCCGCCAGGATTTTGGCGCAGTGTGGACGATCGGCGTGAAGCTCCGCCAATAATCCACTCCTCAATTGGATTCTTCTCCTTCCGGATTCGCAAAACCATGCCCTCGCCCCTCCGTTTCAAATTCCTCCTCCTGGGTTTGCCCTTGTGCCTCCAATCGCTCGCCGGGGCTCAAGACTGGCAGATGCGGGAGCTGGAATATCTGCGCAAAGAACTGCCGCCCCTTTCCTATTTTGACGAGTGGCTGAAAAAGACGGGCGAGCTCCCTCCAGACTTCCGCACCATGCCGGCCTCGGCTTATCCCCTGCCGCTCGTGACCGTCACGCACGAAGGAAAACCGCGCACGATCACCGCAGAGGAATGGCCGGAGCGCCGTCCGGTCCTGCGCGCGCTCCTGGAGAAATGGATTTTGGGCGAGGCCCCGCCGGCCCCCGGCAACGTTCGCGCGATCATTGAGAGCAAATCATCAGAGCCGACGCACGAGGTGTGGAAGGTCCGCCTCGAGTTCGGTCCGGAACACCAGGCCGTGCTACCCTGCTGGCTGTGGGTTCCGCACACCCCCACGGTCACACCCCTTCCGGTTTTCATATCGGATGCCGAGCGCACCGCCCGGTTCGGGCTGCCCGCGCTCCAAGCAGGTAAACTCGCCATTTGTATTTATGGCGCGGGAGACCGCGACGACGCCTCCAAAGATTATAAAGATCTATTTGGAAAACTCGACTGGGAGGATCTTCGCCGCCGCGGGTGGAGCGCCAGTCGCGCACTCGACTGGTTGACTACGCTGGAGTTTGTGGACTCCAAAAAAATCTACATCGGTGGACACTCGCGAAGTGCGAAATCATCGCTCGTAGCAGCCGCGTTCGACGACCGTTTCGCCGGCGTGATTGCATCCAGCCCTGGTGGTGGAGGCGGCTCCATGAACTTCGTACTGAGCGACCAATATTATTTCTACGCCTCGGCCGAGGGACTCACGCGCAACTACCCGACGTGGCGCACCCCGCGTCTACGATTTTTCACGGGCAGGGAAAACCAGCTCCCGGCCGACAACCACATGCTCTACGCGCTGGTGGCGCCGCGGCCAATCATGATGAGTACTGCACTGCACGACTCCGTCGAGAACACGTGGGCCATCGAGAAATTCTTCGAGGAAATCCACAAAGTCTACGAACTCCTCGGCCAACCTGGGAACATCGGCCTGCGTTACCGCCCAGGACCGCACGCCCCCGACGAGGGGACGTATGCGGCCCATAACGAGTTCCTGCTGCGCGCCATTGAGCAGAAGAGCATCGCCGAAGCGTTTCCATACCGCCCGTATCATGCATTTGACTACGAGCAGTGGGCGAAAAAGAACCCTCCAGCGCAGGCTCCCGCAAAACTGCCCGCCCATGCCGTTCGCGCGCAAATCGTCGAGCACATCCAGTGGCTGTTGGGCAAAGCCCCTTCCGCCCGAGTGCCGACTCACGAGATCAAGACTCCCTCGCGGGCTGGAGATCCAACGAAGGTGGTCTTCGACCACGGTCTCGTTGGTGCCGTCTACTATCCGCCCGCCGCGTCCCGCCCCAAGAATGCAAAACTCCCCGGTGTCCTCTGGCTGGGGCCCTTCAACAACTCGGTCGGCTTCCGCAACGGCCCGGGCAATGCGGGCGAAGACGCCCAGAGCTTCTTCCCCCGCTCCGGTTTCGTGATGATGGCCTACGATCCGATCGCCACCCGCGATCGCCACGAGGAGCGCCGCACGTTCTATGATCGAAACCCCGACTGGAGCCTCATGGGCAAAATGGTGCAGGATGCCCGCGACGCGCTCACCGGCCTGGCCGCCTGCCCCGACGTCGACTCCGACCGGCTTTTCGTGGTCGGTTATGCGATGGGCGGAATGGTCGCCTTCTACGTGATGGCTTTGGACGACCGCCCCGCCGGCGCCACGGTCGTCGCGGGGTTCACGCCGTTCCGTTCCGATACCGACGACCGCGGCACCGGCGGCGTGCGCCGCTGGAGTCACCACTACGGCTGGCTCCCTCGCCTAGGTTCGTTTGTCGGCCGCGAGCAGGATATCCCCGTTGACTTCGACCAGATCCTCGCCGCTGCCGCCCCAAAACCGATGCTGGTGATTGCGCCTCGACGCGACTGGCATGCAACCTACGCCGATGTGGAAGCGGCCGTTTCCGCCGCCCGCAGTGTGTATGGCGATAAGGGCTTTGCCGATCGGTTGACCTTGGACAGCCCAGATCGGTGGCTCGAATACAACCGGTCGATGCAGGCGAAGACCGTAGACTGGTTGCGCCGCCAGTCCTCCAACTCCGCGACGTCCGCCGAGAGGTAATGCCCATCGGTAGTCGATAATCGTTCGATCTCTAACGCAAAACGCCGTGGCTTCCTCTCGTCATACTCAAGTGCCATGCCAATTGCGATCCGCCCCGTAATCGTGTGACTCGCTGAGGCGCCATCATCGACCAGTATTCCAATGATCTCACTTTCATCCATTCGTCCACTCCTCGTCCTCTTCGCCGTCACTTCGCTCACGTTGCGCGCTGAGCAGGTCGACATCGTTGTCTACGGAGCCACGCCCGGTGGCATCGCCGCCGCCGTCGCTGCCGCGAAAGGCGGCCGCGCCGTGCTCCTCGTTGAGCCAACGATTCGTATCGGCGGCATGGCGACCAACGGGCTCCAGCATCCGGACTTTCGCGCCTTCGAGTCGCTCACCGGCACTTTCTGGGACCTCAACCAGCGCACGCTGGCGTATTACACAAAGACCTACGGCGCGGACTCGCTGCAGGTGAAGGACACCTTCCGCGGCACTCACGCCGAGCCCAAGGTCAGCCTGGTGTTGTTTCAGCAAATGCTGGCCGAGCACCCCGGCATCTCGGTGAAAACCCAATGGCTCCTCGTCGACGCCTACACGCGTGGTCCCGCCGGCGACCGCACGGTGCGGGCAGCCAGGTTTCGCGACGCGACGGGGAAAAACCACGTCGTCGAAGCCAGACTCTTCATCGACGGAAGCTATGAGGGCGATCTGCTCGCTGCCGCACAGGTGTCCTACCGCATCGGCGTGGAGTCGCGCGACGAATACGGTGAATCCGCCGCACCGACCGACGGCAGTGGCGAACTGCAGGCCTACAACTTCCGTTTCGTCATGACGCAGGATGCCGCGATCCGCGTCCCCGTCGCCGCGCCGAAAGGGTATCGACGCGAGGAATTTCTCCCGCTCTTGGAGCTGATTAGTTCCGGAAAAATCAAACGTGCTTTCGGCGGTTATCGCGAGACCGACAATCTGGTGAAGGCACAAATTCCCGTCCTGCCGAACAAGAAGCATGACATTAATGACGTCTCTAACGGTCTCGTCCGTCTCTCACTTCCCGGTGAACAATTGATGTGGCCCGAGGGCGACGCTCCCACCCGTCAGCGGATCTTCGACGAACATCTGCGCTGGAATGTCGGCCTCATCTACTTTGCCCAGAACGATCCGTCCGTTCCGGAAAAATTCCGGCAAGAGGCGCAGACCTGGGGTTGGTGCCGTGATGAGTTTGTCGAGACGGGCGGCATACCGCCGCAGATCTATGTCCGCGAAGCACGCCGAATGGTAGGTCAGCGGATCTTCACTCAGCAGGACACCCGCCACGCCGAGAACGACGCCCGCGCCGTGCTGCATCGCGATGCAATCGCCATGGGGGACTACGGCCACAGCAGCCACGGCGTGCGCCACGAGGGGTCGCGTTTCGGTGGCAAACGCTTCGGTGAAGGTCTCGCCGTGAGCTACGCGCCGTATCAGATTCCCTACGGCACGATTGTCCCCAAGGACGTCCGTAATCTTCTTGCCCCCGTGGCTGTGAGTGCCTCGCACGTGGGCTTCTGCGCCCTGCGTCTCGAACCGATCTGGACCGCGCTTGGGCAGGCCGCCGGTCACGCCGCGCACCTAGCGCTCGAACAACGGGGCACTCCGGATGTGCGCACGGTCTCCGCCGTCAAATTGCAGCGCCGCCTACATGCCGACCGCAGCGCCACGATCTATGTTGCAGACGTCCCCCCCGACCACGCCGATTTTGCCGCCGTGCAGTGGTGGGCCTCGCTCGGCGGACTCCATGGCCTCGCACCGAGGCCCGCGGGACGTCTTCTCGGCCAACAGATTCAAGGCCAACATTCGGAAGGTTGGTTGAATCATTCTGCTGAGCTTTCTCGGCCACTCGAACCCGCCCTCGCAGCGCGGTGGCTCGCATTAGCGAAAGAGAATCGGCTCTCCGCGAAAGAACTTCCTGCAGTCGACGGCCGTGCTTCCCGTGGCGACTGGATCCGCGCGGCATTCAAGGCAGAGTCTTCCGGCAATTAGGAATTCCCCTCAACCGGATCAAATTATCACGTGGCCGTGCGCGTTTCGACCATCCCCACTGAGGCAACATCGATCCGTTGGAAATTGGACCGCGCCACTCGGCAGCGATGGCACCGGCACTCTCAATTTTCTCATATCGGAAAATGAGACGGATTGGGCTGGGCCGTAATCCTCCGTCGCACCTCAATCCCCCCTCAAACGCACTCCCATGGATAACGAGCCGCGCTGTTGCCGAGGCTGGGCTCGTCCACGAGTTGATCTCCGGAATCTTCTCGCGACAGGTAAAGCGCTGTCGCCTCATTGCCTCATGGATTCCCCCCAGACAGGTGAACCTATAAATAGAAAACGAATCCTGCTCACCGGTGCTGCGGGCCGGGTAGGTTGCCGGGTGCGTCCTTTGCTGCAGTCAAGGTATGCGCTCCGCTTGTGCGATCTGAAGCCGATGGAGCCGATCGCCGCGGACGATGAGATTCTGGTCGGTGATCTGGCGGATCCGGAGATGGCGAGAGCGGCGGTCAAGGATGTCTCCGCGGTGGTGCATCTCGCGGGGCTGGTTTCCCCCAGTGTATCATTCGAGGAAACGCTCGCGCCCAACTATCGCGCGGTGCTGTCTTTGCTCGAAGCGTGTCGCCTGGCCAGCGTGGGGCGTTTTGTTTTTGCCAGCAGCCATCATATAGTCGGCCTTTATCCACCGGGTTCCCTGACTGCCGCCGCGCCCCCGGCGCCAGATGGATTTTATGGATTGAGCAAAGCGTTTGGTGAGGCGGCGTGTGCGCTTTACTCGCGCCGCTTTGGGCTGGGCGTATTGATCGTGCGGATCGGAAATGCAGATCCGACGGTGGTGGATGGACGCCGCGAACGCCTCTGGGTCAGCGATCGCGATTTGGTGCAACTGTTTACCCTGGGCATTGAGCGGAGTGAATTAAACTGCGAGACCGTCTACGGCTCCTCGAATTGCCCCGACGCATTTTTCCCCAACGAGGAGGCTCGCCAGCTCGGCTATTTGCCGGTCGATCACGCCGCGGCATTTCGGGCGGAAAACTTTCTGTCGTTGTCCGCTATGAGTGCGGCCGAGGGCGCGCATTACATTGGTGGGCCCTTTGCCACGGCGCCGCTACCCGAGCCTTTTCGTCTTTCATGAGAATCGTGGCCGCGGATACACTGGTTATTGAGATTCCCTTTGCGCTGCGCGGATCAGGCGTGGGCATAATGCCGACCGCGTGGAAGAGTCTCGAGTTCGCCCTCGTGCGACTCGAAGACGAACTGGGCAACGTCGGATGGGGAGAAGGTTTCGGCTACTTCACGGTCGATGCCACCAAAGCAATTATCGACCGGTTGATTCTGCCGACGTTGGTGGGATCGATCATCACCGATATCCCCGCCTGGAACCTGGAAACGCAGCGGCGCATTCATATGTTCGGTCGGTATGGCGTGACGATCTTTGCCATTGGCGGCGTTGATATAGCGCTGTGGGATTTGAAGGCCAAACGGGCGGGGCAGCCGTTGTATCGACTGCTGAGTGAACAGTCGCCGCGCTCCACGATCCCCTTTTATGCGAGCCTGGTGCGTTACTCCGATGCTGGACTGGCGGTTCAATCCTGCGAAGAGGTTCTGCGCGCCGGGTTCACCGCCATCAAACTCCATGAAACCGGGCTCGATGAAATTGAAGCGTGCAGGCGCGCGGTTGGAACCGGCACGGCGCTCTGTGTCGATGTGAACTGTGCGTGGTCCGTCGAGTTCGTGGAGCAAAATCGGAGGCGGCTCGAAACCCTGGCGCTTACCTGGCTGGAGGAACCGGTGTTTCCTCCCGAGGATTTTTCCGCTCTACGTCGCTTGCGGGGGCAGGGGCTGGCGATCGCCGCAGGGGAAAACTGGTGTACGGCGCGACAGTTCACCGACGCGTTCGCGGCCGGCGCCGTGGATATTGCCCAGCCCAGCGTGACGAAGGTCGGGGGCATTTCCGAGTTCGTACGTATTTTAGCGCTGGTAGAAACGTTTCCGGTGACGGTGATGCCGCATTCGCCGTATTTCGGTCCCGGCTTTTTCGCGAGCCTCCATCTGGCGGCAGCACATGCCTCAGTTCAGGCATTGGAATACAATTTTGTTCAGCCGGACGCCTGGCTGGCCGATGTCGAACATCTCCGGAGCGGTGGGAACTTTTCAATTCCGCAGCAACCCGGAATCGGATTCGAGCCCGATGCCGGGGTAATGAAACGCTTTAGGCGCGCGTGATCCTAAATTCCGCAGAAGAAGTAACCACTGATGAGCACTCATAAACACTGATCAAATAGGTCCGGATCGATCGGATAGAATTCTCCCTTCACCTACCGCGTGTACCGCCTCCATCGCGCAACTCTGTTTGCATTAGTGATCATCAGTGAGAATCAGTGGTTCAACTGAGTTTTTTATGATGATGTACGGTCGAGAAATCCTGAAGCTCCCGCCATGATGTCCTCCCGCGATCAGCTGGCAGTTGCCCCGGTGCCGGTGCGGATCGTCGGACACGGCCCTGTAAAGATTATTGTCAGCCATGGTTGGATTGCCGACTCAACGTTGTTCGATCTATTTATTGAAGAGATTGATTTTAATCAGTTCACTTACGCCTTCATGGACGCTCGGGGATACGGGTCGCGGCTGCAGGACCGAGGACCATGGACAATCGAAACGGTGGCGGATGACATCCTGTTGGTGGCGGATCAGCTCGAGTGGAAGCAATTTCATATTCTCGGACATTCGATGGGAGGGATGGTGGCGCAGTGGTTGATGGTCCAGGCGCTGGAGCGGATTGCGTCCGCCGTATTGCTCGCGCCAGTACCCGCCAGCGGGGCTAAACTCGACGCCGCGCGCCGGACATTGCTGCTGCAGGCAATTGCGGAGCCAGAGAGCCGCAGGGCACTGATCGATGCAAACACCGGCCACACGCGTTCTGCGGCATGGATCGAACGGGTGGCTCAGCTTAGTATAGCGACGACGCGTCCGGATGCACTCGAAGCCTATATGACTTCCTGGACGCAGACGGATTTTTCGGGTGTCCTCCAAGTAGTTCAGGTGCCCGTACACTTGATTGTGGGGGAACTCGACCCCGGGGCGTCTCTCGAACGCATGCAGGAAACGATCATGCCTTGGTATTCGGACGCGAGGATGGAGGGCTTGGCGGGAGTAGGGCACTACCCTATGCACGAGTCTCCTGGCGAGCTGAGTACGCTGCTCACCGGCCACTTCGCCCGAATCACCGCTCCTGGAAGGCCCAACCGGAGCGATATCGCCGACGGACGGAGAGGTGTAGTCGATTGAGCTGAGCCCTCTGGTGACGGACCCTCAAGCATGTCATGTCGACGCACCGCTCCGGTGATACCATCGACCCTTTGATGGGAATCAGCCACAGCATCAAAACAGCGGTCGAACCGATGGATTGCCGCAGTCGGCAAGCCTTCTTCGCAATGACAATTCGAGGTGTTCATTCAGCCCGCCACGTAAGTGCGTCCCTTCATCCTGTTCTCGCGATGACAACACGGGTGTGAATTGTTCCGATTAGCGCCCTTCAGCGTTCATCAGCGGTTTGTCCGACTCGCTCCACTGATCGGGGTCACTCAGCCGGACGCATGCAATGGAACTCATCTTTCCATTCCAGCCGGAAAAACTGAAAGGTGGAGCGAGTTGTCCCCGACCCGCTATAGAATGTTCGCTCTCGCGTTAGCGACTTGGGGACAAGCCGCTCCACCTTGATCGCATAAGTTGGACTGAGCGAGTTTCGGTTTTCGACCACGGAACGAGGGCGGTTGGGGACAACCGGCCCCTACCAACGAACACCGTCAGCGCGCCGGCGACGCGGTGGGCGGCGCAGGACGGCGGGGAGCTGGGGCGGGGACTGGCGTTACCGCGGGCGCGGATTGTCTGGCCAGTTCTTCCAGCGAAATCATGACGCCGGCACCGGAACCTCCCACCACGAGCGGCGAGCGACCATTCCAGTTTTGCAGGATCTGCAATTTGATGAAGTCGGGATTGGCTTTTAGAGCCGTGCCGCGGACTTGAATGGCTTCCGCTTCGCCCTTGGCGCGAATGATCGCCGTGTCGGCTTCGATTTGCGCCTTCGTCTGGGTGAACTTCGCTTTCTCGGCTTCCTGCTCCTGGACCATCTTCATTTCGATGGCGGTCTCAAGCTCGGGCGAGAGCGCGAGATTGTAGATGACGAGATCCGTCACGATGAGAAATTCGGCACCGATTTTACGGCGGGCGAGTTCGAGTGCCCGTGACTTGATTTGTTCGCGCCGCTTGACGATCTGCTCGGCGCTCTGGGTGGCGGCGACTTCCTTCAATGCTTCCTGGACGCGCGGGGCGATCAGGCTGTCAAAGGGTTCGCCCGCGTAATCCTGGAAGATTTTGACGACGGAGCTTTCCGGCACGCGGTAGAGGACGTGCACTTCCATTTTTACCTGCTGAAGATCGGACGAGTAACACTCGGCTGGCATTGCGCGGGTCCGCTGGCGCACGGAAATCGGATGGATGCGCGTCAGGAGCGGTTTCTTGAAACCGAAGCCTTCCGGTTTGAAATCGGCGGCGACTTTGCCGAGCGTGACGGAGACGCCGCGGAAGCCGGGTTGGACGACATAGGTGGCGGTTGAGATGATGCCGAAAACGATCACGATCGTCGCGACGACCGCTATCACCCGCGTGACCAGGGCCGGGTCGATTTCCAGCGTGTCACCATCGAATTGGCGGCTCATCGTGCGTCCTCCTTCGCGCTAGCGCCGGTCCCAAAATCACCGAGCGGTAACATCATATTGGCGCCCGTTACGCCGGGGCCGACCACCAGGGGCGTAACGCCGTTCCAGTGTTCGATGATTTGTAGTTCCAGCACACTCGGATTGGCGCGGAGGGCGGCGCCGCGGAGGACGATGGATTCGGCCTCGCCGCGCGCCTTGATGACGGCGGTGTTAGCTTCGACTTGAACCTGTTGTTGCGCGAAACGGGCGCGGGCAGCTTCCTGTTCCTGCACCATTTTCGCCTCGATGGCGGTCTCCAGCGCCTGCGTGAGGTTGATGTCTTCGAGGACGATGTCTTCGATCATCAGGACATCACCGACCTTGCGGCGCGCGCTGGTGAGAGCCTGGCTTTTCACCTCCTCGCGTTTTTGGACGATAACTTCGGCCGTGCGCGAGGCGGTAAGTTCGTTAAGGGCTTCGGCCACGCGCGGCCTAATGAGCGATTCGAAGGGGTCGTTCGCGTAATCCCGGAAGATCGTGACCACGGAGGCTTCTGGAATGCGATAGAGTACGCGCACCTGCATTTTTACCTGTTGGAGATCGGACGAGTAACAATCGGCGATCATCTTGGCGGTCTGCTGCCGGATCATTTGCGGCACGACTTGGGTAACAAACGGAATTTTAAAACCGAAACCTTCCGGTTTAAATCCGGGGGTGACGCGGCCCAGCATGACCTCGACGCCGCGATGTCCGGGTTCGACAATATAGGACGCCGACACGCCGGCTCCGATCAATGCAATGATCACGACGGCGGTGATGATCGTTCGGACTAAGTTTTGTGGGTTCATGGAAATTCAGCGTTCTACGGCGACCTTCCATGGCGGGATCGGGTCTTACAAGCGAAACCGGATTCCGAGGCGGCGGCTGATCTCGGCTACAATCAGCCAGCGGCTCCGAGGCAGGCTGGGTGTGATGCCCGTTCTGCTCGGTGATTCGACGCAGATCGGTCGCAGCATCGGGCCGCAGGCAGGTGCGTTTGGAAAACCGGGGAATGTTTCGACTTGGGGTTTCGGATCCCTCTGACGGCGGCATGAATCCTTTCGATTCCGACTGGGTCATACCAGCGATCCGTGTGATTTTGACGTTAGACGCGGCAGCGACGGTAGGGCCTGACCTCCGGGCAGGCCGCTCTGTGAATGCGACGGCCAACGGCCCGCCCGGAGGTCGGGCCCTACCCTCGGAAAAGTCCAAGTCTCAGGTGCGATTGGTAGCACCGTTGAACGTGAAAGCCCGGTCGAAGGGGGCCTGCCTCACGCGTGTAGCGCACGATCGTGGGAATGCGGCCGAGGGCGGCCGCGGTCCCAGGGGGCGGCTGAAGGGCGATCCTTGCGTAACCACGTTTTGGTTACGGAGGGTGCCCCACGGACAAATCCGAACCTCCGCTTACTGGTTGCGGATCTTCCCGGCGGATCTCTTCGCTTGCTCGTCAGTCGCGGAACGGGTTTGGGCAGCGGCTGCACTCGGGTCCTGCACCTTCGTGCGCGAGTTGAGTTGCTTACCCGGCTCGTCGACGTACGGGCGTGAGTCGGTGCCGGAAACGGGTCGGGATTCTGACTCGGCCTTAAGCTGACTTTCCGCTTCAAGGCGGAGGGTGGCGTCCGCGGTGTCGCCGGATTTCCCTGCGCGCCGGAGTTGCTCTACGCGCTGGTTGATCTGTTCGGACGTGAATTGTCCCCGAGTCAGAGTCGGAGGCGTCGGGGTCGGGACGTTCTTCGCTTCTACCGGCTTGTCGGGATTCATGGCTGCCATCGTAGCGCAGGCGGGGGAAGTGTTCCCGTCGCCTGCGTCGGAAAATCGGGAAATCGGAAAAGCGGGAAGGCGGGAAGGCGGAAAGGCGGAAAGGCGGAAAGGCGGAAAATTGGAAAATTGGAAAATCGGGAAATCGGAAAAGCGGAAAAGCGGAAAAGC
>Ga0163152_10005092_pt1 | contig 15744 bp, 14 predicted proteins | sample OliLakLV19MP8IB2_FD_148635 | JGI IMG/M metagenome (GOLD analysis project Ga0163152, IMG submission 148635) | Freshwater microbial mat bacterial communities from Lake Vanda, McMurdo Dry Valleys, Antarctica - Oligotrophic Lake LV.19.MP8.IB-2 | ecosystem: Environmental > Aquatic > Freshwater >... | reverse complement strand
GGTCAGGGCGGCGGTCAAGGTGGCGGTCAGGGCGGCGGTCAGGGCGGCAGCCAGGGCGGCGGTCAAGGTGGCAGCCAGGGCGGCAACCCGACGATGCCCGGCGACGCGGCGAATCCGAACGGCCCGATCGACATGGACCAGCTCGTCCAGAACCTCGCGGAGCTCACCGATCCCTCGATGAAGATCCCCGGCGTCGGCGACATGGTCGCGAACGCGCTCGGCGAGCTGGCGATCGCGGAGCTCGCGGCGACGGCCGAGCTCTTCAAGGCGCTTCTGAAGGGCGACATCAAGGGCGTCGTGAAGGCGATCGCGAAAATGCGCGACGCGCTCGAGAAGTTCGAGACGGCGATCAAGAAGGCGGTCGCGGTGAAGCGAATGATCGAGAAGACCCGCGCGATCCGCGCGCTCGTCCGGCAGACGGCCGCGCGCGTGCACCGTGCTCTGTCGGCCACCGGACGACTCGGCGCAGCGACGCGCTACAGCACGACCCGGATTCCCGATCGCGGCGCGGTCGGCAACCAGGACGCCGACGACGCGGCGCCGGCCGGGTGGATCTACCGCTAATCGAGAGACGCGCGAAGGAACCAGGAGTGCTTCTCGAACTCCGTGACGATGCCCGTGAGCAGGTCGACGGTGTCCGTGTCGCCGACCTTCTCGCCGACGCCGCGCGACTCGCGGACACCGTCGAGGTATTTCTCGATGCGCTCCGCGAGCAGCTTCACGTGCTCCATGTCCCGCGTCGTTTCCTGCGGATACTCCGGCAGCGTCGACGTCTTCGCCACGTGACGCGCCGTTCCGAACGCCCGCCCGCCGAGCGTGACCGCCCGCTCGGCCACGGCATCGTTGTGGTTCGCCAGGCTGATCGCGAACGTCTCGAACAGCGGATGCAGGGACGCGAACTGCGGCCCCTTGATGTTCCAGTGGGCGACCTTGATCTGCATGTGCAGGTCGAGGCCGTCGGCGAGACGCGCGTTCAGCGTTTCGGCGATCTTCTGTCGTGAAGTTTCGGGCAGCGGGCTCGGGCTCTTGAACATCTCATGCCTCTTTCGTCGTTCGGGTTATGAAGACGATGCGCATTCCCGCTCCATTGATCCAAGATATCAATACTATCTTTGTGATAACTTGGGGCTAACGATGCAAACCGCCCCGCACGCCTTCACCCTCCGCCAACTCCAATACGCCGTCGCCGTCGCCGACACCCTCTCGTTCCGGCGCGCGGCCGAGTCCTGCCGCGTGTCGCAGCCGTCGCTGTCGTCGCAGCTCGCCGAGCTCGAACGTGCTCTCGGGGTGCGGCTCTTCGAGAGGGACCGCCGGCGTGTGCTCCCGACGCCGGCAGGCACCGCGCTCGTCGACCGTGCGCGGCGCATCCTCCTCGAAGTGGAGGACCTCTCCGACGCCGCGCGGCACGCCGGCGATCCGCTCTCGGCGACGCTGCGGATCGGCGTGATCCCCACCATTTCGCCGTATCTGCTACCCGCCGTCGCTCCGGCGCTGCGCGCGACCTTTCCGCGGCTCACGACCGTGTGGGCCGAGGAGAAAACCGAGGTCCTTCTCGCGCGCCTCCGTGCGGGGGATCTCGACGCCGCACTCCTCGCCACGAAGACCGGGCCCGACGTCGAGCAGGACGTGATTGCGGCGGATCCCTTCGTCCTCGTCGCGTCGCCGTCGCACCCGCTCGGCCGCACGTCGTCCGTCGCTTCGGCGAAGGACCTTCGCGGCGCCGGCGTCCTCCTGCTCGACGACGGCCACTGCTTCCGCGAGCAGGCGCTCGCGTTCTGCGGCACGCATCGCGCGGAGGAGCTCGACTTCCGCGCGACGAGCCTCTCCACCCTCGTGCAGATGGTCGCTGGCGGGGTCGGCGTCACGTTGCTGCCCGCGCTGTCGATCCCGACCGAAGCCCGCCGCGCCAACCTGCGCGTGCGATCGTTCGCCGATCCGAAGCCGCACCGGACGATCGCGCTCGCGTGGCGCAAGAGCTCGCCGCTCGAGCCGGCGCTGCGAAAGATTGCGGCGGCGGTACGCGCCGCCTACCCGACGGGCGATCGCGTCCGTCGAGCCCGTTAGACCGAGGGCTGCGCGGCCTCGCCGGCGAGAAGTACCTGGAGCCGGTCGACGTTCTGCGCCCAGACCTGGAGCAGTCCGCCCAGGAGGCGCGCCCGGCGATCCTCCGGAGAGGCGCACACCGCTCGGACGGTCAGACGCGTGTTGCCGCGGCGTCCGCGTTCACAGGTGACGGTGACGTTCGGGTCGCCCGTCCACCACCGCGCCCGCTTCTCCAGGTCGGTCCACGCGCCGCGCACGAGAGCCGGCTTCGCCTCGATGTCCCGGCGCAGCACGAACTCGCAGGGGTCCGGAGAGAACACCTCTCTCCACCTGCTCACGTTATCGAGGACGTCGAGCGGAGGCGCCCTGAAGGCCGCCTCCGCTCGTGCTCAGTAGCCCGCCTTCTTCAGATACGCGGCGAGATCCTTCCGCCCGCCATCCTTCGCGTACTCCGACGGCTTCCACGATCCGCCGCCCGTGCAGTTGCCGATCTTCTTGGCCTTCAGACCGAACTTCTTGCCGTCGTATCCCTTGTTCTCGACCAGGAACTTGGCGAGCTCGTCGTTGCCGTTGTCGATCGCAAAGTAGACCGCCGACTTGCTCTCGACCTTGCCGAGGCACGAGATGACGGTGCCGCTGTCGTTCGTTCCGCGGATCGTCCCCGAGCCGGAAATGCCCGTCGTCTTCGCGCCCTTCGCGAGAAGGAACTTCACGAGCTCCGTGTGGTTCTTCAGCGCCGCGACGGTCAGCGGCGTGTAGTTGTCGATCGACGCGGTGTGCGCGGCGTCCGTGAACGCGCTGCCCTCGGTGTTCATGTCCGCGCCCTTCTCGATCATCGCCTTCACGACGTCGACGAAGCCGCACTGCGCCGCCTGGAGGATCGCGGGGCCCCACGCCTTGCCGGTGAACTTCACGTTCGCGCCGTTCATGACCAGCGCGAGCTGTGCGTCCTTCTTCAGCGACAACCCGCCGCCGAGAGCGACCTCGAGCGGCGTCATCGCGCCGAGCCCTGCGTCCTTGGTCTTGGCGTTGAGGTCGAGACCCTTGCTCAGGAGAACCTTGAGCATGTCCTCCGCCGTCCCGTTGCGATCGTCGGGGAGATCCGCGAACCAGTCCGGAACCTTGAGCCCGTAGCTCTCGAGAACCGGCTTGCTCACCTTGAAGGTGGTCTTCCGATCCTCACGCGACGAGCCGTAGCTCGCGAATTGATGCAGCAGATTCCCGTCGGCCATCGCCTTCTCGGGCTTCGCCCCCTTGTCGAGGAGCATCTGCAGGCACGGCACGCAGTTCGTCGCCTGCACCGTCAGGGCGAGGATGTTCATCTCGGTCGGCTTCGCGGCCCCCATCGCGGCTTCCCACGCCTTGATCAGATCCTTGTTGCCGGCCTTCCCCTTCGCCTTCTCGGCGGCGATCAGGGTCTTGAACGTCTCGCGCGGATCGGTGACTCCGTTCTTGTTCGGATCGGCGCCGGCGTCGAGGAGCAGCTTCATCGTCTCGGTCGAATAGTTGATCGATGCTTGCAGAAGCGCGGGAGAGGTTCCGGCGTTCGGGTCGGCCTTCCGCTCGAGGAGAAGCTTCACGACGTCGGGCCACAGAGCGGCGGAGACGAGGGGCGACTGTCCCTGAGTGAGGTGGTTCACGTCGGCGCCGGCGTCGATCGCCGCCGTCGCCATGGCGACATCTCCCTGCGCGCACGCCTTCGAGAGGTCCTCGTTCGGACCTGCGTATGAATTCGTTGCCCAGAAGGCAACCGCCAGAATCCCAATTTTCGCGTTCATGCGGCGGAGCATACTTGGCATCATCCGCCGATGAGCAAGAACCACGCGTGGCGTCTCGCGGCACGGCCCGTCGGAATGGCGAAGCGCAGCGACTGGATCTTCGTCGAAGAGGAGGTGCCCGAACCGGGCGCCGGCCAGATCCTGGTGCGCGTGCAGTACGTCTCGCTCGATCCGGCGATGCGCGGATGGATGAACGAAGGACGCTCGTACGTGCCGCCCGTAGGTATCGGCGAGGTGATGCGCGCGGGCGCGATCGGCCGCGTGGTCTCGTCGAAGAACTCCGCGTTCGCCGAGGGCGACACCGTCCTGGGCCTGTTCGGCGTGCAGGAGCTCGCGCTCTCGGACGGGAAAGGCGTGACGAAAGTCGACGAGACGCTCGCGCCGGCGCCGGTACACCTCGGCGCGCTCGGCATGCCGGGGATGACGGCGTATTTCGGACTGCTGGACGTCGGCAAAGCGAAGGCTGGCGACACCGTCGTCGTCTCCGGGGCGGCGGGCGCGGTCGGGATGGTCGTCGGCCAGCTCGCGAAGTCGAGAGGCTGCCGCGTGATCGGCATCGCGGGTGGCCGCGAGAAGTGCGACTGGATCACGAAGGAGCTCGGGTTCGACGCCGCCATCGACTACAAGAGCGAGGACGTGAGGAAGACGCTCCGCACGCACGCGCCGAAGGGCATCGACGTCTACTTCGACAACGTGGGCGGCGAGATCCTCGAGATCGCTCTCGGACAGATCGCTCGCGGCGCGCGCATCGTCATCTGCGGCGCGATCTCGCAGTACAACGCGACGCAGAAACCGGCGGGCCCCGCGAACTACATGATGCTGCTCGTCGCACGCGCGAGCATGACCGGCTTCGTGGTCTTCGACTACGCCGAGCGATACGCGGAAGCGGTGACCGCGCTCGCGACGCTTCGTTCGCAAGGAAAGCTGAAATCGCGCGAAGACGTCGTGAAAGGCATCGAGACGTTTCCGGAAACGCTGCTGAAGCTCTTCACGGGCGAGAACATCGGCAAGCTCGTGCTTCAGGTCTGAAACGTTCGAGGAGTGAAATACCGGTCTGGAGCGGCACGTAGGGGGCACGTTCGTTGACCTCGGCGGCGGAGACTGGTTGACTCCGCCGCCGTCTCGAAAAGCCTGCCAAAAGAGGCCCCTACATGTCCGTCGCCGCTCCCGTCCCCCCCGCGTCACGGCCGAAGAAGAAGCGCACCGGCCTGGTGGTGTTCCTCCTGCTCGCGCTGGGCGCGGTCTGCATCGGCGTGCCGCTTCTCTTCTGCGGCCTCATGAGCGGCGGTGTTCCTTCGCTCTCCAAAGGCACGGTCATCTCGCTGCGCTTCGACGGCCCGATCCCCGACGGCCCAAGCGCGGACCCGCTCGCGGAACTTTCGTCCGCCTTCTCCGGCGGCGGCCCGCTGACGCTGCACGACCTCCGCACGCTCGTCGAAGCCGCGAAAGACGACGACAAGGTCGCCGGCGTCGTGATGGAAATCGGGCCGCTCGGCGAGGGAATGGGCAAGCTCGAAGAGGTTCGCGAGATCCTCGGCAAGCTCAAGGGAAAGAAGAAGCTCTACGCCTACATCAACTCCGACTTCGTCGGCGAGGACAGCTACTACCTGGCCGCGATCGCCGACAAGATCGTCGTGAATCCCGAAACCGGGTTCGCGCTCAACGGCTTCGTCGCGCAGATAACGTTCTGGCGCGGCACGCTCGAGAAGCTGCACGTGAAGCCCGACGTGATCATGTTCAAGGAGTACAAGAGCGCAGGCGAGCCGTACAAGAACAAGGAGATGTCGCCGGCGTTCGAGGAGTGGCTCACGAGCGTCCTCACCGAGTACTACGACCGGTTCTGCGAGACGGTCGCAACGAGTCGCGGCCTCAAGAAGGAAGACCTGAAGGTGCTCTTCGCGAAGGGCGGACTCACGGCGCCCGAGGCGCTCAAGGAGAAGCTGATCGACGCGACCGGCTACCCCGACGAGCTCGAGTCCGAGCTGCGTCTCGCCGCGGATCCCGACGCGAAGAAGCCGAACATGGTCGGCGGACGCCGCTACCTCGCGTCGAAGCGCGGCTTCGGCGCGAAGGGCGAAAAGATTGCGGTGATCTACGCGATGGGTCCGATCTCGTCCCAGCACGGAACGCAGGGCATCTTCGGCGGCGAAGGCATCGCCGGACCCGATCTTGCGAAGACCATCCGCGAGGCGGCCGACGACGACTCCATCAAGGCGATCGTCATGCGCGTCGACAGCCCCGGAGGCTCCGCGATCGGCTCGGACTACGTGCGCCGTGAGATCGAGCTCGCGAAGGCGAAGGGCAAGCCCTTCATGGTGTCGATGGGCACCGTCGCCGGCTCGGGCGGCTACTGGATCGCGATGGACGCCGACAAGATCGTGGCGCAGCCGTCGACGTTGACCGGCTCGATCGGGGTCGTGTTCATGAAGCTGAACATCCGCGGCTTCTACGAGTGGATCGGCGCGAACGTCGACGGCATGAAGGTCGGCGAGAACGCCGACATCATGGCGGAGACGACGAGCCTCACGCCCCAGCAGGAAGCGACGATGAAAGAGTGGATGCAGGTCGTCTACGACGACTTCGTCAAGGCCGTCGCGAAGGGCCGCAAGAAGACCTACGAAGAGATCGAGCCCCTCGCGCGCGGACGCGTGTGGACCGGCGCCCAGGCGAAAGAGCGCGGTCTCGTCGACGAGCTCGGCGGCCTCGACAAGGCGATCGAGCTGGCGAAGGCGCAGGCCGGTATCTCCGGCGACCACCAGCTCGTCGTGTTCCCTCGGCAGAAGAACTTCTTCGAGGCGCTCGCCGAGGGGATGGAAGGCGCAAGCGTCCGCTCCAACCCCGGCATCATGGAGATCGTCCAACGCCTCGAGAAGGAAGCGAAGACGCCGAAGGTCATGGTCGTGATGCCCGAGGTCGAGGTTCGCTGATGCGAGTGCTTCGCGAACGGGATCCGCAGGTTGCCGCGGCGATGACCGCGGAGCTGAAGCGCCAGCGCGAGCACCTCGAGCTGATCGCGAGCGAGAACTTCGTCTCGCTCGCGGTTCTCGAGGCGGCGGGCTCCACGCTCACGAACAAATACGCCGAGGGCCTTCCCGGCAAGCGCTACTACGGCGGTTGCGAGCACGTCGACACCGTCGAGCAGCTCGCGATCGACCGCGCGAAGGAGCTCTTCAAGGCGGACTCGGCGAACGTGCAACCGCACTCGGGTGCGTCCGCGAACCTCGAGGCCTACTTCGCGCTGGGCCTCGCTCCCGGCGACACCATCCTCGGGATGAACCTCTCGCACGGCGGTCACCTCACGCACGGCTCGCCGGCGAACTTCTCCGGCAAGCTTTTCAAGGTCATCGCCTACGGCGTCGACGAGAAAACCGGCCTGATCGACTACGACCAGGTGCGGAAGCTCGCACAGGAGCACAAGCCGAAGGTGATCGTCGCGGGATTCTCCGCGTATCCGCGCACGCTGGAGTTCGCGACGTTCCGGAAGATCGCGGACGAAGTCGGCGCGAAGCTCTTCGCCGACATCGCGCACGTCGCAGGCCTCGTCGTGACCGGCCACTATCCCTCGCCCATCCCGTTCTGCGAGATGGTCTCGACGACCACGCACAAGACGCTGCGCGGCCCGCGCGGCGGGCTGCTGCTCGCGCGCGCGGACCACGAGAAGGCGATGAACAGCCAGGTGTTCCCCGGTTTCCAGGGCGGTCCGCTCGAGCACATCATCGCGGCGAAGGCCGTCGCGTTCGGCGAAGCGCTGCAGCCGTCGTTCAAGGACTACTCGGCGAAGGTCATCGACAACGCGAAGACGATGGCGAACACGCTCGTGAAGAAGGGGTTCGACCTCGTTTCCGGCGGCACCGACAACCACCTCATGCTCGTGGATCTCTCGCGCACCGACATCTCCGGCAAGGATGCGGAGACGGCGCTCGGCAAAGCGAACATCACGACGAACAAGAACACCGTTCCCGGCGAGAAGCGCTCCCCGTTCGTGACGAGCGGCCTGCGCCTCGGCTCTCCCGCGATGACCACGCGCGGCATGGGCACGGGGGAGTTCCAGAAGATCGGCGAATGGATCGCCGACGTGCTCTCCGATCCGAACGACGAGAAGCGGATCGCGCGCGTGAAGGCCGAGATCGTCGCGCTCTGCGCGAAGTTCCCGCTCTACCCCGAGCTCACGTAGCCGCAGGCGGCGCGGAGACGCCCCATCACCGATCGATATCGGGGTGGTCGTCTGTCCACGACCGACGCGTGAGCGCGGTGGGCGTCGGCCCCTCGCCCATCTCGAAGGCCGAGTTGCGGTCGACCTCGCTGCCGAGCGTCGCTTTGAGCTCGCGGGCAAGCGCTTCGACGGCAGGCGATTCGGCGCGGCGCGGGCGCGGCAGGTTGACGCGCAGCTCCCGCAGGATGCGGCCGGGGCGGGAGCCGAACGCGAAGATGCGATCGGCGAGCAGCACGGCTGCCTTCAAATGGTGCGAGACGAAGACGACCGAGGGCCTCTCCTTCAGCCAGGCGATCTCGACTTCGCGCTCGAGAAGCTCACGCGTGCGCAGATCGAGCGCGGAGAACGGCTCGTCCATCAGCAGCACCGCCGGCTGGAGAACCATGGAGCGCGCGAGCGCGATGCGCTGCTTCATGCCGCCAGAAAGCTCGTGCACGAGCGCGTCGGCCCAGCGACTGAGCTGCACGGCGCGAAGCACGGCCTCGACCCGGTCGGCCCGCTCGGAGCGGGGGAGCCGCTTCACCTTCAAGCCGTATTCGACGTTTGCGCGCACGGTGAGCCAGGGGAAGAGCGCCGCGTCCTGGAAGATCACCGTCCGGTCGGGGCCCGGACCGGTGACGCGCTGGCCGCCTACGCGGATCTCTCCGCCGTCCGGCTTGTCGAGACCGGCGATGAGGTTGAGGAGCGTCGTCTTCCCGCAGCCGCTCGGTCCGACGAGCGCGCAGAATTCGCCGGCCTTCAAGCTCAGGGAGACATCGCGAAGCGCCTCCGCTTCGCCGTGCCGTGCCGCGAAGCGCTTCCGTACCCGCATCACGTCGATTGAAACGCCTCGCATGTTGCTCCCGTGGTTCGCCCACCTATTCATGAGCGATCGTGACCCACGATGCGGCTTTCCCGTCAGGGTGCAACCGGCGGCAGATGATGCGGTGGCTGCTCGCCGGCGGCGTCGCCGCGTGCACGGGTTGCCGCAAGACGGCGCGCCATGAGATGCGCGTCGGCTTCCTCCCCAACCTGACGCACGCCGTTCCGATGGTGATCGAGGAACGGAAGTTGCTCGCGGAAGCGATCGGCCGCCCGGTCGTGTTCGTTCCCTTTGCCGCGGGCCCGTCGTTGATCGAAGCGCTCTTCGCCGGCGATCTCGATGTCGGCTACTGCGGCCCAGGTCCGGCGATCAACGCGTTCGTCCGCAGCCGCCATCGAGTGCGCGTGCTTGCGGCGGCGACGTACGGCGGTGCGGCCTTCGTCGTCCGGAAGGAGCTCGCGATCGACACCCCGCGTGGTCTCCGGAAGGCGCGTCTCGCATCGCCGCAGATCGGCAACACGCAGGACATCGCGCTCCGTCAGTGGCTCGCGGACAACGACCTCGTGTCCAGCGATCGCGGCGGCACGGTGCGGGTCGTGCCGATGGCGAACCCCGACATCCTCTCGCTCTTCCGGTCGAAAGAGATCGACGGCGCGTGGGTCGTCGAGCCTTGGGTGAGCCGCCTCGTCGATGAAGGCGGCGGCCGGGTGTATCTCGAGGAGTCCGAGCTGCACGAGAACGGCGTCTACCCCACGACACTGCTGGTCGCGACGCAGGATCTCCTCGCCGCGCACCCTCGCGACATCGAGAACCTCGTCAACGTGAACGCCGCTGCGGTGAGTTGGGTGAACGGCAACGCGGCGAACGCCCGCGACCTGGTGAACGCGTCGCTCCGGCGACACGCCGGCAAGCCGCTCCAGAAGGCGCTGATCGAATCCGCATGGACGCGGCTGTCGTTCGGGACGGATCCGCTCGCGAAGTCGCTCAAGGAGAGCGCGCGCACGGCACGGCGGCTGGGCTACCTCCCGTCGTCGGACATCACCGGAATCATCATGGAGCCGAAGGAATGGGAAGTCCGGTGAGCGAACGCAGCGACCCACGCCGCGCGATCCTGTTTCTGTGCAGCCTTCTCGCCGTGTGGCAGATCCTCGCCGCGCTCGGCATGTGGGATCCGCTCTTGTTTCCGTCGCCGTGGTCGGTGGCCCAGAGCATCGGCGAGTCGACCAGTAGCGGGCGCCTGCCGATCGCCATCGCCATCTCGCTGCGGCGGCTCGCGCTCGGCTACGTGCTCTCCGTCGTGGTGGGCATCGCGCTCGGCACGCTTCTCGGACGCAGCGAGACGCTGCGAGGAACGGTCGGCCTTCTCCTGCTCGGGCTGCAGGCGCTTCCGTCGATCTGCTGGCTGCCGCTCGCCCTGCTCTGGTTCGGCCTCTCCGAAACCGCGATCTTCTTCGTGGTGCTGATGGGCTCCGTCCTCTCGATCGCGTCGGCGACGGAATCCGGCGTGCGCAACGTGCCGCCGCTCTACGTTCGTGCCGCGCGCTCGATGGGCGCGAGCGGTTTCGTCCTCTACCGGACCGTCGTGCTGCCCGCCGCGCTTCCGCAGATCCTCACCGGCGCGAAGCTCGGCTGGTCGTTCGCGTGGCGCAGCTTGATGGCCGCCGAGCTCCTCTACGTGAGCGGCGGACTTGGGCAGATGCTCTCGATGGGACGCGAGCTGCACGACATGGCACTCGTGATTGCCGTGATGGCGGTGATCGTCGCGCTCGGACTCACCGTGGAGAAGCTGCTCTTCGGCAGGGCGGAAGATGCGCTTCGCGCACGCTGGGGACTCGCGACGGCCTGAGCTCTGGTAATACAGTCCTCGAATGAAAGAGAACGCCGCGCACGACCGCTCCGCCCTGCAGCGGATCGCCCGGAAGGCGATGTACGAGCGCGGACTCGAGCCCGAGTTCTCAAAGGAGGCGCTCGCGCAGGTCGCCGACATCGACGCCCCCGTGCTGGATGCATCCGGGGACGTCCTCGATTTGCGCAAGCTCCTCTGGTGCTCGATCGACAACGACGACTCGCGCGACCTCGACCAGCTCTCGGTGATGGAGGAGCTCGCGGGCGGCGACGTGAAGCTGCGCGTCGCCGTCGCGGACGTGGACGCTCTCGTCCGCAAGGGAACGCCGGTCGACCTGCACGCCGCGCACAACACGACGTCGGTGTACACCGCGGCGCAGATCTTCCCGATGCTGCCCGAGAAGCTCTCGACGGATCTCTCGTCGCTCAACCCCGGCGTGGATCGCGCCGCCATGGTCGTCGAGTACCTCGTGCATTCCGACGGGACGCTCGGCGACACGGCGATCCATCGCGCCATCGTCCACAACCACGCGAAGCTCGCCTACAACGCGGTCGCTGCCTGGCTCGACGGCAAGGGGCCGGCACCGGAGGCGCTCGCCGCCGTGCCCGGGCTCGAGAAGCAGATCCGCGTGCAGGAGCAGACCGCGGTGCGGCTGAAGACGCTCCGCCACAAGAAGGGCGCGCTCGACTTCCAGTCGCTGGAATCGCGCCCCGTGTTCCAGGGCGAGAAGGTCGTCGCGCTGCAGGCGCTTTCGTCCAACCGGGCGACGTCCTTGATCGAGGAGCTGATGATCGCGGCGAACGGCGTCTCGGCGCGGTTTCTCGATGCCAAACGGAGCCCGATCCTGCGGCGCGTAGTCCGATCGCCCGACCGCTGGACGAAGATCGCGCGCGTCGCCGAAGAGCACGGCACGACGTTGCCGGCCCAGGCTGACTCGCGCGCGCTCGAGAAGTTTCTGGTCGCGAGCAAGCTCGCCGATCCCGTCCGCTTCCCGGATCTGTCCCTCGTCATCGTGAAGCTCATGGGTTCCGGCGAGTACATCGCCGAGAGCGCGGGCGACGATTCGCCGGGACACTTCGGGCTCGCGGTTCGCGACTACTCGCACACGACGGCCCCGAACCGGCGCTTCCCGGATCTCCTCACGCACCGGCTTCTCAAAGCGGCAATCGACGGAAAGCCCGCGCCCTACTCCATGGGCGAGCTCGCCGGGCTCGCGGCGCGGTGCACCGAAATGGAGAGCGCCGCAACGAAGGTCGAGCGCCAGGTCCGCAAGTCCGCCGCGGCGCTCCTCTTGAAGGATCGCATCGGCGAGGTCTTCGAGGGCGTCATCACAGGTGCGGCCGACAAGGGAACGTTCGTCCGCGTCTTCGACCCGCCGGTCGAGGGGCGCGTCATGCGCGGCGAGAGCGGCCTGAAGGTCGGCGACAAGTTGCGCGTCTCCCTGGTCGCGACCGACTTCGAGCGCGGCTTCCTCGACTTCGCCCGCGCCCGTTAGCCCTCCTCACCCTGAGCGAGCGAAGCGAGTCGAAGGGCGGTACGAACTCACCAAGCCCTTCGACTCGGCCGCAAACTGCCGCGGCCTCGCTCAGGGTGAAGCTGGTCCCACCCGCTTCGGCACGAGGAAGAACAGGCGCCCGCGTTCCTTCATGTGGCCCGCGGAGTATTCGGCATCGGGACCGCGCCCCCAGAACACGTCGACGCGTCCGGCCCCTCGGATCGCGCCGCCGGTGTCCTGGTTCAGCACGAAGCGGCCGAGCTTTTGGGGCTCGGGCTTTCCATCCGGTCCGGGAATCGGCCGCGCCGTCGAGATGAACGCGAGCGCGCCGTGCGGGAAGAGCTTCGAGTCCGTGGCCACCGACCGACCCGGCGTCACCGGGCGGCCGAGCGAGCCGAGCGGCGCCCCGTCCAGCATCCGGAAGAAGACGTACGACGGGTTGTAGGCGAACACGCGCGTGATCTCCGACGGATTCGCGAGCAGCCACGCGCGTAGCGCCTGCATCGACATCTGCTCGCGAGGGATCTGCCCCTCGTCGATCAGGAGCTTGCCGATGCTCTGGTAAAGGCGGCCGTTCTTCTCGAGGACGTCCGGCGAAGGGTCGTCGACGAGGATCTCGCGCATCGTCGTGAAGACGAGGCGGACCTCGGCGGTCGACAGCACGCGCGGCCCGTAGACGAAGCGGCGATCCGCCGGCTGCGCGTCGATCCAGACGAGGCTCTCGCCGAGCGCCGCGCGCAGCGACGGGAGGTCGGCGTCGTCGAGAAGCCGCGGCGGCTTCATCGCCTCGCGCATCGCGTCTTCGGACCGAGTGACGGGCGGCCGCTTCGCGCCCGGACAGCCCGTGATCGAGAGGCACAACAAGGCGGCCGCGGCGGCCCGCAAGAGAGAGGACATCGAGACGAGAGAACCCTTCACGCGGCACGGATGTTCGCGCGCCGGCGCTCACCTGACAAATTGTCCCGATCCGGAGGAGGCCCGCCTGCCATTCCGTCAGCCACGAATCTGCCATACCTGACGAAACGCGGGGTTGGCGACAGGCACGGGGGTTGCTCTTGTAGAAGCGCATGGTCAGTCAAGCATCCTGGGCGTTGGTTCTGGTCGTCACCCTCGGAACCGCGAGCGCCGCCGAAGTGGAAGTCCGCCGCCGGAGCAAGGAAGTCTGGGACGTGTCGCGCCAGACGGTGCGCGGCGCCGATTCGCGGGAGCGCCTGCGCATCGTTCCGCGTCACGTGGACGACGAGATCGACGGTTTCGTGCTGCAAGACCTCGACGACGCGCCCACCCTTCTCGCGCTCGGCTTCGCGCGCGGCGACGTCGTGCGCAGCGTGAACGGCCGCAAGCTCGACTCACCGGAGACCGTGCTCGCGATCCGCAGCGAGCTTCTCGATCGCGTCGCGCCGTTCGATCTCACGGTCGAAATCGAACGCGAAGGCGGCGAGACGATCACCCGCGTCATCCACGTTTCCTAAGCGGCGGCTGCCGACGCACCGCCAAGCGTCGGCTATGCCATCGCGTTCATGACGGGGATTCCTACCACCGGCTACCATGCGTGGCCTATGGCGGCCATCGATCCCAAAGACGTGCTGAAGACCCTCGGCATCAAGGCGGAGAACGACGGCGCGTGGGCGGGCGAATGGCTCGCGACGCGTGGGCCCGTCATCGAGAGCCGCAACCCGGCGACGGGCGAAGTCCTCGCCACCGTTCGCGGTGCGACGCGCGCCGACTACGACGAGGTCCTGCGCCGCTCGGTGAAGGCGTTCGAGGAGTGGCGCGAGTGGCCGGCTCCGCAGCGCGGCGCGCTCGTGCGCGATCTCGCGGACGCGTTCCGCAAATCGAAAGACGCGCTCGGCGCGCTCGTCACGATGGAAACCGGAAAGATTCTTCCCGAGGGCAAGGGCGAGATCCAGGAGGCGATCGACATCGCGGACTTCGCGGTCGGCCTCTCGCGACAGCTCTACGGCCTCACCATGCACAGCGAGCGGAAGAATCACCGGATGTACGAGCAGTGGCATCCGCTCGGCGTCGTCGGCGTGATCACGGCGTTCAACTTCCCGATCGCAGTGTGGGCCTGGAACGCGATGCTCGCGACGGTGTGCGGCGACGCGTCGCTCTGGAAGCCGAGCCCGAAGACGCCTCTCACCGCGATCGCGACTCAGCATGTCGTCAACCGCGTGCTCGCCGCGCACAAGGCGCCCCCCTTCCTCACGCTGCTCGTCGGCGACAATGCGGCCGTCGGACAGCCGATGCTCGAGGACCGCCGCATCCCGCTCGTGAGCGCGACCGGCAGCGTCGGCATGGGACGCACGGTCGCGGAGGTCGTGGGACGGCGTCTCGGGCGTACGCTGCTCGAGCTCGGCGGCAACAACGCCGTCATCGTGATGGACGACGCGGACCTCGACCTCGCCGTGCGCGCGGTTCTCTTTGGCGCGTGCGGAACGGCGGGACAGCGCTGCACGTCGATCCGCCGGCTCCTCCTCCACGAGAAGATCGCGGCGCCTTTCACGGAGCGGCTGAAGACGGCGTACGGCCAGGTGAAGATCGGCAACCCGCTGGAATCGGGCGTGCTCATGGGCCCGCTCGTCGACGAGCCCAGCGCCGAGCGGATGATGTCGGCGCTCGCCACGATCAAAACGCAGGGCGGCGAGGTCATTCTCGGCGGGAAGCGGCTTACCGACGGCTTCCCGAAGGGCTCGAGCTTCGTCGAGCCCACGCTCGTACGCTCGAAAAAGGACATGCCGATCCTCCAGGAGGAAGTCTTCGCGCCAGTGCTTCACCTGGTGACGGTCGGCTCGCTCGACGAAGCGATCGCGGTGCAGAACGGCGTGCCGCAGGGACTCTCGTCGTCGATCTTCACCAGCTCGCTGCGGTCGTCCGAGCGGTTCTTGTCCGCGTCGGGAAGCGACTGCGGGCTCGCGAACGTGAACATCGGAACGAGCGGCGCCGAGATCGGCGGCGCGTTCGGAGGCGAGAAGGACACCGGCGGAGGACGCGAGTCCGGCTCCGATGCCTGGAAGGCCTACATGCGGAGGCAGACCTGCACGCTCAACTTCGGCGGCGATCTCCCGCTCGCGCAGGGCATCACGTTCGGTTCATGACCCGCTGAGACGCTACGAGCCGGCGCCGAAGCGCACGCCCGCGGCGGCCATCACCTGGATGCGCGTGTTCGCGTACTTGCCGTTGCCGATTGCCCACTTCTCCTCGGTCGTGAGCGGATCGATCATGCGCACGCGCGACGCGGTCACTTCGACGGGAATCCAGTGCTGGTACCCGGCGCAGAGTTCGATCCAGCCGCGCGTTTTGAAGTCGTAGCGACCGCCCGCCGAGAGGCCGATCTTGTCGAGGTCGAAGTTGCCGAGCGTCAGCCACTCGGGCGCGATCGCCGCGCGCTCGTAGAAAACGCCGGAGCGGATCGTGACCGCGCCCGGAACCGCGGCGAATTCGCCGCCGAAACGCAGGCTCCACGTGTCGCGGTAATGCGTAGGCAGCGTGATGTCGTTCACCGGGAAGCGCAGGCTCTCGTCATCGAGGATCAGCGCGATGCCGCCGGGCTGATCCTCGATGACG
>Ga0163152_10005086_pt1 | contig 15757 bp, 15 predicted proteins | sample OliLakLV19MP8IB2_FD_148635 | JGI IMG/M metagenome (GOLD analysis project Ga0163152, IMG submission 148635) | Freshwater microbial mat bacterial communities from Lake Vanda, McMurdo Dry Valleys, Antarctica - Oligotrophic Lake LV.19.MP8.IB-2 | ecosystem: Environmental > Aquatic > Freshwater >... | reverse complement strand
CCTCGAGGGGGGCCGGCAGCTCCTCGCGTACCACATGACGTACGCGTCCGACGGCGACGTCGCGATGGTTCTCCCCGTGCCGACGCCCGCCGGGAGCAGCGAGAACGCGGTCCGCTTCCTCGATCTCTCGTCGTATCCGCGTTTCTTCTGGGATCTCGCGGCGAGCTTCGAGGTCACCGGCGCCGCGCTGTCCGCTCCCTCGGCCGGAAATGGCGCTTCGCGCGGGATCGAGCAGCTCGCGGTGCACGACGTCGGCTCGTTCGACGCGTCGTTCGTTCCGTCGCCGCGCGAGTTTCTCCGGCTCGATCCCCGATTCCGGCTGTCGCCCGACGTGCTCGCGGCCCTTCCGGCGTACGCCGACTGGGGGTTCGTCGTCTTCAAGCTGAAGGCGTCGAAGGCCGGCGCCGACTCGGCGTATGAACACCCGATGGCGTTCGCGTTCCCCACACGGAATCCCGGCGATCTTTTCTTTCCGTGCGTTCACGTCCACGACGGCGAGGTGCACGCGACTGCCGCGTTCGACCATCAGCTCTACGCGCAGCTCGAACAGGGGCTGGCTCCGCGACCCGGCGCGGACCGCGTGTGGGAGCGCTCGACCGGCGTGCTCGCGGAGTTCGCCGACGCCTCGCGCGCGCAGGGGCTCATCGATGCTCCGCAGCTGGCGTTTCGCGTGAAGCTCGCCGGCACCTTCGCCAACGAGGATGTCTGGATCCGCGGCGTCCCCGAGTCCGAAGCGGACGCGACGGCACGCACGATCGCGCGGGAGCGCGCCGAGAAGCAGCGGATCGAGAGAGAGCGCTACCTCGCCGTGACGCGCCGCGACGAAATCGTCGGACGGCTCGTCCGGGGCTTCTCCTCCCTGCCATTCGCGGGCGTCCTCGGCTTCCTCGTGTGGATCTCGGCCAGCAATTACCGCGACGGCGATCCCGACGGGCGGCCTTCGGCCATCGTGTTCGCCGTGGCGTGGCTGCCCGCGATGTGGGTGCTGGTGCAAGCCGTCACCGGGCGGACGCGCCCCGCGTGGATCACCGTAGGTCTGGGCGCGCTGCTCGTGGCCGTCGCCCTTCTCGCACCCTAACCCTCCGCTAAGCGAAGCGAGTCGAAGGGCGCTAGCATCCGCGCCATGGCACAGGAAAAGCCGCGCGTTCGCGTCGAGGTCGCCGACCGCATCGCGATCGTCACGATCGATCGCCCCGAAGCGCGCAACGCGATCGACAAGCAGACCACGCGCGAGCTTCGCGCGGCGCTCGACGATTTGATCGATCGCGACGACGCGCTGGTGCTGATCCTCACGGGCGGCGGCGACAAGGCGTTCGTCTCCGGCGCCGACATCGCGGAGCTCAAGGCGCGGAAGCGCGAGGACGCGCTGCGAGGAATCAACGCGGCCCTCTTCCGCCAGCTCGAAGACTTTCCGCGGCCGACGATCGCCGCGATCCGCGGCTTTGCGCTCGGAGGTGGCTGCGAGATCGCGATGGCGTGTGACCTGCGCGTGTGCGGCGAGTCCGCGAAGCTCGGCCAGCCGGAAGCGGGCCTCGGCATCCTCGCGGCGGCAGGCGGAACGTATCGCCTTCCGCGGCTCGTCGGCATCGCGCGCGCGAAGGAGCTCCTGTTCACGGGCGCAGTGATCGACGCGAAGGAAGCCCTCGCGATCGGCCTCGTCAATCGCGTGGTGCCCGACGCGAACGTGCTCGCGGAAGCGAAGGTGCTCGCGGCGAAGATCCTCGAGCAGAGTCCGCTCGCGGTGCGGCTCGCGAAGCTCGCGGTGAACGCGTGGGCGAAGGGCGGCATGGACGCGTGGCGCACGGTCGAGGACCTGAGCCAGGCGGTGCTCTTCGAGGACGCGGAGAAGGAGCGCCGCATGACGGCGTTCCTCGAGCGAAAGGGGACAAAGTGATCAAGACCGTCTGCGTGATCGGCGCCGGAACGATGGGCCACGGCATCGCTCACGTCGCGGCGGCGGCGGGCTGCGAGGTGACGCTGCAGGACATGACGAAGGAGCTCGCCGACAAGGGCCTCGCGAAGGTGCGCGAGAACCTCGAGAAGGGCGTCGCGAAGGGCAAGGTCACCGCGGAGGATCGCGACCGCACGCTCGCGCGCATCAAGACGGCGGCTTCGCTCGCCGACGCGTGCGCCGGTGCCGATCTCGTGGTGGAAGCGGCGCCCGAGAAGCTCGAGCTCAAGCAGGATCTCGCGGAGAAGGTGTTCGCCGCGGGCAAGGCGGAGCTGATCTTCGCGAGCAACACCTCGTCGCTCTCGATCACGGACATCGCCTCGAAGGCGAAGCGCCCCGCGCAGGTGATCGGCATGCACTTCTTCAATCCGCCGCACCTGATGAAGCTCGTCGAGGTCGTTCGTGCGAAGCAGACGTCACAAGCGACGGTCGACGCGGCGCTCGAGCTCGCGAAGCGCATGGGCAAGGAGACGATCCTCGTGAATGACGCGCCCGGTTTCGCGACGAGCCGTCTCGGCGTGTTGCTCGGACTCGAGGCGATCCGCATGCTCGAAGCGGGCGTCGCGAGCGCGGAGGACATCGATCGCGCGATGGAGTCCGGCTACAACCATCCGATGGGGCCGCTGCGCCTCACCGACCTCGTCGGTCTCGACGTGCGGCTCTCGATCGCCGACCACCTCTTCAAGGAGATCGGCGAGCAGTTCCGGGCGCCGGAGCTCCTCCGCACGATGGTGGCGGCCGGCAAGCTCGGCAAGAAGAGCGGCCAGGGCTTCTACGCCTGGCCCGCCAGCTGACCGCGCGACCTGGACGAAACTCGTCCGTGGACGTCATCCCGGAAGGACCGCGGTACCCTCGATCTCGACGAGCGCGCCGTCCTCGAGGAGATCCGCCACCTGGACGAGGCTCATCGCGGGGAACACCGCGCCGAGAATGCGGCGCCACGCGTCGCCGATTGCGCGCGTGCTCTCGCGATACGCGGTCTTGTCGGTGACGTAGATGGTGACGCGCGCGAGGTGCTCGGGCTTCGCGCCGGCCGCGGCGAGGACGGCCTTCATGTTCTCGAGCGCCTTCTCGAACTGCGGCACGAGCTCGTCCGAGACGAGCTTCTCGTCGGTGCCCCACCCGATCTGTCCCGCGACGAAGACGATCTCGCCCTTCGCGGCGATGGCGTTCGCGTAGCCCTTCGGACGCGGCCATCCTTCGACTTCGATCACGCGGCGGCTCATGACTGGAGCTGCCCGCCGTCGACGTTGATCGCCTGTGCGGTGATGCCCGCCGCGTCGTCACTACAGAGCCAGAGGATCAGACCCGCGATCTCTTCCGGCGTCATCAGCCGGTTCTGCGGCGACTGCCCCGCGAGAAACGCGCGAGCTTCCGCTTCGCTCATCTTCGTCTTGCCGCTGATGTTGGCGACCGACGTGTCGGTCATTTCCGAGTCGACCCAGCCGGGGCAGACGGCGTTCACCGTGACGCCCTTGCGGGCGCACTCGAGCGCAACCGCGCGCGTGAGGCCGACGACGCCGTGCTTCGACGCGCAGTAGGCGCTCGTGTATTGCATGCCGGCTTTGCCCGCGATCGACGCGACGTTGATCACGCGACCCCAGCCGCGCTCGGCCATCCCCGGGAGGAACGCGCGCGTGCAGAGGAACGTGCCGGTGAGATTGATGGCGAGGATCTCGTTCCAGAGCGCGTCGTCGGTCTTCGCGATCGGCGCGCTCTTCGCGATGCCGGCGTTGTTAACGAGCACATCGCACGGGCCGACCTCGCGAGCCATCGCCTCGACGGCGGACGACGACGCGACGTCGCACGCGATCGCGCGCGCGGTCGTGCCGATCTCCTTCGCGACCGCGTCGAGGCGGTCTTTGCGGCGCCCCACGAGCACGACCTTCGCTCCCTGCGAGGCGAAACGCCGGGCGGCGGCTGCGCCGATCCCGCTTCCGCCGCCTGTGATCACCGCGGTCCGACCCTTCATCCGACGTATCCTCCCTGAAAGGGCGGACTCTACATGGGCTACCACGTCGCGGTGAAGGTGCGGTTCTCCGACGTCGACAACGCGGGGATCGTCTACTACCCGCGCTTCTTTCATTACTTCCACGTCGCGTTCGAGGAGCTCTTCTCGGAGAAGTTCGGGATCCCCTACGTGGACGTACTCAACGTCGAGAAGATCGGCTTCCCCGCCGTGCGCGTGGAGAACGACTTCAAGTCACCGCTGCGATTCGGCGACATCGCCGACGTGGAGATCTCGGTCGAGAGGATCGGCACGAAATCGATCGTGTTCCGATACCAGCTGCGCCGCGGCGCCGGTGGCCCGCTGTGCGCCGACGGCAAGGTCACCGTCGCGACCGTGAACATGGTGACGTTCCAGGCGATCCCGCTGCCGGAGAAATACCGGGCGCTCTTCGGACAGGTCTAGCGAAGGAAGTCGCGGCCGCGGAATCGGCCCGCCCACTTCGCGAACGCCTCGGGTTTGAAGCGGTACATCTGCGCGGGCCGATGGCGGCCGACGCGCTGTTGCCCCCGCACGGGCGCGAGGAATGCGGCGTCCTTGAGCTTGCGGCGGAAGTTACGGCGGTCCATCGCCTCGCCGAGCACGGTCTCCAGCAGTGACTGCAGGTCGCCGAGCGTGAACGCATCGGGAAGGATCGCGAACACAAGAGGCGTCGAGACCGCGCGCTCGCGCAGCGAAACGAGCGCGGTCTCCAGCAGCGCCGCGTGTCCGAACCCGAGCGGCGGGATCGCGTTCACGCTCGTCCAGCGGAGCTCAGGCGTGTCGCGCGGGGGATCGCGGAGAAGCGCGGCGTGCAGCACGCTGACCACGTGGCCGCGCGGATCGCGATTCGGACGGGCGTCCGTGACCACCTGCTCCAGCGGCACGTCTTCGTCGACGCCGAGGAGGCGCAGGCCGCGGCGCACGGCGACCGCGAGGTCCTCGTTTTCGCGGACGAACTCGCCGGGAAGAAACCAGAACCCGCGGAACGGCTCGACCTCGCGAAGCCGGAGCGCGACGTCGAGCCTCCCCGGCGCCGATGCACGGAATGCCGCGACCTCGACCCGCACCGGAAGTCCTTTGGGGCCATACGCTTCCGGCTTCTCGGTCACGGCTTTCATGTTCGTGTTGACATGACACGAAGTCAAGACTATGTTTGTGTCAGTTAGACACTAAGTCATCCGGCACCCGCCGGGAAAGCGAGGAGCAACGCGATGCTGGGTTTCCGATACATCAAGGTCCCGCCGACCACCTTCGTCATGCAGTTCCGGGACGGCAAAGTCCGGCGTGAGGGCAGCGGCATGTCGTTCGTCTACTTCGCGCCGAGCTCGACCATCGTGGCGGTGCCCGTCGGATCGACGGACGTGCCGTTCATCTTTGGAGAGGTCACGGCGGACTTCCAGGCGTTGACGGTCCAGGGGTCCCTCACCTTCCGCGTCGCGGACCCGAGGAAGCTCGCCGCGATCCTCGATTTTTCGCTGAAGCCCACCGGCGGCTATGCGAGCGACGACCCGACGAAGCTCTCGCTTCGCGCGGCGCACGCCGCGCAGACGGCTACGCGCGCGGAGATCCAGGGGCGTCCGCTGCGCACGGCGATCGTCGAGGCTGACGCGATCGCGCGGGCGGTGCGCACGACGCTTGGATCCGCGCCGTCGCTCGTGAACGCCGGTCTCGAGGTGCTGAACTTCTCGATCCTCGCGATCAAGCCAGTCCCGGAGACGTCGAAGGCGCTCGAAGCGGAGGCGCGAGAGCGGCTGCTGCGGGAAGCGGACGACGCGCTCTACTCCCGCCGCAACAACGCGGTCGAACAGGAGCGGCGCATCAAACAGAACGAGCTCGCCACCGAGGTCGCGGTCGTGACCAAACAGCGCGAGATCGAGGAGACGCGAATCTCCGGAAAGATCGCGATCGAGGAGCACCGCAAGGAGCTGGTCGGTCTCGAATCCGAGAACAGCCGGGTCCTGTCCGATGCGCAGGCGTACGGCATGCGGGCGACGCTCGAGCCGCTGCGCACGCTCGACCCGAAGACGCTGCAGGTGCTGGCGGCCGGCAGCGGCGACGCGCGGACGATCATGGCGCTCGCCTTCCAGGACCTCGCCGCGAACGCGGCGAAGGTCGGCAACCTGAACATCTCCCCCGACCTGCTGGATTCGCTCCTGCGCTCGCCCGAACCGAGGAACGGGAAGACGACTCGCTGATTCGAAACGCAGGTCGCTCGCTGATTCGGAACGGCAGGGCCGGAACCTCCGACCGGCCCTGCCCGTCTTGCGCTTCGCACTCGCTCGGAAAGGAAACGCTCGTGTTCGAGAAGCTGGTGATGGTGACGCGCAAGACCCGCCTGGAAGAGCTCGTGGAACGTTTCAACACGCGCGAGCAGGCGCGCTTCTACATCGAACATATGGGTCTCGACTTCGCCGACTACGACGTCGAGCACGCGAACTACCAGCGCGCGGTCGAGACGTTGCGCCGCACGCTCGACGGGCTGCTGTCGAAGATGCAGGTGATCGATCGCCAGTTCCTCCCCAACTTTCTGTTCTCGCCGAAGGACCTCGTGGTGACCGTCGGACAGGACGGCATCGTGGTGAACACGGCGAAGTATCTCGACGGGCAGCCGATCGTCGCGGTGAACCCCGATCCCGCGCGCTTCGACGGCATCCTCCTGCCCTTCTCGCCGGCGGCCGCTGCGACGGGCGTGATCCACGCTGCCGAGGGCGCCGCGGCGGTCCACCGCATCACGATGGCCGAGGCGACGTTCAACGACGGCCAGCGGCTGCTCGCGTTCAACGACTTCTACGTCGGGCAACGTACGCACGTGTCGTCGCGTTACACGCTCGGGTTCGAGGGACAGCGAGAACGCCAGTCGTCGAGCGGTGTGCTCGTCGCGACCGGCGCGGGGTCCACGGGTTGGTTCAGCTCGACGCAGAACATGGCGGACGCGGTCACCCACATGCTGCTCGGCGAGAAGGCGCCCGCCGTTCCGCGCATGCGCTTCGGATGGGACGATCCGCGCCTCGCGTTCGTCGTGCGCGAGCCGTTCCGCAGCAAGTGGTCCGGCGTGACGCTCGGCGCGGGACTCATCGATCCCGGCGAGTCCCTCGCGATCGAATCGCACATGCCCGAATCGGGTGTCGTCTTCTCCGACGGCGTGGAAGCGGACGCGATCGACTTCAACTCCGGCTCGGTCGTCGACATCCACGCGTCGAAGCGCCACACGATCCTCGTCGCGGCGATTCCGGAAGGCTCGCGACTCCGGGCGGCCCCACCGAAGTGGCTCGCCCGCTCCTCCGTCCTTCCTTGACGGTGCGAGGCACTCACACCGAACATCGTCCGGTGCTGAGGGGCGCGCGCTGAAGACGTTGATCGTGGGACAGCTGCCGCTGTTCGACGAAGCCGCGGCCGCGCTCTACGCCGAGCATGGCGGCGAGATCGGACGGCTCGGCAGCCTTCACGAGGTGCTCGCCGAGCCGTCGCTCGAGCCCATCGCGGTGCTCGCGCCGCTCTCGAGCGCTGCCGACGTGGACCTCCTTCCGGCGCTCGTCGCGCGGAAGATCTACGTGTTCCTTGTGGCCGACGTCGTGAACCACGACCTGCGTGAGCGCGCACTCGAACAGGGCGTCATCGACGTGTTCTTTCCACCGGTCAGCGCCGCGCAGATCAGCGCGGCGTTCGGCGCTCTCCGCGGCGAAGCGCCCCCCCGCATCGCTCGCCACCGCGGCGGATTTCCGGCGACGCTTCACCGCGAGGGCGAAAGCATCGACGTGACCGTCGTGAACATCTCCTCGGCCGGCTTCGAAGCGGAGATCCCCTGGTCGGGTCCGGAGACCAACTCGGTTCTCCGCGCGGAGCTCCTGCCTCCGGCGCCGAACGGCACGATCCACGTCTACTGCCGGGTGCTGACGACGGCCGGGCTACACACCGGCGGGATCCGCATCCACGTGCGCTTCATCGGGCTCACGTCGGAAGAGTCGTCGGCGCTCGTCGATCTCGTCGACACGCTGCCCGTATGGCCCGAGGAGCTCGCGGCGATCCTCGAAACGGTCGACGCGCTCGATGTCGCAGCGCTGCGCCAGGTCGCGATCGGCCAGGCGATGGCGGTCCGGCTCCCTGCGTTCACCGCGCTCGAGGAAGAGGCGCTCTCGGCGGGATGGGGCACCGACACGAGCGAGGACGGCGGCGTCGGTGAAGCGGCCGTCGCGCGCGTTTCCGCAGCGCTGCTCGCCGATGTCCTCGAGGCGAACTCTGCCATGCCGGGCCAGGCACGCATCGCGCGCGCGCTCGAGGCGTTGCAGAAGTCGAGCGACGCGATGCGCGCGATGGCCAATGCCGTCCAGCCGGGCGACACCGCAACACTTCCGAAGATCCGCGACCTGCAGAAGCGCCTCGCGAGCGCGGCAGACCGCATGCAGCGGCTCACCGGACTGGCGAAAGCGCCGGACGGTCCGCAGATGAAGGCGACCGTCGCGACGCCGATGGAGAACGCGCTCGAGAAGCTGCCACAAGGCCCGGCGCGGTGGGGAATCCTCGTGGGCGTCCCGGCGGCGATCTTCTTGCTCTTCGCGCTGATCGTGAAGCTCGCGTTCTTCCCGGGTGACGTCGCGCGCTCGACCTTCGCCGAGAAGCCGCAGCTCACGGCCATGGGGATCCGCGTCATCGAGGTCGGCGACAGGCGCGGCAAACACGTCGCCGTCGTCGACGGCACCTGGTTCGCCGCTACGGAAGAAGAGCGCGTGCGGATGGCGCGCATCGTCCGCCAATCGCTGAATCTCGAAGCGATGGAGGTTCAGGACGTGCGCGGCCGTCCCCTGGCGCACGTGAAGGGCATGGACGTGAAGCTCTTCCCGCTTCCGAAGCCGCGCGACACGCCGCCCTCGTCTTGATCCCGAGGGGCCTGGGCTGCTATTCCGCCGGGATGCCTTCGACGGATCCGTTCGCTCCCAAATCCTTCCGCTACGTCGAGGAGAGCGGCGTCGCCGCGATCACCTTCACGCGGCCGGACACGCTCAACTCGCTCACGTTCGAGGTCTACGCCGAGCTGCGCGATCTCTTCGCGGCGATGCGCACGCGCGAGTCGGTGAAGGCGATCACGATCACTGGCGAGGGCAAGGGCTTCTGCTCCGGAGGCAACGTCCACGACATCATCGGCAAGCTCGTCGCGATGGACCGCAAGGGCGTGCTCGATTTCGCGCGCATGACCGGCGCGGTCGTCGAGAACATCCGGCGCTGCGGGCGCCCGGTGATCGCCGCGCTCAACGGAACGGCCGCCGGCGCAGGCGCCGTCATCGCGATCGCGTGCGACCTCCGCGTGATCGCGGAGGGGGCGAAGATCGCGTTCCTCTTTCCGCGCGTCGGGCTGTGCGGCGCCGACATGGGCGCGGCCTATCTGCTGCCGCGCATCGTCGGTCAGGGTCGCGCGTCCGAGATCCTGCTCTTCGGCGATCCGGTTCCCGCGGCTCGCGCGCTCGAGATCGGCCTCGTGAACGCGGTCGTGCCGGCCGACAAGGTCGTCGCGCACGCGGCCGACTGGGCGAAGCGTCTCGCGACCGGCCCCACGCTCGCACACTCGTTCACGAAGGAGATGCTGCTGCGCGAGGGCGATCTCGGGTTCTCGGACTCCGTGGAAGCAGAAGCGCAGGCGCAGACGATTCTCATGTGCGCCAACGATTTCAAGACGGCCTACGAGGCGTTCGTCGCGAAACGCGAACCGGTCTTCAAGGGGAACTGACATGCCCACGCCCGGCACCCGCTCCGCGACCGACGACTATCCGTTCCTCTTCGACGACCACCACCGGGCCGTCGCGGAGCTCGCGGCCTCGGTCGCGCCGCGACTCGAGGGGCTCGACGACGAAGGCGAGACGGACCCGAACGGCGCCGGCCGCAAGGCGATCGACATCCTCGGCGAGTCGGGACTGCTGAACTATTGCGTGCCGCCGGAGTTCGTCGCGACCGGACCGAAGGGCGGCGTGAAGGGGACACTCGACGTGCGCGCGCTGTGCCTCGTGCGCGAAGAGATCGCGATCGTGTCCGGGCTGGCGGACGGAATGGTCGCCCTGCAGGCGCTCGGTTCGTATCCCGTGGCGCTCGCGGGCAGCGACGAGCAGAAGCGCGATTTTCTCCCGCGCGTCGCGAGCGGTAAGAGCATCGCCGCGTTCGCGATGACCGAGCGCGAGGCGGGCTCCGACGCGGCGGCAATCTCGCTGAAAGCGGTGAAGATCGCCGGTGGCTGGGCGCTCACCGGCGAGAAGGTCTTCATCTCGAACGCGGGACTCGCGGACGGCTACGTCGTGTTTGCGCGAACGGGCGAGGATGGGCCGCGCGGGCTGTCGGCGATCTTCGTCGACCCCGCGAAACTGTCGTCGGGGACGCTGCGCGCGACGCCGACGCCGATGATCGCACCCCACCCTCTCGGCTCGGTGCGGTTCGACGCGGCCGGCGTGCCGGCGGCGAACCTGCTCGGCACGGAGGGTGAGGGCTTGAAGATCGCGCTCTCCACGCTGGATGTTTGCCGCGCGACCGTTGGCGCGGCGGCGAACGGCTTCGCGCGACGCGCTCTCGGCGACGCGATCACGCGGACGAAGTCGCGCGTGCAGTTCGGCAAGCCGCTCGCCGATGAGCCCGGCGTCCAGGCGATCCTCGCGGAATGCGCGACCGATCTCGATGCCGCGCGGCTGCTCGTCTACCGCGCCGCGTGGGCGAAGGATCACGGCCAACCCCGCATCACGCGCGAAGCCGCCGAGGCGAAGCTCTTCGCGACGGAAGCGGCGCAGCGCATCGTCGACCAGGCACTCCAGCTGCACGGCGGTCTCGGCGTGACGAAGGGCGTGGCCGTCGAGCGCCTCTATCGCGAAGTGCGATCGCTCCGCATCTACGAAGGCGCCAGCGAAGTGCAGCGTGTCGTGATCGGCCGCTCCGTCACGCGCTGAGGGCTCACGACTCCTCGGAGAAGATCCGGAGGGACTCGGCGTCGCGCAGGAAGATGCGACCCTCGGAGACGCCGAGCATCGGCGTGCCGACGACGACATGTGGGAGCGACAGTCGCCACACTTCACGGCCGGGGTCGGAGAGGATCTCGCAGACCAGCTCCGTTCGGCCGTCGAGCCACAACAGGTGCGTGTGGTCGGCGCCGATCAGCTCGGGAAACTGCAGCGACGGCTGCGCCGGTCCGGCGTGGAAGTGGTCTTCGACGTGGAAGCCGCGGCGCCCGAGCTCGGCGCCGTCCGCCGCGCGATACCGGAACACGCCGCCGACACCTTCCTCGTCCACGACGACCACGCACGCGACGTGCGCGCCTCCGGCCACCGGTCCCACCGGATCGCCGGGAAGCTCGATTCGGAAACGCACGGCACCCGTTCTCGCGTCGATCCCACGCACCGGACCCGCAAGGAGCTTGCCCAGCTCGTGGAACGCGCGACTCTCCTCCGCGGCCCAGTCGACGTTGCGCGAAGCGATCGGGTCGTTCGAGATCCGTTCCATGCGGTGCCGGATGAACGCGTCGTAACGCTGCCCGCGCTCGCGCGCGCGACGCGAACGGTCCATCACGAGCACGAGATCGCCGAGCAGCTCGACGCGCGACCCCGGCGCAAAGTCCGTCTCCCACGCGGGCGCGCCCGTGCCGATGCGGCGGCCCACGGCGTGGCCAACCATCGCTTCGCCGACGGCGCGCGTGATCACGATGTCGCCGACAGAGCCGAGAACGCGCTCGTCGTCCGCCCACCAGAGCGGCGGCCCGCCTTCGCGAAGACACTCGGTGCGATGCGAGCGCAGCCGCCGCGGGTCGGGATTTCGCAGACCCCACGACGCGACCCACGACCCACCGGGCGCCGGGATTGGCCGCGACAGCACCGCCTCTTCTGCGCGAAGCAACCGCGCGACCGTCGGCTCGATCTCGGTAACGCGACGTCCCGAGGGCGATCCGATGTTCAGCGAGACGGCCTCGCCGCGACGGAGGAGCTGCGCGATGTGGCCGTCCTCCGACACGCCAGGGAGGCTCACCTGGTCCGGTGCCGGCGGCTCTTTCCCGCCGTGAAACACATCCAGCAGAAAGCGCTGCTCGCCGCTCCGCACGTCGAAGCCGGCGAGGAGCGTGCGCACGGAAACGTCGGGCGCGTCGTCCACCGGGCGATCGACGCCACTGCACGCGAGCACCACGTCCCCGGCGACGACGAGCTCTGGTGGAAACGGCACAGAGCCGGTGCCGCCGTCACGGAGCGGGATCGCGATGGTGATCACCGATCGCGGCGCGCGCAGAGGAATCGACCGCGGGATCGTGCCGGCCACGTGGGTCGAGTGTAAGCTGCCTCCCCCATGCCCTACTTCGACAAGCACATCTTCATTTGCAACAACGAGCGCCCTGCCGACAGCCCTCGCGGCGACTGCACGAAGAAGGGCGGCAAGGAAGTCCGCGAGAAGTTCAAGGACGAGCTCGCGAAGCGCGGCTTGAAAGGCTCGATGCGCGCGAACATGGCGGGCTGCCTCGACGTCTGCGACACCGGTTGCAGCATCGTCGTCTACCCCGACAACGTCTGGTACGGACACGTCACCGTCGGCGACGTCGACGAGATCATCGAGAAGCACCTGATCGGCGGCCAACCCGTCGAGCGGCTCGTGCTCCCTCGCGTGCCGAAGAAGGCTTAACCCGGCGGCGGTTCCCAATCGGGCGCGACGAGGCGGCGCTTGCCGTCTTTCGCGAGGAGCCCGCTCGGATTGCCGTCGCTCGTGAGCTCGCGATCCCACAGCTGACATGTCACCTGCTTGTGCCGCTGGTCGAGCGCTTCGCAGTAGTTCGTGAAGAGACAGCGACGGATCTCGTGTCCGAAACCGAGTCGCGACTTCTTGAACCAGTCGGGATCCGCGAGCGCCTGCCGCGCGGAGGCCACGAGGTCGGCCTCGCCCTTCGCGAGAACCTCCTCGGCCTGCCAGAACGAACAGATGCCGCCCGCGGCGATCACCGGCGTCTCGAATCCGGCCGCGCGCACGGCGCGGCGAATCTCCGCGGAGAGCTGGACGTTGCGCCCGAACGGCCCGCGCCGCTCGCTCTCCGGGAGCGCGTCGTCGACGTGGATCGTCGGCATGCACTCGTGGCCCGACGGCCCCGTGTAGGGATAGACCGCCTCGCCGACTTTCGGCTGCTTCGCGTCGTCGAACTTGCCGCCCTTGCTGACGGAGAGAAAATCGAGCCCGGCTTCCGCGAAGCGCGCGCCAAACCACGCGGCGTCCTCGACGTGGCTGCCGCCGTCGATCACTTCGTCGCCGAGGAAACGACAGCCGAGCGCGTAGTCCTTGCCGACACGTCCGCGCACTTCCGCGATCACTTCCAGCGGCAAACGAGCGCGCCCCTCGCGCGTGGTGCCGTAGCCGTCGGTGCGCGTGTTCGTCGCGGAAAGGAACGACGCCATCGTGTACGCGTGCGCGAAGTGGAGCTCGACGCCGTCGAAGCCCGCGGTCTTCGCACGCTCCGCCGCCGCCGCGAAGAGTCCCGGCAACTGCAGGGGAAGCTGCGCGACGTGAGGCAGGTGCGTATCCGTGACTCGCTCGCGATAACCGAAGCGATACGCCTCGAGCGCGCGCGGCGCGAGCACGCGCTCGATCAGCGCCTCGTCGGCGCCGCCAAGCGCATCGCGCACGTCGCCCTCCGGCGCCATCGACCAGCGGCTGTCGCCGAGCGCAGCCGCGAGCTCCGCGCGGAGCGTGTCGTCGACGACCAGATGCCGCGCGAAGAACTTGTCCTTCGCGGGACGCCGCCTCACGTTGAGGAAATCGATGATCTGGATGAACACCTTCGTGCGCCCGTTGCTCGCGCGGCGAACGGTCTCGACGAGCTTCGCGAGCCCCTCCACGTAGCGATCGTGTCCGATGCGAAGAAGCGGACCGCTCGGCACATCGCGAATGCCCGTCGCTTCGAGCACGAGACCGCCGGGCTGCCCGATCGCGAAGCGCTCGTACCACGCGAGCACTTCCGGCGTGACGAAGCCGTCCTCCGTCGCGCGCCACGGCACCATCGCGGGGACCCACGTCCGCTCTGAAAGGTTCAGACCACCGATCTTCACCGGCGAGAACCAGCGCGACGCCGCCGCTTCCTCGCGTGTCGGCCACCGCTCGACCGGCAGCTGGCGAAGAGCGACGCCCCGCAGATCACGATTGCCGACAGCCATTCCGCCCGCACTCTAGCGCACAAAAACGGGCGTAACTGCCCGGTGCGTCCTGGGAAACGCGCCATGCGACAGGGTGGACATCGCTGCCCCAAACCATCCCGAAATTTTCATGCGACCGGGGCATCGCATCCCCATCGCGCGGGGAATTCCCCATGAAACGACCCCTTTAGGGACGGCATGGCGCTTGCCTTTACCCGGCTTCCTCACGGGAGAACAAGCCATGAAGCGTCTGACGCGTCTCACCCTTCTCGCCCTTCTTACCCTCGCCATCGCCGGCTGCGGCGCGAAGACGGCTGCGCCTGCCGAGACCGGTGACGACGATGACGACGACGACGGCGCCGGCGACAGCCAGCCGGTCGTGTCCGCCGCCGCGAGCGTGATCTCCGGCAGCACGCCGCTCGACGTGATGTTCACCGGCGTGGCCGCCGGTGGCGACGGCTCGCTCGACTTCTTCTGGGACTTCGGCGACGGCGAGACGTCGACCGAGCAGGACCCCGCGCACACCTTCACGGGCGCCGGCGTGTTCAGCACCGTCTTCACCGCGACCGACGCCGATGGCGACCTCGCCTCCGCTACCGTCGTCATCACCGTCGGAAACGCGTCGATTCCCGTCGTCTCCATCGTCGCGAACCCGACGACCGGCACCGCGCCCCTCGACGTGGACTTCACGGCGACGGCGTCCGGCGGCAACGCGCCGCTCACGTTCGCCTGGGACTTTGGCGACGGCGCGGTCGCAAACATCGCGGCGCCCTCGCACATCTTCACGGCGGCTGGCACCTACCTCACTCGCGTGCAGGTGACCGACGCGGACGGTGACGTCGCCGAAGCGACCGTCGCGATCGTCGCCGGCGGTGCGCAGAACAACGCCGCAAAGCCCGACTTCGAGATCTTCAACGTCGGCAGCTACGAATCTGGCCTTGAGGACAATTACGAGCCGAACGACTCGCGCACCGCGGCCTACTACCTCGGCGACTACGGCGCCGGCAACGCGACCTACACGGTCAGCAATGCCTACGTCGACGCGCCCGAAGCGACCTACTACGTCGACGTCGTGAACTACGGCACGGACGCGACGGCTCCCTTCTATGTCGACTTCTACGCCAACCGCGCGGCGGCCCCGGCCGTGAACACCATCGGCGACCAGTACGCCACGGTTGCTACGCTCCCCGAGCTCTCCGCCAAACGCCTCTACTTCACGGTGCCGATGCCGGTCACCGGCGCGAGCGCCTACGCCTTCGCCGACACGTTCGACGACATCGCCGAGGATGAGGAAGCCAACAACGCCTCGCTCCCCGAAGTCGCGAACCTCCAGGCGGACGCCGACTGGTTCGAGGTCTACGAGACGGCGGGCTACCAGCTCTCGATCACGCTCGACCAGCTCCCCGCCGACTACGACATCGAGCTCTACAACGACGCTGGCACCAAGCTCGCGAGTTCGCTGAAGGCGGGAACGGCGTCCGAGTCGATCCTCTTCACGACGACGGCGACCGGCTTCTACCAGATCCGGATCTTCGGCTACAACGGCGCGACCAGCTCCGCGACGCCGTATCGCCTCACGGTCGTCGTTCCCTGATAGGGTAGACCGCTCACGCGAAAGGCCGCCCTTCGGGGTGGCCTTTTTCGCGTTATTGTCCGCGCCGTGCCTGGCCCGTTCCCCGAACGCTTCAACAG